>Ga0265297_10002821_pt1 | contig 33600 bp, 37 predicted proteins | sample Munlanlwell13791_FD_192502 | JGI IMG/M metagenome (GOLD analysis project Ga0265297, IMG submission 192502) | Leachate microbial communities from a municipal landfill in Southern Ontario, Canada - Leachate well 137-91 | ecosystem: Engineered > Solid waste > Landfill > Unclassified | place...
CAGCATTACACGGCTGCGTTCCCCTCCGGAGAGGATACTGATTTTTTTGTCAGCGTCATCCCCGCTAAACATCATTGTTCCGCAGATGGAGCGGACTTTGACGTTTTGCAACGTATTGTCAGCACTTTGTATCTCTTCACTAATGGTATGATTTTTATCGAGACGGTCGATGTTGGTTTGACCGAAATGGGCAATGGCGGTGGCAGGATGCGTGAGTATTTCTCCTGTTGGAGTCAGCACACCTGCGAGAGTATTAAGGAGCGTTGATTTTCCCTTGCCGTTTTTCCCGATGATGGCAAGGCATTTGTTTTTTTCTAAACTAAAGGAGAGATTTTGAAACAGTAATTCGGTGTCGTTGTAACCAAAGGAAAGATTTTTGACTTCCATGATAACTTTAGCAGGAGTAGGGCGATAGGAAAAGGAGAATGCCAAATCTTTTTCATCCACAAGATTCTCCATGATTCCCATTTTTTCCAACTCTTTGGCTTTGGATTGTGCCATAACAGCTGTGGATGCACGGGCTTTGTTTCGAGCGACAAAGTCGATGAGCTCTTCCCGTTTTTTATCATGATTGATTTTGGTCTTGACGTACAGTTCATCTTCTTGTGCCATCATTTCATAATATTTAGTACTGCCGCCTTTGATAATCGATACATTACGACGACGCAAACCCATCGTATGCGTAGAGACCGAATCCATAAAATCACGATCGTGAGTGATGAGAATTACTTCTCCCTCAAATGCGCGGATAAACGAGGCAAGCCAGCGAAGGGAAACAATATCGAGGTAGTTGGTTGGTTCATCCAGCAGGAGAAGATTGGGTTCGGTAACAAGGAGTTTGACAAGATTCATCCGTATCTGATAACCGCCTGAAAAACTCAAAGGGTCCTGATCCAAATCCTCTTGGGTAAATCCCAAACCAAAAAGGATTTTTTCAACCTTATAAACATCATGTTCGGCATCGCCCGTGAGGACGGATGCACACTCATCGCGGACGGTTTTATGAGTAAAATGGAGATGTTGTCGTAATGTGCCAATACGGTAATTTCGTGGGATGAGTATCTCCCCCTCATCGTAAGGCTCTTCGCCCAAAATGATTTTAAAGAGGGTTGATTTACCGGAGCCATTGCGTCCGACAAAACCGATTTTTTGACCGCTTGAGAGTTTGAGATTGAGATTCTCAAACAATACTCGTGTGCCGTAGCTTTTAGTGAGGTTATTGATTTGAATCATACGCTAATATTACTCTTCAATTTTATGGGGAAGCTTGCCGGGCATTGCTTCTTTATTGGCGAGGAGATCTTCGATTTGACGCTTGACTTTGTCGTAGCGAAACTGCTCTTTGAACCCATTTATCCGTCCCCCTGCTGCGTTGGGGTGTCCACCGCCGCCTGCCCATTCTCCAGCCATCATGGCAACATCGACTTGATCGTGTCCGCGTAGGCTCATTGTCCCGCGCGTACTGATATCGACGATAAAATCAAAATCAGGAAATGCGGTGACGAAACCATTTCCGATAATGGAGGTATTGCCTAATCCGTAGCTCAAGAACCCGCGCCACCCTTTGTAATAGATGGTCATAGTAGAGCGTTTACTTCCCAGTAGTGCTACGATGTATTTGGTAGAGAGATTATCGAGCGTATTATCTATACCGTCTTTGAAAAAATCTTTTTTCATGCTATGGATTGCTTCATCCAGTACAATATTTCCATTGGGTATAAATCGCATCGTTGCAGCGCGTTCTAACAGGGAAAGTTTGTATTCACGGTCTTCATTTGCGAACATCACGCGGCTAAGCTCACGGGCATCACTGATGAGGCGCATACAGACTTTTCCGTACTCAAAATCTTCTTCTTCCTCTTGCTTCCACAAATCGACGGCATTGACGACTTTGACAAAGGCTTCGAGCCATCCTCCCGCACTTAATCCGTAGTTTTCAATAGCGTACTCATAGACGATTTTCGTTGCACATCTTTCGGTATCCAAAGTATACCATTCGTATTGCACCGCCGAATCTTTACCGCTTCCGTGATGATCGAGGAGAGTTAGGGTAATCGTCCATCCTGCTTCGTTGAGCTTTCTTACTTCATGATGAAGCCATTTTGCTTCGTCGGGACTGAGATTGAGATCACTGATAAGAATCGTCGCTTCTTGTTTGTTTTTTTTGAGTGTATCCACGATCTCCTCGAGACGCTCCATGACTTCTGCCCCGTAATTGGCATTATAACTGTTCATAGTGTGTTGTGTTTGAGCCATAACCAGTTGGCAACTGTAACCGTCAAGGTCGGTGTGAGAGAGGTGGTAAAAAATTGTATTCATGAATATCCTATTTGTCTAAAGTGATGGAACCGAGTACTTCGAATTTGGCACTTGAATCAATCTCAGCGTGAGAAAGAACTACGATGTCGAGATTAAAGCGTTCATAAATTTCTGCCAAGGGACGGCGAAGTTTTGGGTCTACAATAATAATAATGGGAGAGACGCCGCGTTGAAGAAGTTCACTTGCTTTGGCGCTGGTAGCTTGGATGAGACCGTTAATTTCCCCTACGTTAAGCATAAGCTGGCGAGTACCGTCTCGTTCATGTGATTTTTCAAGGAGACGTTGCTCGCTCATGGTTTCAAAGGTTAGCAATTTTATGATTCCATCAGGACTAGTATAGCTTTGGGTGATGATACGCGAAAGCTTGGCGCGTACGTGTTCGGTGATGGTATCAACATTTTTGGTATATTCACTGACATCGGCAATGGTTTCTAGGATGGTTATCATATCTTTGAGAGGGATCCGTTCGTGCAACAGCGCTTTAAATACCCGTTGAATCAACCCGATATTGGCTACTTTGAGCAAATCATCGATGAGAACGGGGTAGTCATTTTTGATTTTATCTATGAGTGATTGTGTTTCTTGCCGTGTGAGGAGCTCTTCCGCATGTTTTTTGACCAGTTCGCTCATATGAGTAGAGATGACAGTGGAAGGATCAACCACGGTATAGCCATTGATAATGGCGTCTTCTTTGAGCTCTGGAGAAATCCAAAATGCATCCAGACCAAATGCCGGTTCTTTGGTCGCTTCGCCTTCAATCTCCCCTATTGCCATTCCGCTGTCCATGGCCAAAAATCGGTCAGGCTGGATAAGCCCATCGCCAATCATCACCCCTTTTAAGAGGATTGAATACTGCGTTGGTTTAAGATGAAGATTGTCACGAATACGTACCTGAGGCATCAAAAATCCAAAATCAGAAGCAATTTTACGACGCATGGATCGGATACGTTCGAGTAAATCACCTCCTTGATTGTTGTCAGCAAGACGGATGAGCTGATACCCAAGGGTAAGTTCCAACATCTCGATTTTTAGGATATCTTCGAGAGCGGCCTCTTCATCTTTGGCAATTTCTTCATTCGTTTTTCGGCGTGGAGTGCTCAAAGCTGCCCCCTCGCTTGAAGCAGATGAGCCTGCAGTGCCTGCAATAGCTTTGCCTCCTGCAGGCACTGTGGTTAGAACAAAGTCCCCTTTTTCGTATCGATAAAGTGCATATCCCAGCCCTAAGAAAATCAAAGCAACAAATCCCATTGAGAGAGTCGGTAGTCCGGGAGTGAGAGCAAACATCATCATAACGACGCCTACAATCATCATTACCTTCGCATTTCCCATGAGTTGCTTGATGCTTCCCTCAGCAAAGTTCCCCTCATCATTGGATGCGCGGGTAATCATAATACCCGTAGCCGTTGAGATGATCAGTGCAGGAATTTGAGAAACAAGACCATCTCCGATAGTGAGAATGGTATAAGTTTGTGCACTTTGGGCGACATCGAGATCAAACTGGAAAATTCCGATTAAAAATCCGCCGATGATGTTGATAAAGGTGATGATGATCCCCGCGATCGCATCCCCTTTGATAAACTTGCCCGATCCGTCCATTGCCCCGTAAAAATTTGCATCTTGGAGGATTTCAGCACGACGGCGCTTGGCTTCCGCTTCTTCGATAAGACCGCTGTTGAGATCCGCATCAATCGCCATTTGTTTTCCAGGCATTGCATCGAGGGTGAAACGTGCGGCTACTTCGGCGACACGGTTCGATCCCTTGGTAATAACCATAAAGTTGATAAGGACAATAATACTAAAAACGATGACGCCGATGACGTAATTGCCCCCGACGACAAAATTTCCAAAGCTCGTAACGATGTCACTGACGGCTTCTGGCCCCTCATGTCCGTGACTTAGAATCATTCTTGTCGTCGCAATGTTCAACGATAGACGAAAAAGCGTTACGATAAGCAGCAGTGTCGGAAAGGTGGTGAGATCGGTAGGTCTGGGAATATAAAGTGAAATAAGTAAAATTAAAACAGAAAGGGATATGACAATGGCAAGGAAAAAATCGAGCATTGCACTTGGAAGCGGGACAATGATGATTGCCAAAATGGCCATAACAAAAACAACAACGCTCAAATCCCGTGATGCAAAAATGGTGGAAATAATCCCTTGAGCTGTAGGTATTTTATTTTTTGCTTTTGCCAAAAATTACTCTTCTAAAATGGCTTCAAGGGTTAGCACACCTAAAAAAGCGTCTACTTTTCCCTGTAATCGGTTGAGAAATGGCCATAAAGAGCAGGTCATTGCTTTATTAGAAGGGCACTCTTCTTTGGAAGGAGCACAGTTAAAAACAGCAGGACTTTTCCCTTCCGCTGCTTCCATTACCTCAAGCATGGTAATTTGAGAACTGGGGCGTGCCAGTTCGAATCCCCCATTCACCCCTTTGAAGGATTTTAAAATTCCTTTGCGGGCAAGCGATTGGAGAATTTTGGCTAAAAAACTTTTGGAGATATCGAGCTCACGAGAAAGAGTGTCCACATCCAGAGGATGTGACGCTTTGGCTAAAATAATGAGTGACAATAGAGCATATTCACTTGCACGGGTCATTAGCATCGGAATCCTTCTCGTAGTAAAGGGGTTATTATAGCCAAAACTACTTAATCGGCATTGTCGTATTTCTCTTTGATGTCCAAAAAGAGGGCGAAATTATCAAAAAACAAATCTACAATTTTTGGGTCAAAATGTTTCCCGTGTTCTGATTTGATAAACGAAAATATTTCATCCAGCTTCCACCCCTCTTTATATGCGCGAGGACTGCTGATAGCATCGAGAACATCCGCAAACGAGACAATACGACCAAAAATATGAATTTCATGACCCTTTAATCCCCTTGGATATCCGCTTCCATCGTATTTTTCATGGTGTTCGTGAGCGATGATGGCAGCGACTTGAAACAAGGGTAATGACGAGCAGCCAAGGGCGTCATACCCTGCTTTGGCGTGCTGTTTCATAATAGCAAACTCTTCAGATGTTAATTTTTCAGGTTTATGCAGTACCGCATCGGGTGTTGTGACTTTGCCAATGTCATGCAGCATGGAAGCCGATTGAATGATATTTGCCTGATCATCGCCAAATCCGAGCAATCTAGCAATGAGACCGGCATATTCACCTACGCGTTTAACATGTATTGCGGTGTCTTGATGGTGATTGTCAGCCAAGGAGCCCATCATTAAAATAAGCTCGTATTGGGTTTTTTCGATCTCTTGATCTTGGTAAAATTTTAGTTTTAAATGGGTGTTTATCCGAACCAGCAGCTCTTTGGTTCGAAAAGGTTTGATGAGGTAATCGACTCCACCGACATCGAATGATTTGGTAAGGGCATCAATGTCATTATAGCCTGTCAAGAAAATAACCGGTATCTTCGATAAAACTTTTGATTCTTTAAGCTTCTGACACACAGTATATCCATCCATATTTGGCATCATAATATCAAGCAGTATTAAATCAACAGTAGCGTGCTTTGCTATGTAATCCAATGCCTCTTGTCCATCGGAGATACAAGTGACGTTGTAGCCATGTTTGTTTAAAATGGAAGCAAGCAATTGTAAATTTGTTGCTGAGTCGTCCACGCATACAATATGAAATGTTTTTTGATTGATGTTAATCATTTATTATTCTTAATAGTAATAGTATGGTTTAGTAAAGCTTATTATACATATTTTTAAGATATTTTGGCTATAATCCCCGTTCTGCTTGAAGAGAATTCTCTCGATCCAAGTAAATTTAACTACCCATCAGGAGGCTATTATGGCTTTAGATACGGCTAAAAAAACTGAAATTATCAAAGAATTTCAACGCACAGAAGGCGATACAGGTTCAAGTGAAGTGCAAATTGCATTGCTTTCAAAGCGTATCAGTGATTTGACTGAGCACCTTAAAGTTTTCAAAAAAGACCATTCATCACGTCTTGGACTTTTGAAATTGGTTGGTCAACGTCGTCGTTTGATGCGTTATTTGAAACGTACAAATCGTCCAAGCTACAACAAGCTTATTGCTGAACTTGGTATCCGCGACAATATCTAAATTTTACATTTAGAGTTTCCGCCTCTTTTTGAGGCAGGATTTTCTTCTTCTTTCATTTCCCTTTTAACATTCACGCATCATGATGATAATGATCCAGCATCCGTTTGTATTCTTCACAAATTTCTTGTACCGATAATGAATTTTTGTACATTCGTAAAATTTGGCGAACAAAATCGAGGGGATATTCTACAGATAACCCTCGATTGCGTTTGTATATCTCACTGAGAGTATTGTACATCTCTTCATAAACCTCTGGCGATTCATTTTTAAGTCGTTGAAGATTTTCTTGTGCTTGGAGTAATTTGGCATCATTAAATTCTCCACGTTCTGTAGTCGTTTTACGATATTGTACATACTCTTTAAGACTTTTTTTGTTGAGGATATGATCGGTGAAAGCTTCTATCAATAACATTGTATCTCCTTGACTAAGTATTCATATCCAACCATTGTACGCCTCAAACATAGCAACAGTGTAGCAGTTACGTGAGATGAGTTGTATACATTTTATACATATTGGTCTATTTGAATTTTAAACATAATAAGGCATAATAATCAAAAATATATGGAGAGATTATTATGAAAATTGCTGTACCTGTTGTAGATGATTCGTTGAAATTAGCTGGAAATGCGGGGCATACTCCTTATTTTGCTATTTTTAACCTCAAAGGAGGGATGTTCCGAAGTTTTGAGCTTGAAGGGCTGCGTGCCAATCCAAAAGTTGCAGGGGAAGAAGATCATCACGACCACGATGAGCACCATACGTGCGATCATGATGAGAATGATGTTGAGCATCTAAAAGCGCATGATACGATGGCAGATGCTATTCATGATTGCGATTATCTTGTGGTCAAAATGGCGTGTAAAAATACGGCTAAAAGTATGAGTAATTTAGGGATAAAAATTAAAAAGTATAACGGAACCGAGGCAAATGCTCAAAAAATCTTGATGGAACTCTCGCCTCAATTTACTTAAAATTTTTCGAATAGGGGTTTTTACACCCCGAAAATCTTCTTGGCTCTCTCTAGATCTTCTACGGTGTCAATCCCAAACCCGCTACTGGCAACTTTTATCATCGAGATTTTTTTGCCATGATAGAGGGCACGGAGCTGTTCGAGTTTTTCGATGTCCTCCAGCGGTGCTTCACCGAGGGCACAAAAATCGTGCAAGCTTTTTTTCGTAAATCCGTAAATCCCGATATGTCCAAAATACGACGCATCTCCACTTCGATTAAAAGGGATAGGGGAGCGAGAAAAATAGATGGCATTGTGGGCATCATCGGTAATGACTTTGACCATATTCGGGTCATTCGCCGACTCGGTGTTGATGGCATTGTAGCAACTCGCCATGATGAAGGGGATGTTTTGAGCTTTCAGTCCATTAAGACGCTCTATGAGTTGGGTTAGAACTTCGGTTTCGATAAACGGCTCATCGGCTTGGACATTGATAATGAGCTCATCATCGGAGATGTCGAGCAGCTGTGCGCATTCATTGATGCGATCCGTTCCGCTTTTGTGTGTTGTGGAAGTGAGACGTGCTTCGATACCATGAGCGGCACAAATCTCCAGAATCTTTTCATCGTCACACGCGACAACGACACGGTCAATGGATTCAACTCTTTTGGCGGTACGGATCACCATCGGCAAACCGCCAATATCGGCTAAAACTTTTTCGGGAAAGCGGGTTGAGGCGAGACGGGCAGGGATGATAATCATAGTTAAACCTGATATGAAGTGATATAATTATTGTATTATATCTCAAAGGGTGAGAGATTGGGTGGTTTATAGATGCTTTCCAATGTGGCAGACAGTGTCTGCACAATTGATTTGGAAGTATTGAAAGATAAAAAAACTATCTGTATTGCAATATATAAAAATGGAATTTATAAATGAGAGAATTAGAATTACAAGAGTTTGTTGATGAGATATATGCAGACTTTAGAAGTAACGAAGATACGGAATATATCTTTTTTTTAGGTGCAGGTTGTTCCAAAAGTTCAGGGATACCATTAGCAAGTGAGTTAGCTACAGCATGGTACGAAGAGCTTAAAAAACAAACGACAAAATTTAATAAATTTAATGACAAGCATCAGCTCTCTGCTTCTCAAAATTTGGATTATGGAAAATATTATTTTAAGATATTTGAAGAGTTGTTTCCAACACCATTGGCTCAACAAAAAGAGATACAAAGAATTACCAATGAGGATAAAGTAAATCCAAGTTTAGGTTATTATGTATTGGCTTCATTGATGCAAAAAACACCTTTTAATACGATTGTAACGACAAACTTTGATAACCTTATACAAGATGCTCTTATCTATAGCGGAAATAAAAGGGCATTGGTAATTACTCATCAGGATTTAGCAAAGTTTATAAAGCGTGACAACACCCCTTTGATTACGAAAATTCATGGTGATGCACATTTGCATCCATTCAATAATACAAGTAGCACAAAAACGATACCTGATGAATTGAAAGGTGCTATTCAAGGTTTGTTCACAAATACAAAAGTGATATGTATAGGATATAGCGGAAATGATGAGAGCATTGCTGATTTACTAAAAGGATGTAATAGAATAGACCAAGTTTATTGGCTAAACTCATCAGAACCGAAAGATGTGAAATTATCTAGTTGGTGGGATAAACTTAATACAAAAACATACATCAATGAATATGATTTTGATAAGATAATGAGTTTAATTAAATCAAAATTTGATATAGAAAAACCTGATTTTAATAAAATAGCAAAAAAATTACAAAATAGTTATGAGTGTGCAATAGAAGAAGAGATAGAAGATATTGAACAAATTGAAGATAAATCATATTTAGATTATTTTATTTTAGGAAGTACGTATTATTCTCAAAATGAGTATGATAAAGCGATAGAGGCATATCAAAATGCGATAGGTCTCAATCCAAAAGATGATGATGCTTATAATAATATAGGAGTTGTTTATGGCAAAAAAGGTGAATATGCTAAAGCAATAGATGCGTGTCAAAAAGCAATAGAGTTGAATCCAAAAAGTGATAATGCCTACAATAATCTTGGAAATACTTATGGATATAAAAAGGAATATGATGAAGCAATAGAAGCTTATAAAAAAGCAATAGAACTAAATCCAAAAAATGCTAGTGCATATTATAATGTTGGAATTGCTTATGGAAGAAAAGAGGAATATGTCAAAGCGATGGAAGCCTATCAAAAAGCAATAGAGCTAAATCCACAAAATACTAGTGCTTATATTAATTTATTTGAAATGCAAATTATACAAGAGATACCTCTACAAATTGAATTAGAGAAAAAGTATATGCAATTCATTGAAAAAAATAAAGACAATTTCATACTATTTGATATGCTAAAAATAGTATCATTAATCAATCAAAATAACGAAACTGATATAAATAAATGGCTAGATAAGTATAAAGAACAGAATATAGGAAATTGGTCATTTGATGAATTAAACAGATGGGTAACTAGAAAAGAGGGTGAGATAAAAGAGAAACTTTTAGAAGCCATAGAAGTTTTTAAAACCAAGCTCTCTTAGTATGACTAGGAAATTATAATATGAAAGATTTTATCCCAAAAAACTTACCCCTTCAAAAAGAGATAGAAACCACCAAAATTCTCAAAAAATCGATCAGTGCCAATCGTGCATTGGCACGTCTGAACGGTGTAGCGAAGATTATCCCCAATAGTGCGATCCTCATTAACTCTTTGGTACTCCAAGAAGCAAAAGACAGCTCTGAGATCGAAAATATTATCACGACGCATGATGAACTCTACCGTGCAGGTTTGGATATTTTCAGCGTCACCAATGAAGCCAAAGAGGTGCAAAACTACAGAGAAGCACTGCTACGAGGTTTTTCTCTTGTACAAGATAACCGTCTGCTGTTAAAAAAGTACATCATAGAAATTCAGCAGGTCTTAGAGCAAAACAATGCGGGTGTACGTCGTCAAAGCGGTACGATTTTGAAAAATGTACAAACGGGGGAGGTTGTCTTTACTCCACCGCAAGAGTATGAGGTCATACAGGCACTTTTGGATAATCTCGAAACGTATATCAATGAACCCAACGAGATAGACGGTCTCATCAATATGGCGATACTCCATTATCAGTTTGAGTCTATTCATCCGTTTTATGACGGGAATGGGCGAACGGGGCGGATTATCAATATCTTGTATCTGATTTTAAAAGATTTGCTCGATATTCCTATCCTCTATCTGAGCCGCTATATCATCACTCATAAGGCGGATTATTATAGACTTCTCCAAGAGGTTAGAACCAAAGACAATTGGGAAGAGTGGATTTTGTATATGCTCGATGGTGTTGAGCAAATATCGCTCGAAACGGTTAAACTGATAGAGGGAATTAACGATTTGATGATTTCTACCCAAAATAAAATATCTACCCAACTGCCGAAGATTTACAGTAAAGATTTGGTTGAGGTGCTTTTTATGCATCCATATACGAAGATAGAGTTTTTGGTGGATAGATTAGGCATTACACGACAAACAGCATCTAAGTATCTCAATGAACTCGAAACTATGGGAATTTTAAAAAATATTCAAATCAAGAACACTAAGTTCTTTATTAATATTGAGTTATTTGATATGTTAAGAAAAGGCATTTGATTTGACATATCCAAAGAGCTATGTTAAAAAAACTCAAAAAAGTTAACATAGTTTTAGACCTATGTTAAAAAAACAGCAAAATTTACACATTACACAAAAAGGTATCTAAATGCTCCTTTATCAACCCGATGGCGGCTATTGTTACAACAGCGATTCGATACTGCTGTACGGGTTTATCACCGCATTGGCACCCAAAGGGAGGATGCTTGACGTAGGGACGGGGTGTGGAATTGTTGGGCTTTTGGTGGCGCGTGATTGCGATGTTGCACTTGAGGGAGTTGAAAAGCAGAGTCTTTATGTCGAGTTTGCCCGTCGTAATGCGCAGATTAATCATATCCATTATAGTATTCATGAGGGAGATTTTGCCGAATTCAATGACCCAAAAGGATTTGACTGGATTGTCTCCAATCCCCCCTTTTATCACGAGGGTTCCGCAAGAACACAAAACCAAATGGTTCATCAAGCCCGTTACAATATTCATTTACCGATTAAGATTTTTGCCCGAAAAATTGCGAAACTCTTAACCCCAAAGGGGCAAGCGGCAATTTGTTACGATGCGAGGCAGTTTGTCTCATTATGCAGTGCATTTGAAGATGCAGGCTTAAGAGTCGTTAATGTACAATTCGTCCATTCAAAGCTGGACCGTCCAAGTACATTGGTGATGATTCATGTGAAAAAAAACAGTAAATCGACCACAAACGTTTTACCTGTATTGATAACGTTTGAAGAGGATAAATACACCCCTGCGGTGCAAGAAATTTATGATAAAGCAAAGGTGCACAGTATTAAATGTCCGATTTAATGACACAAGAGGGTTTTTGTTACGCTTTTAATCCTGATGCGTGTGCTTCATGCGGAGGTAACTGCTGTACAGGCGAGAGCGGCAATATTTTTGTTTCTGTAACGGAGATTACCGCCATCGCAAAGCTTTTAGAGATGGACGAGCGAGAGTTTCGCCGTAATTATTTGCGTAAAGAAGGGTATCGGTATTCGCTTCAAGAACGAGTGGTAAAGGGTTCGCACGATTGTGTGTTTTTTAATCGTTCACGAAATGGGTGTAGTATTTATGAAGCCCGTCCGTTACAGTGTCGAACGTTTCCGTTTTGGGATTACTTTCGGCATCGTATCAATGAGCTCAAAGCTGAATGTCCGGGGATAATAGGATGACTAAATTTTTCTTTATAGCGCTCATAATAAGTGTAGGTTTGCAAGGTGCCATAACTCCTAAATATTCAAAGAGTAGATCGGTAAGCCATCCCCTTGAAATAAGTGATGAGACCTATGCTTTGGCAGCATTGGATGCACAGATGCGTCAAAAAAATGATTTAGCCGCACACTATTTTAATGTACTGTATCTCAAAACGGGGCGAAAAGAGTACTTGTATCAATCGTTGCGTATGATTGAGAAGAGCAACGATGTTGAGAGATTGACACATTTAACGCAAAGTGCATTGGTCGCACACCCTGAAGATCAAACGTTGAAGCGTTTTGCTATTATCGCGTTGCTTAAAAGCGGAAAATATTCGCAAGCAGCGCAAGAGTCATCTATACTAAGTGAACAGACCAAGGAAGCTGCTGATTATGCGTTGAATGCGGAAGCTTTGATAAAGCTGGGTAATTTTCAAGGTGGTTACAGTGCCCTCAAAAAAGGATACGATAGTAAACACGATGAGGAGATGGCGGATCGTATAGCGCTGATACAGTATGCTCATTTGGGAGAAAAAAAAGAGGCAATAGCTTTTTTAAAAGGTCATATAGGTGAGCATGGAAACAGTAAGGTTATTGGAAAACGTTTGGGTAGCTTTTATGCCGATAGCGGTGCGCTTGATGATGCGGCATTGATGTATGAACAAACATACGATTTGACCCTTGATCCTCTTATCGCACAAGAGGCGATTAAGATTTACGCCTATCAACAAGATGTTGTTAAGCTAAACGCTATGCTTGAAAAATCAAGTGTCAATGACCCCCTTTTGTTGGAATTGTATGTGCGGAATAAACAATTTGACAAAGCATCCAAATTGGCCAAAAAACTCTATAAACAAGATCAAGATCCCCTCTATTTGGCGCAGAGTTCTGTCTTCGCTTACGAAGCATCTACCAATAAAAACGACCCTCTCCTTTTGAGTGAAGTGGTCAATGGACTTAAGCAGGCTAACAGTGAGATCGAAAGTCCTTTGTATGCTAATTATTTGGGTTATTTAATGATTGATCACGATATTGATGTGGATGGAGGGATGGTGTATGTCAAAAAAGCACTTGCCGCACAGCCTGATTCACCTTTTTATATTGATTCACTTGCATGGGGACATTATAAAAAAGGTGAATGTGCGGAAGCGTTGCGTTTGATGAAACAAGTTGAAGCGATGATGGGTACAGAGGAACAAGAGGTGAAAGACCATCTTAAAGCGATAGAGAAGTGTAAAACTAAGGAGAAATTATGATTTTAGACGACATCATCAAAAAAACCAAAGAAGATTTAAAAGAGCGCGAAGCCAAGTTTAGTATGGATTGGCTGGGGCGTTCTTTGGCGTTTAATGCGCGTGCTCCGCGTGATGTACGTCCTTTTTTAACGGCAACTCCTGATGAGCCGTATCGTATTATTTCAGAAGTTAAAAAAGCGAGCCCTTCACGTGGTGTTATTCGGGAAGATTTTGATCCCGTAGCCATTGCGCAGGCGTATGAGCGTGGCGGTGCAAATGCCATTTCGATTTTGACAGAGCCCCACTTTTTTCAAGGAAATCTCGATTATTTGGCAGAAATTCGTCGTTATGTAGGTATCCCGCTGTTACGTAAAGATTTCATCGTGTCCAAATATCAGCTTCTCGAAGCACTGGTGTATGGTGCGGATTTTGTCCTCCTCATCGCGGCAGCTCTCTCCAAAAGTGAGCTCAAAGAACTGTTAAACTATACGCGTCATCTAGGAATGGAAGCATTGGTGGAGATTCATGATAAAGCTGAACTCACGAAAGCAATCTATGCAGGTGCGGACATTATCGGTATCAATCACCGTAATCTTCAGACGTTTGAGATGAATATGAATTTGAGTTATGATCTGATTCCGTTGATTCCAAACGGCAAGATTATTGTTGCTGAAAGCGGACTCTATGAACACGGACAATTGGAAGATCTGAGCAAGGCGGGAGTCGATGCGTTTTTGGTAGGTGAATCCCTTATGCGCCAAGACGATGTAGAGGGTGCACTAAAAAAACTCAAAAACGGGTAGTTATTTTTAAATTTTATTGTTTTGCTCAATATTTAAGCAATTTTTGAGATTACTTTAGGATATGATAGAGTTAATCCTATCTTTTCACAAAGGGTGTTTATGATTGAGCCGGTGAGTCCAGAACTACAAAAATTTTATGATATTTTTGAAAGTGTTGATAAGAGTAAAATTCCTGAGTTTAAAGATTTTTTGGAAGCCAATGCGGTTAATTTTAACCTCTTTAAAGAAGGTAATTTTATTGAGCGGTCATTTCCTTTTGATATGATCCCCCGTATCATCCCCAAAAAAGAGTTTGATCATCTCGAGGCAGGGATAATTCAGCGCGTCAAAGCATTAAATGCCTTTTTAAATGACATCTATGGTGAACAGCGTATTGTAAAAGATGGAATTGTCCCTCGTGAATACATTGATTCAGCCGTTGGTTTTCTCCCTGCTTTTATGGGAGTAGTCCCCTCTCAGGGGATTCGAACACATATTAGTGGCATCGATTTGGTAAAAGACAGTGTGAGCGGCGAATGGGTGATTCTTGAAGACAACCTGCGTGTTCCCAGTGGAGTCAGTTATCCGCTGACGATTCGTCGTGCATTTCGCCACACGTATCCTGAATTTTTTGAGTCGATGAAAATTTCGAAGATTAAACAATACGGCGATCAGCTTAAAGCAGCAATGGATCATGTTAATACAGGTGGTCTTAATGTCGTTCTTACCCCCGGGCGATACAACTCTGCCTATTATGAACACAGCTATTTGGCAAAAATTACGGGCGCAACACTTGCGCTGGGTGAAGATTTGATCGTTGAAAATGAAGAAGTCTTTTTATGTGTTTACAACGGAGAGCGAAAGCGTGTCGGAGCGATATACCGTCGGCTTGATGATGACTTTTTAGATCCTGAAGAGTTTGATGCAGAGAGCTTGATTGGGGTTCCTCACCTTGCAAGTGTCTATCGAGCAGGCAATGTTGCCATCATGAACAGTATCGGAAATGGTGTTGCGGATGATAAGGGGATTTATTATTTCGTACCGCAAATGGTCAAGTATTATTTAGATGAAGAACCGTTGCTTAAAAATGCACCAACGTATCTTCCTTACTATGAAAAAGATCGTGAATATGTATTGGCAAATATTGATAAACTCGTTATAAAAGACGTGGCAGAAGCGGGTGGTTATGGAGTATTGTTTGGTAATCGTTTGACCCCTGAAGAACGTGCCAATATTATCGGGATGATTTTAGAAAATCCTCGCCGTTTTATTGCCCAAGAAGTCATTGAGTTTTATGATTTACCGTGTATGTTGGAGGGTGGAATTCTTCCTCGAAAAGCTGATCTGCGTGCCTACGTCATCTATGGAGAAGAAGTAAGTGTGAGTATGGGGGGACTAACCCGTTATGCTATGGAAGAGGGCAATTACCTCGTCAATTCGTCTCAAGGGGGCGGATTTAAAGATACATGGGTGGTAGAATTATGATGACAAACGGTGTGGCTATTTCGGTTAATACGGCGCAAAGACTTTATTGGTTTGGACGCTACGTTCAGCGTGCCGAGACCCTCTTGCGTGAACTTGTCAACAGTTATGATTATGTTATCGATCGTGATGTGGATGATGGACGTAAACTTTATGCAAATTTGGGGGTTGAGATTAAGTATATCAATGCCCTTGATTTTTTGAAACAAGGAATTTATGGTAATCATGGATCAAGTATTGAATCGATTATCACATGGGCCAGAGAAAATGCAATCGAAACGCGCCATTTATTGGATGAACGAGGCTTTTCTACCCTTAATAAAATTTTCAATCACATTGTAGCCGGACGAGACAGTGCTGTTAGTCCTACTATTTTAGAAGAGATGATTGATGATTTTGCTCTCATTTTGGGTATTTTTTCATCGGAATTGGGACGACCTAAAGCATATCACTTTATCCGTTTGGGTCAGCAGATTGAACGATTTGATTTGATTTTAAGACTTTATGATGGTATTGATCTTGTTAATGCTGAACTTGACTCAATGAATGTAATAGCCAGACGGCTCAATCGTCAATATCAACCATTAAAAATTACGTCATCGGATATTCCTAAAGCGATAGAGGCAGTGAATGGGGTTATTTCTCGAGTCATTCAACTAAATGGATGTGTTGATTATGCTGTGGAAGCGTCACAATTGCAAGGATGAGTATGGGTTTGATCGAAGAAGTTATTACGATAGAGCTTCCTGTCGGCGAGTCTTTTCGCATCCAGCGGTGTCGCTATGCTTCTAAAAAAGAGGGAGAAAAAAAGCGTATTTCTATTGTAAGCGGTATCCATGGTGATGAGCTTGAAGGGCAGTATGTTTGTTTTTTATTGGGTCAGTGGCTGCGTGAAAATCCGGATAAAATTCGCGGAATAATCGATATCTATCCTGCAATTAATTCACTGGGGTTAGACAGTATAACCCGCTCTATCCCTTTTTATGATGTAGACTTGAACCGAATTTTTCCGGGAAGCAAAAATGATTTTCTCCCGGCACAGATTGCTGACGGTGTGGTCAATGTGATGAAAGGAAGTGATTTGGCAATCGACATTCACTCAAGCAATATATTTTTGCGTGAAATTCCTCAGGTGCGTATTGCAAAATCACAAGAAGAGGTGCTCGTTCCCCTGGCAAATCTGCTGAATATTGATTTTGTCTGGGTTCATGATGCGGTAACCGTTTTAGAATCAACGTTTGCCCATGCTATGAATACCATTGGTACCAAAACCTTGGTGGTAGAGATGGGTGTTGGGATGCGTCTGGGTAAGGCGTATGGACACCAACTGCTTGATGGACTGTTGAATTTGATGGCGCACGAGGGGATTTTGGATATTGAACCGCTCGATGTACGTTTCCCGATCCAATCGCATGTGGGTGAAGTCGCGTATCTTAATGCCGCGTGTCCCGGATTGTTTGTCCCCTCTATCGAACATTGTCAGATTATTGAAAAAGGCTCTGTCGTCGGACACATCGTGAGTGCACTTAGCGGAGAAGTAATGGATGAAGTGATTGCTCCGATTGCGGGGATGCTTTTTACGATCAGAGCGTATCCGATTGTTTATGAGGGCTCACTGCTTGGACGAATTTTTGGAGAAAAACAATGAAGCGATTTAATATAGTAACGCTTGAATCTCCAAACCGGGCTCCCTTGCGTATTGAAGGTTTTTTATTTGGTGAAGAAAACTCAAAAGGTCCCTCTGTTGCCATTATCGGTGCCATGAGCGGAGATCATATCAATCAGCTTTACGTAGCATCGGGCTTGGTGGACTATCTACGCAGCAAAGAAGAAGAGGGGAAGATCGTCGGACGAATTCTTGTCATTCCTGCCGTCAATGCGTATGCTCTTAATATGGGAGAAAAAAATTGGCCGCTCGATAAAACGGATCTCAATATGATGTTTCCGGGATATGCTCAAGGCGAAACAACACAACGGATTGCATCACGCCTATTTGAGACACTCAAAGGGTATGATTATGGGATTATTTTAGAGGGTCGCCGTGATCAGGGGATGTGTCTTCCGTATGTAAAGCTCATTCAGAGCGGTTATGAAGATTTGGAGTGTGTTAAAGATTTGGGAATGGGTTTTGTCCATTACCGTCCCCATGAGCCGGTTGAAACGGCAATGCTTCAGTATAACTGGCAACTGTGGGAAACCAAAGCATTTTCGATTGTTTTTGGTAAAAATGGATCCATCGATCAAACGGTCAGCGATGAAGTTCAAACGGCAATTGTTAGATTTCTCTCCAAGCGAGAAATAGTCAACTTTCATGTTTTTGAAGGACGAAAGAGCAATATTATTGATCCCAATAATATTACCGTCCTTAAAGCATCACGGGCAGGAATTTTTATATCCAAAGTACAGTGTGGCTCGCCTATCAAAAAAGGGGAAGTTGTCGGATTGATTATGGATGCTTTGAGTGGTGAAAAACTTGAAAAAATGCTTTCACCCTGTGAGGGAATCGTAACGTGCCAGTATTCACATCCGCTTATTTTTCAAAACTCGATTGCTTTTCGAATTGCATCGGTAGAGCTGTGCTGTCAAATTGACACTAAGAGGAAATAGTTCTCTTAGCTCAATATTTTTTTAGCACACTCGTTGATCCGTTTTCCGTCTGCTTGTGTTCCGAGGGCTTTGGAAGCGGCACCCATGATTTTGCCGATCTCTTTTAGTGAAGTTGCTCCCACTTCGGTTATGATAGCGCGCAGAGCACTTTCTAACTCCTCATCGCTGAGTTGTTGAGGGAGGTATGCTTCAAAAATTGCCGCTTCCGATGCCTCTTGAGCATACAAATCTTCACGCCCTGCATCCCGATATTGCGTCATCGCATCGTTGCGTTGTTTGACTTGTTTTTGAATAATTTTGATGACATCATCGTCATTCAGTTCTTTGCGCTCATCCACTTCAATTTGTTTCATGGCACTGCTTAGAAGGCGCAATGCGTCACGAACAGCATTGTCTTTTGCTTTCATTGCTGTTTTAATATCGTTGTTTATTTGCTCTCGTAATGACATGGGTACCCTTTGGAACTATTTTTGCTTATTATAGCTAAATAATTATCGGGATGGGCTATGCGACACTCACTCTATCTTTCGGTGCTTTGCGCATCATTGTTGCTTAGCGGATGTACTGCGAAGCTGACGGAACCTGAAATTACATTTACCCCGCCCAAATACGTCGAAGAGATGCCATCGCGTGAAGAAGAGAGTAGTTTTATATCTCAAGGAAGTTTGTTTGGTCAAGGGGATAGCCCTCTTTTTTCGGATCACAAAGCAATGCATGTGAATGATATTGTAACGGTTGTTATTTCTGAAAAAGCGACAAGTTCAAACAAAGCGAATAAGGCACTTGCTGAAGCGGATAATTTGGGGCTAAATGGCGGCGTCTTTGCCGGTGCCGGTGCAAATTCTACAGTTAACTCTGCTATTGGAAAGCTCAATGGGGTGACAAATATTGGATTTACGGCAGGTTCGACGTCCGATTATTCAGGGTCTGGTTCAGCGACCAAAGATGCCTCTTTTACGACGACAGTATCGGCACGTATTGTCAAAGTAATGTCCAATGGGAACTACTTTATTATAGGGCGTCGTGAGATTATGGTGGATGAGCAAAAACAGATCATGCAGCTAAGCGGAGTGATCCGTCCGTACGACATCGATCAAAACAATCAGATTAACTCTGCAAAAATATCGGATGCCAAAATTCTTTATGCGAATGAAGGGGACGTTGAGCGCGCCTCTAATCAGGGCTGGGCAAGTAAGATGGTTCAGGCGGTATGGCCGTTTTAGGCTTACCTAATCACTTGCAATGGGTCGATGTGGGCATTGCGCTGGGTTACTTGAAACATCAGTTCGCGTCCAACTCGACCGATGATAGAGCCTTGTTTTAAGCGTTGACCCACTACGACGGTGGGTGCGATTTTGTCAAGATGGGCATAAATAGTGTGGAGTCCGTTGTCATGTTCAATGATGATAACATTTTCGAGCATGGCAGTAGGTTTGGCGAGGATAACTTTGCCGTTTAGGATTGCTTTTACCTTTGCATCCGGATCAGTAGGGCGCAGTGAAACAGATTCATTATGAATTTTTATACCATAAACAGGATCGGTGTAGGGACCAAAACGTTTGGTAATGATATATCCATCCAGAGGAGCTATGGTGCGTTCACCGCTGTATGCCGCAGTATTGGAGGGCTGATATTGCGCAATAGCTTCTCTTGCTCCTTGAGGAAGCGGTTTGGAACCAGGTTTTTGAGCAACAAGCGGTGGAGGGGCTTTTTTTGGCTTCATGGCTTCACGCTTGATGATATTAAGGTTTGCCAGGGTATTTTGAAGCGAACGCTGTTGATTGAGAATATGACCAAGAGAGCGTTTGTACTCATTCTTTTCTTTTTCTAATAGTGCAATCGCTTTTTCATTTTCTTGTTTGGTTGCGATGACTGTTTGCTTTTGTTTATCAATGACGGCTATGGAGTGTTTTAGCACTGTTGTTTGATTGGAGAGAGAAGAAATTTTTGTCGCATTTTCACCAAAAATAAAATTAAGCTCTTTTATTTCAGAATTGATTTGTTTGAGATGCAGTTTGAGTGCCTCTTCGGTAATAATAGCATTGGCTTCTTTAGCACGATCATCGTTGATAAGCAAGGATATAGAGGTATTGCGGGCGATAGCAAAGACAAGTTTTTGTTCAATCTCATTTTGTGTTTTTACCAAAAGATCTTGTTGTGTTTGCAGAGAGTGAAGATTTAGCTTATTGGACTGATAAACGTTTTCTTTGGTTTTAAGTTCGGTTACCAGAGTGTTAATGTGCTGTTGTTGAGCCCCGACTACCTGGCGTTGCTTTATGATTTTACTGGCGGTTGCCTCGAGTTTTGCATTAAGCGAGGAGTAGGTTTGTTTGGTCTCATTCAGCTGAGACGCTGTGGATTTAATTCGTTCGTCGATTTTAGCACCGCTTAGAGAGAGTGCTAAACAAGACGCAAGTACGAGAGAGGTATGGAGGCGAATCACTTATTCTTCTTCACGATGAAACATAACGATGGTAAAAGTAAGCACGATTGAAATTCCGAGTGCAATAGCCAGAGATCGGAGGGCATCGTCCACAAAGTTAAAGAGTTGAATGCTTATCCCTATCTCTTTGAGCGGCAGTGCCAAAATAGCGTAATAATCGATAATAAAAAAGGCAAAGCATAACATCAATGTGGCAATGATAGCATCAACAATGGCGAGACGAAACAGCACAGCAGAGCGTAGCCATACGGGTGCTCCAAAAAGTGCCATAATGTTCATTCTCTCGGCATGCTGAAACTGCCATAATCGCATCTCTTTGAGGATAAGAAGCGATGTGACCGTGGCAATGGCAATGGAAAAAACTTGAACAACATCCTTAAACAACATCATAAGCTTATAGACAGTATCGTGCGTTTGGGAGAATCCTTCTACCCGCTGAACGGCGCTGTTGTTCCGAAGCTTTTTTTGGAGAGTATTGATTTCATGAGGAGCGGGAAAGCGTACGAGATAAATTCGATAAAACTTCGGTAAAGTAAGTTTTAAAAGAGCAAGATTTTTTTCATTCATCTCCCCTTTGAGTCGCTCAAGTACTTGAGAAGTACTGATAGGTTCGCTTCGCTCGATCATAGAGCTCATGCTTTTAAATTCTTGTGGCGTAAAGGCTTTATTGGTAACAACGATGACGGAATAATCATTTTTGAGGTGAGATTCGTATGCTGCAATAGTGCGATCGACTGCTACATATATTTGTACCGATGCGAGAACGGTAAAAAGAGCGATAATAAGGGAGATGTGATTCTTAAGCGATTTCATTGATATTTCCAAACTCAATATGGTAATGTTTGTAGGGAACTTTTAACCCTTCGGGAATATGGTGCGTGACGACGACGACCGTTGTTTTTAGCTGAGTATTTGCCCCTTCAAGAAGACTCCAGATGACAGAGGAAGAGTATTCATCAAGGTTACCTGTCGGCTCATCTGCAAGGATAAGAATAGGGTTGTGGGCAAGTGCCCGTGCCATAGCAACACGTTGTTGTTCTCCGCCGCTGAGCTCAGGAGGGTATTTGCCCGCTTGATGCGTTAGTTTTACGTGACCTAATAGCTTTTGTACTTGTGTTCCGCTCACATCATTCGTATAGCCTGAAATAATTAGGGGAAGCATCACATTTTTCTCGATTGTCCACTCTTTAATCAGTTTGTAGTCTTGGAAAACAATACCAATGTGACGACGCAAGAAGTTGAGTTTCGAAGTGCTGATACGGTTCATCTTCACCCCTCCGACACGTAAGCTTCCCTGACGCGGTTCAATCGCACCATAAAAGGATTTAAGGAGAGTTGATTTACCGCTGCCACTTGCACCGGTAATGAAGATAAAGCTCCCGCTATCGATACTGAAAGTGGCTTTGGAGATAATGGTTTCAAACTCTTTGTAGGAGAGGGAAAGGTTTTCGGCAATTATTACTTTATCCATGGAGTAGCTCGTTTAGTAAGATATGGGCTTTTAGGTTTGCGCTCGAACGAACGGGCAGGGTTGGAAAATAGCGTGCACAACCGTCTTTTACGATCAAATAAAGGTGTTCAGGACGATCAAAACTTCCCATTGCCAGTCGAATCATCCATCCCCCGCCGTGTATATCAAAACTGGCTTCAGCGTTTAAAAATCCCCATTCACGGCGATAGGTTTGACGCTCTATTGTCGGAAGTATACCATCATTGATCGGTATTTGGGAAAAAACAAACTCCCCTTCCAGTCTTTTTTCCGGGCTTTGCAGCTCGTTTATAAGGGTGACGTCATAAATATTTTTTTCCATCTTTTTCCAGCGATCTTCGTATTTGCTGGTGATGGCAATATCGCGATTTTTATGTACCTCAAAACTCACGTGCAGTGGATGAGAATACGTCTCCAGCGCAAATCGGTAATAGTTTTCACTGTCGGTTCGTAATTCGAGTCTCCCTTGCGGTTTTAAAGCACGAATCGCTTCGTCTACAAAGGCATCTCCAATAACACGGCGATGGGCTTTTTTATCCCATGGAACAGGGAAATGGACATAGATACGACTCAAAGAATTAGAGGGGACAAATTCTAAAAAGAGGCGTGCATCGTAATCTAAAATCATGATATTTGTTAAGTTTTGAATGGTGATTTGTTTGAGAGCCTGTTCGATGGACGGTTTGTGAATTTCTAATCCGATGAAAAGAACATCAGGGTTTGTGATGGCTTGATGGAGCAGATGACGAGCTGAACCAAAACCTACTTCGAGTCGTATTTCGCGTCCGGAGGGAAAATTCGTGGCAAAAAAATCGACAGATTTTAGGGCATCGTGCTGTTTTAAGTGAGCATTTTCTCCTGCTGTATCAACATTAGAGGCCAAGATGGTGCTTCCAGAGTGGTTGGCGTAGGCAAGCAAGGCATGTTTCACAAGAAAATTAGGGCTTGGTCGGGTAATTTTATCACTTTTTAGGAGATTTTTTTCGCCACTTTTTTTGTGAAGAATAAAAAATTCACGATCTTTATAGCGAGTAGCTATAAGTGATTCTTTTCCTTCGCCACGAGAGATGGCACTAAATTCAAAGGTAACCTCTCCCTCTTTTGCTGGTAAGGATACGTCATGAAATGCGTCTAAATGGAGATGCGGCATAATCTATTTTGTCTCATACATAAGTTCAATACCCTGTGTCGGGAGAGAGCGGATACCGTCTTTGTCCACTCCCATGACTTGATAAATATAACCTGTATTGGGTTTAATATTGCTGTCGTGAAATTTACCATCTTTAATGTTGTTGATTTCAACCGATTCACGGCTAATCCAGCTGATTTTTGTTGTTTTAATAACTGTATAGCTAACAATACGAGGATCGTCATTCGTCCATTGCAAATCAACGCCATTTGCATGTATTTTACCATCGTACGCGATAGGCGTATGCGGTTTTACCAAGCTTATCCCCTGTGTAATGATTGATCCCATTGGGCTTTCTAATCCATCTTTATCCACAGCCGTTATTTTGTAATAAAAAGGTTCTCCGTCCTCTTTTGTGGTATCCATAAAGGTTGTTTCGAGGAGTTTTACACGGTAAACGTAGTTGCCGTCGGAACTGGCCGCGCGATAAATGTTATAGTGGCTTAAATCTTGCAATGTACTGGGTTCCCACTTTAGAGCAATTGCTTTGGGCAGATTGGTCGTTGCCGTGATGTTCTTTATTTCAGGAGGGAGAGGTTTGGTGACCAATTTGGCTGTTTCGCTTGGCTCAGTGGAGAGCTTGTCAAAGGTAATCGCGCGCACACGGTAATAATAGACTTGTCCGTCTTTAAGATCACCATCAATGTATTCCGCATTAAGGCGTCCGTCAATGGTCTTTATTTCAGCCCATTTTTGATCGTTTACATTGAGCCGGTCGATAATATAGCCATTGATTCGTGTATTTGGATGGGGACGCCAGAGAAGTTTTGCACTGCGTGGCATATTTCCAACCGATTGGAAAAAGCTTACTGGTGCAATCATGGGCAAGGTGGCAACCGTCATCATTTCACTGCCGTTAGATTCAATATTTTCTTTTCCGGTAGAGGTGAAACGATACAGATATTGCGTGTTAGGCGTTAATTTTTCGTCCACATAGTGCGTCGCAAATCGGCTGTTAATCGTGGCAATACGGCTCAATGTTTGATTGCTTTCAGCAGGAGTCGATCGGTAGATACTATAGCCGCTGACGTTTGGATCACTAATGGCTTTCCACTCAAATGCAATGGTGTTAATATCGGACAATGACCCATTGAGTGAAGGTACTGGGAGTGATGGATCGACGCTGATTTGTTTTTCTGGTGTTGGCTTTGGGGCACAGCCGCTAAAAAGACTAAGCGCTAAAGAGATGCTCAAAGCGTATTGAAGTGAACGTTGCATGCAATTCCTTTGGTTCAAAATGTTTTTCTAAATAATCATCCATAATTGCATCCATCGGAGCCTTGAATGAGAGTGATTCACCACTGGTCGGATGGATCAAATAAAGCATATAGGCATGGAGCAAAATATGTTCCACCTTGTTGTCTTTTTGGTGCGTTCCATAGAGATGATCGCCTAGGATATGACGGCTGATGGACTCGAGATGGACGCGAATTTGATGGGTTCGCCCGGTGAAGAGTTTGCAGACAATAAGTTCGCATGTTGCATCATGGGAAAGGAGCAATTTTCGAAACATGGTTTTCGCATTTTTTCCTGATTCGATAATGCCCATCTTCAGACGGTTTTGGCTGCTGCGTCCGATTGGTCTGTCAATAGTCGTCTCTTCTTCTTTGAGAGGCGGAGTGACTACAGCCAGATAATAACGTCCCATTGTTTTGTCTTGAAGTTGGAGAGAAAGCGCTTCGTGTGCCTCATTGTTTTTGGCAATGACCATTACACCGCTTGTTCCTCGGTCGAGTCGGTGAACAATTCCATGACGCTCTTCTCCGCTGAGAGTTGAGAGTGCAATTCCACGAGTTTTGAGCCAATCGACAAGAGTCGGTTCTTTGACACTTGGGGCTGGATGGACCGTAAGACCACTTGGTTTATTGATGACCATCATGTCATCGTCTTCAAACAAAACCTCGACATCAAAATCGATAATATGAGCAGGGGTTGATTTCATTTTTGGGAAATAGACCGCTACGCTTTGCCCGGCTTTGAGTTTAAGACCTGCCTTAGCCATTGGTTTCCCGTCTATGACTATCGCGTTTTGTTCGATAAGCTGAACAATCTGGTTTCGTGTTTGAGAGAGCATTGATGTCAAAAAAACATCCAAACGCATCGCTTCTTCAACAATAAAAGTAATATTTTCGCGTTGCATCGATCTCCTTGGTGGAATGGTTGGGTTATGCTACAATTCAAGTGAACAAAAATTTAATACTAAATGAGACTATCAGTTGCTTAATATTGATCGGCGAATTCTAGCACATTTTGACTATGTAACCCTTGCGTTATTGATTCCTATTGTTTTTTTATCGGGTTGGTTGATTTATGAAATTCATCCGGTACTGGGGCAAAAGCATTCAACGTACGTCACCATTGGTGTTGGTGTGTTTATTACCCTTTTTTTATTGCCGATTCGGCGAATGTTTTGGATGATCCCTATTTTTTATTGGAGTAGCATTCTTTTGCTCATCGCCGTTGAGTTTGTAGGGCATGCGAGATTGGGAGCAAAACGGTGGATTGAGATACCGTTTGTCCATTTTACCCTCCAGCCCTCAGAACTTCTCAAGCCCGCCTTTGTCCTTATGCTGGCATACCTTATCAGTCGTAATCCGCCGCCGCGAGAGGGGTATGGTCTCAAAGATTTTTTGAAACTTTCGTTCTTTATTATGCTGCCCTTTTTCTTGATTGCCAAAGAGCCTGATTTGGGGACGGCAACGGTGTTGGCATTGCTTGGATTTGGTATTTTATTTATCGTTGGGGTCCATTGGAAAGTTTGGCTTGGACTTGGGGTAGTGTTTGTTGTATCCCTTCCGTTGGTTTATACCCAATTGCACGATTACCAAAAACAGCGCCTGTATGATTTTGTCGGGGATAAGCCAAGCTACCATGTCGAGCAGTCGATTATCGCGATTGGTTCGGGAGGATTTTTTGGCAAAGAAAAAGAGGAAGCAACCCAAACACAGATGAAATTTCTCCCTATTGCGTCGAGTGATTTTATTTTTGCTTACGTCGTTGAACGTTTTGGTTTTTTTGGAGCATTTCTATTGATATCTTTGTATGCTGCTCTTATTATTCAGCTATTGATGCTCTCATCGTGGTCGGGTGATTATTATACCAAGGTGGTATCTGGCGGGCTATCTCTGCTGATTTTTATCTATATGAGCATTAATATTGCAATGACGATGGGACTTGCTCCTGTCGTAGGAGTACCGCTTCCAATGTTTAGTTATGGCGGGAGCAGTTTTGTGAACTTTATGGTGTTGTTTGCCATTATGGAGAACCTTGTGGCATACCGTTTTCGCTATATGTATGATAATGTTGGTAAAAAAAGCTTTATCTAATCTAAGAGCGTTTATAATGGCGCTCCACTTTCACGGGTCAATAGTTCAGTGGTTAGAGCCCTCCGCTCATAACGGAGTTGTCGCAGGTTCAAATCCTGCTTGACCCACCACAATCAATAATCACGCCTTTCTTTCCTTAAATACACCTTGATATAATTTTAAATTAACCCTGTCTAGCTACGATACACAAAACACAAATACTCTTTGAAACCTCGTTACACTCGGGTTTCAACGAAGTTTCTTAGAAATTTATTCCGAATAAACTCCAAATATTATTGATGTAACGATTAGGGGGAATTTTTACTGCGTTTGTACTTTTATTGGTACTTTTTGGATAGTCTTGATTTGGAATTTTTAAAAACCGTGTCATGCCCTAATAGGGCACGTGAGCATGGTATGACAAAGCAAGTACGAATTATTTAAACCACCCTTTTACTTTTTCAAAGGTTGATTCAAAAAGAGACTCATGCGGTTTGGATTCGATGCCGAAACTCGCTTGAAGTTTTTCTAACAATTCTGTTTGTTCTGACGTGAGACGTGTAGGATAGGTGAGGGTGATTTGAGCAATCATATCCCCTTTGCCGCGTCCGTGAACATCGGCGATTCCTTCACCCCTAAAACGGTAATGTTGTTTGTCTTTGGTTCCTGTTTCGAGTTCCAAGGTTACTTCGCCATTGAGGGAGGGAATAGTGACGTCTTCACCCAAAACTGCTTGGGTGAAAAAGATCGGAACTTCGAGATAAACATCGTTTCCATTACGGATAAAGTGACTGTCTTCTTCCACCTCAAAAGTAACGTACAAATCACCTCGTACCCCGCTTTTCCCCATATTTCCTCGTCCTGATACACGCAAACGGTTGCCATTGTCGATTCCTGCCGGAACTTTTACAGTGACTTTTTCTTTTGCTTCGGTGTAGCTTTTTCCTTTGCAGTCCGTACATTTTTCACTTGCCATCGTCCCCTCGCCATGACACGCAGGGCAGGTTTGGGAGAAAGTCATAAAGCCTTGACGAACGTACACTTGCCCTTTTCCGCCGCATTGGCTGCAGCTGGTGACTTTAGCGTCTTTTGCTCCGGTTCCTTTACAGGTTTTGCATGAGGTTTTAGCGCTGAAGGTTACCTCTTTTTCGCATCCGAAAACCGCTTCTTTGAAGCTGATGCGCATCTCCACTCCCATGTCGAGAGGAAACTTATCACTAGGAGCACGTGATTGACGGCTGCGACCACCCCCTGCAAACCCGTTAAACATCTCTTCAAAGACACTTCCAAGGTCATCAAATCCGCCACGGCTGCGTCCACCACCGCCTTGCAAACCCTCTTTGCCATAACGGTCATAAATAGAGCGTTGCTGATCGTCGCTGAGAACTTGATACGCTTCGTTACAGAGTTTGAATTTATGTTCAGCCGTTGCATCGTTGGGGTTACGGTCAGGATGGTGGAGTTTTGCCATTTTACGGTAGGCTTTTTTGATTTCGTCTCCGTTAGCATTTTTGGTAACTTCTAAAATTTCATAATAACTCAAATTTTCCACGCATAATCTCCAAAATTTTTTGCGAATTCTTATAATGCGTCTTGTCTATCTGTTCTTTATGACACTTTGACATTTTTTGTCAATTTATGTTCTTTTTTCTCTATCATTTTGAAAGACCCCGTTTGCGAATTAGGTACTTGATACCACGGTATAAATAGGGGCTTTCAAAAAACCTTGATAGGAATTAAAGGCTTCGAGCCTGAATAAGAAACAAAGGTACATTATGAATTACGCTGGCATTGACATTTCCAATGAAACTTTTGATTGTTGTTTCATGGTAGATGATAAACCGCATTATAACACATTCTCTCAGGACGTGAACGGTTACGATAGTTTTTTAAGCATTTTTAAAATGCTAAATATTGATATTGTTGGCTTTGAGTCAACTGGTGTATATCACAAAGTATTTCAAAAATATTTAATCGATAATGGTGTCACTCCCATCGTTCTTTCTCCTCGTTCTGTTTCACTTTTTATTAAAAGTACTACCAATAACAAGGGTAAAACCGATAAGACAGACAGCTATTTTATAGCTCTTTACATTATGAAAAACCCCGATTTGGTTGCTTTTTCTTTTCCCATTCGTGATGAATTTAAACCACTGATTACAACCTTGATTCAATATGAAAAACAGATCAGACAGTTGAAAAACCTCCATCATTCTATTGCTAAGGGTTGTGATGATTTTTTCCTCTTAACTTCTGTTGATACTATGATTAAAAACGCTATTGTTTTCCGTGACGAACTAAAGGTTCATTCGATTGATAAGCTTTACTCTTCTATCCCTGAGGCTAAATTAATTAAGTCTGAGATTATAGGCGTTGGAGATATGGTTTTGCTCTCTTTGCTCCCATTAATCTATGATCATTTCGACAAATTCACGATAAAACAAATTGTTTCGTTTGTCGGTATTTCTCCTGTTCCTTTTCAGTCAGGAACATCAATCAAAAAGTTCTCTCATATTTCACATCGTGGAGACAGTAACACACGTAAAATTCTTTTCATGTCTGCGATTGCTTCGGTTCGCTCTAACCCTATTATCAAAGAAAAGTTTCTTCGTATGGTTGCGGATGGTAAACCTAAAAAGGTGGCTTTAATGGCTGTTATGTCTCACCTGCTTCGTGCAATAGTTTCCCGTTTGTCTTATCACACTGGTAGGGTTGTAAAGAAATGAAAATCGACACAAAAATAATAATCGCACTTCTTGAGCTTCTTAGTGAGGGAAAATCAGTCAATAAACATTCGATTTGTAAACGTGCATCTATCCACCGTTTTTCACTTGATCGCTTGATTAGAAAAAATAATCAAATTGTTGATTGTGAGGTTCTCTAGTGGTACACGCTAATACACAAAAGCTCTATTTGGCTCCTCATGGATATAAAGATCATTTTATCTATCTTGGACGACGTTACTATCTCACGACGGATAAAGCTCTCGTTTCTGATTACGGTAAATACGGGATGTGTCCTCCTGCGGGTCGTGGCTTTTACCTCGTTATCTCAAAAAAAGAATTCAAAGAAGCAAAAGAACTTTTCGAACTCCAAAAAAATAAACTGGACAAATGCCCTTAACGGCTATCTCAATAAAGGAGTCGAACGAATTCAAAACACTTTATTTTGATAGCAAAAATTAAAACACAAAAAGGATTTACCTATGGCAGATGAAAAAATGACTCCTCAACAATTAGAGGACGCAATGTACGCAAAAGTAATGCAACGTATTGAAGATGAACAAAACAAAAAGCGTGCTGCTTTAAATCTTAGCTCGTTTCAATACGGCGGAACATTGTTAGCGGTTGACCTTTCAACCCCTCAACCAAAAATCGACCGTACTACAAAACAACCAATTCTTTCAGATGGTCAACCGACCTTTTGGGATTCTATCTATTTTTGTGAACTTGCTCACCTTGGTAGCTCTCGCAAATTCGTTGTTCCTTTGGAGCTTGGTAAAGATTTGGAAAAAGGGATGGATTATCTCTTTGAGGGTGATCTCATCGACGTAGATAATAAGTTAAAAGTTAAGTTGATTACTAAAATCTAACACACTGAAAGGGTCTTTTTAGGCTCTTTCGACATATCCGCCCGAGTTGTTTAACAAGGGGGGGGAAAATTGACAAAGGGAATTTTATGTCTTTAAACGCTCGTTTAACTGCTTCTTCAAAATCTGCTAAATCGGTTGCGGTTTCTTTGCGCTTACCTCCTCATCTTGTTGAGTTCGTTAAAAAACTTTCTTTGATTCATGGTATCTCTCTAAATGAGGTCATAAAAAACATGATTGAAGAGTCAGTTTCTGACATCGGTTCTATTTATGAATAAATACGTCCCATTGGCTCAAATAATCGACACTCTTAAACTTCACTTTTATCATGGTGATAGCACTACTGCTAAATGCTTGGTTGATTACTTTCAAACTATTTCCGCTCTATCGGATTTGAAAGAAGAGGCTTACGCTATCAAGCACGCTAATAATGATATGCGATTTGTTAATCACTATTTTGGCGGTGACCGCTTCCGCGTTATGGCGACAACCGTTAAAGGCTTTTCGATTACTTTGGAAAATCAAGACGTATCAATCAGTTTAAAATCGGTTTCTCAAAGATCTGCAAAAGATTATCCTGAAAAATACGATTTTAATACAATCGTAGAAACGCAAAAACAACCCGTTGTTCGTGTTGAATTTCGCGCTTCTTTTCTCGCTCGCGTTGGACACAAAAACGCTATTGATTATGTTCTTCGACTGGTGAACCGTGAATTCTTCACCTCTCACCTTGTAAAAATCTCTGAAATCCACCTTGCTACCGATGTGCAAGGCTATAACTTCCATGAGCTTGATCGTCAGCGCTTCCGTACTCGCAAATCAACGACCAAACTACATGAAGAACGCAACGAAACGGACTCTTTTTATTTTCGTGGTAAAAAGTTCACGGGCTTCTCGTATGGTCAAGGTGATGACATGATACGTGTTTACAATAAAACAGTCGAGATACAAAAAAATCCCGATAAGGCATTTATAAAAATGTTTGCATGGGAAAAAAATCCCGACTACAACCCTGACAAAGAAGTTTGGCGTATTGAAGTTCAATATCGACGTGCAAAGCTTAAAACTATGTATGACGATGAAAACGGCTTGCTTGATGGCTTTGAAAACGTTTTGAACGCTATCCCCTCACTTTGGAAGCGTGCTTTAGACTCTTTTACTCTTATCGACCTAAAAGAAGAAATTGCCTTAGAGCATTTTCTTGGATGGTCACGTAATGCTCTTGGTTATAAAGAGCCCCTCTTGACCGATACTGTAAGACACCGTATCCATCGCGCTGACGTTCACCCTCTATGGGTCGCCATCAGTTCATGGAACTTCTCTATTGGTTCAACTATCAAAATCTTAACCGCTCCTGTTACGGGTGCGTTTCAATGGGTTTCAAATTCCATTAAATCTCTACTTTCAACTCTCTTCAAATATTCGGGTGATCTTTCACCTAAAATTATTGAGGACGCTTTCATTCGTGCGGATGAGGAAACAATGAAGGATAAAAAACTCTCACTTGTTGATAATGCCGTAAATAACACCCTCGATTATTTGGGGGCGTGTGTCCGTCATTCTCTTGCCACTGGTGAAAACGGTTTCACTGAACGTGACACTTTCACCACTTTACAAAAAAATCTTTCTAGCTATGTTCTTGAAGTTTCAAACAGCCTTTTTGATATGTCTTTTCATAACGAGAACTCTGGTCTTTATGATTACACCGCTTCACGTTCTAAGATACTTTCAAAATCATTACAAAGGAGCTTAATTGCTTAATCTCATTAAATCAATTGTCGAGCATGAGGGTTTTAGTCCCGTCGCTTATCCCGACCCACTTACAAAAGGTAAACCTTACACCTTCGGTCACGGTTTAACCTCTATTACTGAAGCTGAGTCTATCGAAATAGTCAAAAATCGTATTGTTTCAATTCGTGCTCAATTGTCAACGCTCTACCCACCCTATGCAAAGCTTCCTGAGGACGTTCGGGACATTTTAGAGGAAATGGCTTATCAAATGGGTATCAAAGGCTTAATGGCTTTTAAAAACACTCTGATAGCTATTTCTAACAAAGATTACAAAACGGCTTCCACCAACATGATGAATTCACTATGGGCTAAACAAACCCCTAAACGTGCTCAAACTCTCGCCACTCGCATGGCTAATATTAAAGGATAAAAATGTTTTATATTCTCAATTTTCTTGTCCCGTTTGCTTTTAGCATTCTAAAAAACTATCACAATTCACCATCATCGAAATATGATGATTTGATTCTACAAGGTACAAAAGATGGTATAAATTATCTTTCTCAAAAGGACAATAATACAGTTGACGGGTACTTGCGTAATTCTGTTGTGTATCAATCAATGAAAGGGGGCTTATAATGGCTAAAGAATACATCTATTTAGATTATTCTATGGGTGACTTTTCGTTATCTATGTTGCACGGTACGGATTTCAATTTAGGTAATGATGTTCCTATTAATTTAGAAGTAAATTGGCTTCCAGTTTCAAACAATCCTTATTATGAAATTGACATTGATGCTATTTTTGATGCTCTTCCAAATGTTGGTTTAATTGTTGTACCTTATGGAAATTCGAATGTTGCATTTTTAAACACTGTTAATACTCATGTCGAAATGAATGGGTATTATTTCAGAGATATTCAATCATTAACCGATGTTTATGGAATTAATACTTCTGTTCCTATTCCATCCTTAAACGGTAACGGCTGTGAATTCCTTGATTCAACTCAAGTCAAAGTAGTCGGTCGCTCTATTGTTTACGCTGTTGTGCGTTCTTATATGGGCTTAGTTTCTGATAATAGCTATACTGCATTATATGATTGTGTTTCAGCTACTGGCGAAACTCTAACAGTTCCCGAAGCATTATTGACGCGATATATTGCGCCAGTAACTACCCCTTAAGGTCGGGGGTGATATTATGATAAAAAACATGATGGGGACTTTAAATGTTATCAACTTTTTACATAGCGTTAAGGGCATTATTTGCAGGCATTGGAATAGGTTATGTTATTCATCGTTTAGTAGATTTTATAAAGTAATTTCTCTTAAAGGCAGTTTTTAATGGCTGTCCCTTTTATTGCTGCTGCTGGTCTTGCTACTCGTATATTTCGTAAATTGCCCCCTGTTAGCTTTAATGATATTATTGCTACTGTTATGTCTGGTGCTATTGGTTCTTATTTAGAATATGAAAAATCAACTAAAGACCCTTTTGCTGATTCTACCCTTCCAACTTCTAAACCAAAAACTAAAACGATTCCTACTCC
>Ga0265297_10002822_pt1 | contig 33593 bp, 28 predicted proteins | sample Munlanlwell13791_FD_192502 | JGI IMG/M metagenome (GOLD analysis project Ga0265297, IMG submission 192502) | Leachate microbial communities from a municipal landfill in Southern Ontario, Canada - Leachate well 137-91 | ecosystem: Engineered > Solid waste > Landfill > Unclassified | place...
ATGGCATTCTTCTCTCCACAAAGTAAATATGCTCCGAGCATTCCTGTATATGCTGGTATCGTCGGTTCCAAATCTATTTGCTTAAGAGTTGGAGTTATGGTATGTATTTCCAATTAATCTCACCTCGTTTTAATTTTCAAAACCAGCAGCGAACTGACAACAGAGAAGATAATACAAGACAACATGACAATTTGGTAACCCAGGTTAGCACCATAGACATTCAGTAAATCAATTATCGGGCCGGCAAAGGCAGCTATGGCACAAGCACCGCCTGTAGCCAAATTGGTCAATCCCAAATATCTTGCCTCTTCGCCTTTGGTTACCAGGTCTGTGGCCATAGCCCAGCTGGCACTCATAAAACCACCGTTAGCAATTCCCAGCAGCGCACCAGCAAGCATTATATGAAAATAAGTATGGAATAAAAGCAGAATAACAAAACCCAAAGCACCTATTAGTCCTGAAGCTATGACTATCGGCCGTCTGCCTATCCTATCCGCCAAATGTCCGGCGGGATACACTACAACTAATATAGAAACACCAACTACTACCATAAGATCAGACGTCATTGCTACCGGATCAGCTATTTCAACAACATCTTTTAGAAAATATAAACCGAATGTTCTCACCACAATCAATGGCATCAGAAAAAGAAAACGAGACACCAAAAAGAAAACAAAGCTGGTATTTGTCTTTACGTCAATCTTAAAAGTGTTATGTAAAGTCTGTACTATCGAGAATTTGGTGCCACCAAGCCCGGGTTTTTCTTTAACTGTCAGGATAGTAGCCAGCATAGCACCTAGCATTATAATCGCTATCATGCCTAGCGCCAAAAATTGCTTAGTAGCTTCCTCAGCAATAAAACGCTGACTTAAAAAGTAACCGACTAATTGTATCCCCACAACTGCACCCAACAACTCCAGTATCCCTTTCACACCAGAAGCGATCCCACGCTTATTATCAGGTACCAAATCGGGTATAAAACCCTGCCAAGGACCATGTGCGATATTACTGCTAATTTGAAGCAAACAGTAAATAAGCAAAACGGCAATCAGGCTACTAGCAAACCCCATTGACATCAGTAGCAATATTGACAATATGGAGCCCAATAATATGTAAGGACGCCGTCGGCCCCAGGTAAAAGTCGATCGGTCACTTATAGTTCCGGCCACTGGTTGAACTATTATCGCCAGAACCAATCCCAGAAATGTGATAATTCCGAGATACGTGTTCTTTTGTGACTCTGCTACAAAATTAAGCACCAGCAATGGCATAATGGTAGTGCTCATGGGATTCCATAGCGCATTCAGAGCAAATCCAAAGATATTGACTTTGATATAGTCCATGCGTCCAAATCCACGATCAGCGGACGGCGGAGTATTATTGTTTATTACCCTTTTCATCTTAAACAACCTGAAGGATAACAGAGCATGAATCAAGAGACAAGTAGGTAAAAACGATAGGCATAGTACAAGTTCTAAATTATGATAGCTAGTAAATTGACAGTAAGCATTGGAGTATTTAAAATAAGCAACAGTCTCTCTTAACAACAAACGATTGCAGCCCAATACTTTGGTTTGCTAAACAAGACTCTATTAAGGAGGAAACCTATGGCAGTAAACAAGATACTAAAATCATTCGATGAAGCAGTAGCAGATATCCCTGACAGCGCCACTATTTTGATTGGCAATTTCGCTGGCCCGGGAGGAACGCCTTATTATCTAATCCAGGCACTACGAAAAAAAGGTTCCAAGAATCTAACTATCGTGGCTAACACTGCTGGAGGTATAGGTTTAACACTAGATTATGATGACCATCGTATTCTGTTCGAAAATAAGCAGGTCAAAAAGGTAATTGCCACCTTTCCTTTCTCCACCTCAGCATCAAGACCCAGTACGGCAGAAAAACAGATTTTAGCCAAAGAAGTAGAACTGGAGCTGGTACCGCAAGGCACTTTAGCCGAGAGAATAAGATGCGGCGCCGCCGGCGTACCAGCTTTCTATACACCCACAGGCTATGGCACAGTAATCGCCGAGGGCAAGGAAATGAAAGAGTTTGATGGCAAGCCTTGCATTATGGAACGCGCCATAAAAGCGGATTATGCCCTGGTAAGAGCTTACAAGGCAGATGCCAAAGGCAACCTGGTGTTTAGAGGGACGATGAGACAATTTAATCCGATAATGGCAATGAACGCCCGAATTACCATCGCTGAGGTCGATGAAGTAGTAGAGGCAGGAGAAATCGATCCTGAAGCCGTGGTTGTTCCAGGTATATTTGTTAATCGTATTGTCAAGGTACAGGAACCACTACCTTTCCCACGTCATCCGGATCGCAACTTCTGGGTAAAATAATCTTGATTTTTAACTTATAGAACTTACTAAGGAGGCTTGAAATGAAAGAACGTCTAAGCCGTGAAGTTATGGCAATGAGAGCAGCCAAAGAGTTATTCGATGGTGCTGTAGTTAATCTGGGCATAGGTATACCCACGCTGGTGTCCAGTTTCGTCCCTGAAGGAATAGAAGTTATCTACCATAGTGAAAATGGCATGTTAGGCTTTGGCCCTGTGGTCACTGCCGATGAATCCGCAGAGAAGGCTGACATAGACCTTGTTAATGCCGGCGGGCAGTATGTTACCCCACTACCAGGCATGTGCTTTTTCCATCATGCCGACTCTTTTTTAATGATCCGTGGTGGGCACGTAGACATTACAATGCTGGGTGTTATCGAAGTATCAGAAAAAGGAGATCTGGCTAACTGGATGTTCCCGGGAAGAGGTGTAGGCAACATAGGTGGAGGCATGGACCTGGCTTTCAATGCCCAAAAAGTTATCTGCCTTACCGAACATACTGTCAAAGACGGTAGACCTAAAATAGTGAAGAAATGTTCAATACCATTAACGGCTCCAGAATGCGTTGATATGATTATCACCGACATTGCTGTTATCGAAGTGACAAAGAAAGGAATGGTACTAAAGGAAATCGCACCAGATTGGACACCAGAAGAAGTTCAGGCGTTAACCGAGCCGAAACTTATTATAGATCCAGGTTTAAAGATATTTGAACTCTAAGGTTGTGATAAAGCCTAGGCATTTATCGGTTCATAGCCCTGAGCAGTTATTTATAGGTAAGAACCAGGTATTTCTCAAAATCAGTTAATCTGAGATTTTCTTGCTCTTTCCTGATTAAATAACAGATGTTTTATTCTTTAGGCATACCGTTATTTTCCTGATCCGCTATGATACTTTGGGTTAAACTCAGCATCTGCACTCAATGTTTGCCCCTGCTACACAATACATCCTGTCTCTCTTCAATCCTGAATTCCTCTGTAGCATAGGCAATACTCCAAAATAGCCTAGATATTTATTACTAACTGGCATAAAATGTAGCTAAATAATTGGAGGTAAGAACTATGACTCAGATGTCTGAAGAAGAAATCCGTAAAATAGCTACAGAGAGAGTAAAAGCCAAAAAAGGATTCTTCTCGCACCTAACAGTTTATATATTGGTCAATCTGATGTTGATAGCCATCTGGTATTTCACTGGCGCAAAGTATTTCTGGCCTATGTGGGTCCTATTATTTTGGGGCATAGGCATAATAGTCAATGCAATCACAGTTTTTGCCAGGCGAGATACTGGCTGGGAAAAAAGAGAAGTAGAAAAAGAGATAGAAAGAATAAAGCAAAAAGGCGGTTAGCTTATAGCCAGATATCGGGGAATTGTATTTGACCCAGCGATAACGTCTATTTATCGGCAGGAATCTCAATCTCTATAGATGTTCCTTTACCAGGTGTAGACTTGATATTCATAGTCCCATTCAGTAATTGAGTTCGCTCCCTCATGCCAATAATCCCGAATTTTGCTTGACCGCTTAAATCGCTCAATCGTGGAGGGACCGTAAATCCCTTCCCATTATCAGCGATAATCATACGTTTTTTATCTAATCTCGTTTCTAGCCTAATAACCACCTTTGACGCTCCGGCATGTTTCCTGATATTGGCAAGCGCTTCCTGAGCAATACGAAATAACACCAATTGCACTTCTGTGGGTAATTCACTGCTCTGTACTTCTAATTGAGTATCAACTTCAATGCCCTTCTCCTTCATTAAACTCTCTGCCATCCATTCCAATGCCGCTATCAGCCCCAAATCATCAAGAATTGCCGGCCTCAACTGTTGAGAATAGCGCCTTATGCCTTTCAGGATTTCTTCAGCCAGATCGCTTAATTCAGTTAGCTTTTCTAGAACAGGTTTGGTTATTCCAGCATTACGATCGGAGATCTGAGCATCCAATTTATGTATCAATAGCAACAGGGACTGAGCAGTCTCATCATGGAGCTCACGGGCAATACGTTTTCTTTCCTCCTCTTGTGCTTCCAAAACCCTACGAAGATAAAAGCGCAAGCTCTCCTGCATTTTCCTTTCCCTGGTTACATCCCTGGCAATTGTTTGAAAAGCTACCGTTTGGCCGTTTTGCTCAATCAAGCGTGTCGTCAACTCGGCTATAAGCTCTGACTCATCTTTCCTTTTCAACTGCTGTTGGTATGGCATATCTACCGGTAAATACTGGATCAGCTTCGTTTGTATAACCCTGGCAGAAACACAACTCATCGGGGTAAATAACGAAAAAATATTCGCCTGGCATAACTCTTCAGATGAATAGCCGAAAAGTCTGGCAGCAGCTTTATTAGCTATCCTAATATTTCCCTCCAAATCATGTACCCAGATAGCATCAAGAGCGCTTTCGAATAAATCTCTAAAGCTTTCTTCTGATTCTGATAAAGCTTCCTCAGCTCTTTTGCGTTCTGTAATATCTTGCAGAGTTTCTACTACACCTATTAACTCTCCATTGCTATCTTTTATAGGACTTGCTGTAAAATTAAGCCACCGACCACTCTCGCCTACTGCCGGGAAAAAACTTTCAGCCTCGTATGCACCATCAATCAGAGTAGATTTCTTACACCTTCCCTGATAGTATGTTTCAATTTTGTCTGGAGAAGCCCCATCGACAATCAGATCAGCCAGAGATGGCCTCTTCTCAGCATAGAATGTACGCCATTGGTCATCCGTGCCCATTACCTCATTTTTTCTTATGCCCGTAAGCACTTCTATAGCAGTATTCCAATGAGTAACTCTATGCTGCTTATCAATCACGAATGATGGAATACTAGAGCCATCAATAATTTTAGATAACATCTCTTCGGCACTCTTACGTTCAGTTACATCCTCCAAAGTTTCTACAGCACCAATTACTTCTCCATTCTTATTTCTAATAGGACTGGCGGTAAAATGAAGCCATGTGCCATGCTCACCAAAGGCAGGGAAGAAGTCCTCGACTTCAAAAGCACCATCGATAAGATATGATTTTTTATATCTATATCCATAATAAAACTCGATTTTTTCTAGCGATGCTCCATCCAAGATCAAGTCAGCCAATATTGGTCTTTTCTCATCATAAAATGCCTGCCACTGCTTATCTGTGCCAAGAATCTCGTCTTTCTTTATGCCAGTAAGTACCTCGACGGCGGTATTCCAGTGTGTCACTCTGTGCTTCCTATCAATTACAAATGAAGGAATAGGAGAACCATCTATAATTACCGAAAGCATCTCCTGCGAAGTATTCCTTGCTAATTTACCTGTATTTCGACCAAGAGACCTAGTCATTTGAATCCACCAAAATATTTATTTCACAACAATTATTCAATAAAAGAAATTAAAGCTACACATCAAACCCTTCATTTAAACTCGCTTTAAACCGAATGTTGCTTGCCACAGTGTGGACATCTGATGTTGACATTTCTGAGATTAGGAGGAATTCTGAGTCTGGTGCCACATTCACAATCAATCGTCCTGTAATTATTTAGTTGCCACATAAGATTTGAGGTTTCCCTGGTACGCTGGATCTGGTCTTCTGCAGTATCTTTTTCTTTTACCACCGAACTCGCTGCTCGTATCGGAATTGCTCCAACAGCCGTAATTTCGGAAGCAGGTATAGCCCCACCCCCAATCCTATGTACTTGCTTATAAGCAGCGTCATAATCGGAATATGCAGCACCAGCCATAGAACGTAGTATACGTATCCTTTCCGATATAGGTGGATGCGTGCTGGTGAGATCATTAGCTGCCATGCCCTTTTCACGGAAAGGATTTATTATATACATCGGTGCTGTTGCCTTGGAGGCAGATTTCAACTGGTATGTGGATGCACCTATCTTCTCCAGAGCCGATGCCAGACCTTCGGGATATCTGGTATATAAAGCAGAGCTGGCATCAGCCAGATATTCCCTCTTTCTCGAAATAGCAAAATAGATAAACTGTGCAAAAATCGGCGCCAGTATCATCAAAACTATGGCAACGATAAAAATTATCAATTGAGCACCCCCACCACCTCCAGACGAAGAACTTCTTCTGGATCCAGACATGCCGCCAAAAAGCATAAACCGTGAAGCATACCAGGACAATATTACTATGGTACCCAACAGAACACTACACATAGCCATTAGTAGAACATCACGGTTATTAATATGGGCCAATTCATGCCCAATAACCCCTTGAAGCTCATCACGATTGAGTTTTTGCAATAACCCCGAAGTAACAGCTACCGAAGCTTTTTTAGGGTCTCTGCCAGTGGCAAAGGCATTCATTGCCGGATCATCGATAATGTAAATGTCTGGCATTCTTTCCAACCCAGAAGCAATTTTCATTTCCTCAACGACATTATAGAGACGAGGATGATCATCACGGCTAATCTTCCTGGCTCGGGACATAGAAAGAATAATGCTGTCACCTTGAAAATACGCAATAAGATTAAGTATTGTCCATATTATTAAGGCAATAATTAAGCCAACTTCACCACTATTCAGAAAAGATAGTCCAAGGAAATAGCCAATCAGAAGTAATACTACTCCCATTACGATAACAAGTACTATCGATCTATTCCTATTAGACCTGATCTGATGCCACATCATGATCAAACATCTCTAAACTAAGAAGTAAAGCTAACTTTTGGAGCTTCTCTTTCCTCGGTTGCAGTAACCTCAAAGAACTCACCTGCTTTAAACCCGGTCATGCTGGCAATGATATTCGACGGAAACATCTGTGTCTTGTTGTTATAGTTCAATACAGAATCATTGTAGAACTGACGAGCAAAACTTATCTTATTTTCAGTTGAGGTAAGCTCTTCCTGAAGAGCCAAAAAGTTCTGATTAGCTTTGAGGTCAGGATAGCGTTCGACTACAGCAAGTAAACGTGACAGGGCAGAGCTTAATTCGCCCTCTGCTTTAGACCGTTCACCCGCTCCTGCAGACGATAGCTGTTGAGCAAGATTACGGGCTTTGGTTACCGCTTCTAGTGTCTCCCGTTCATGCTTCATATAGCCTTTTGCCGTCTCTACAAGATTAGGAATTAGATCGTGTCGCCTCTTTAGTTGAACATCAATCTGAGCCCAAGCATTTTTCACCTGATTACGTAATCTGACAAGGTTATTGTAGGTCGCTATGAAAATAATAATAAGGATTACGATGATGCCTATAATCACCCACACTGCTATCATTTGAAACCTCCTGTTAAATTTAAAAGCTTATTTTTGCGCTTTAAATACGTCTCCCAAAAACTCTAGTACTTGCTGTTGCGTATCAGCTCTTTCTGGTTTCTTGCCTGAGATTTGCTTTATCAAACTGGTAATTTCACCACTATCAAACCATAATCCATCTCCTCGCTGGCAAACATCAATGAGTATCTCCGGTTGTTTGCCTATAGTTGCTTTTTTCATCTTCTTACTACAGATTGGACATTTCCTTATTTGTTCTATCGACTGCGCTTCTTCGGAATTCAGAATATTACTTAGGAAAACGCCCACTTTATCTAGATACATCGAGAGCAAAAAGAGCTCCAATTCACCAGAATCAAACCATACTCCATGACAGTTGTTGCAGTAGTCAAGTTCAATTTTATTGTGCTCGACCACTATCATATCGTTCTTACAAGCTGGACATATCATTTTGGTCTATCCTGATAACTGCTGATAAATAGTGTAATTTTAGCACTAAATTTAGTCAAGAAGCAGACACCTCTCAATAGGTTATATAAACGAATAATAAGAAAGAAATTACTGAATAGAGGCTAAGGAATAAATTGTTTCAGCTTTGGATCCGGGTAATTCATAATTTCAAGAAGACATACGCCGGGCACAGCAAAAAACTTGCCTTCTTGAAACTGTAGAAGGAATTATCAAAGCAGCTATGTAAAGGATATCACAGCTAATATGTTATTAAGAGTACAGTTTATATTTTAATTCAAATACTGAATCAAACTTATTTGTTCGATTTTACCTGGCTGTAGCAATCGCTACAATAAACTGGTCTGCCCTCGCGAGGTTCAAAAGGAACCTCGGTCTCTTTGCCACACTGGGCACAGGTTGTCGGGAACATTTCCCTTGGTCTTGAACCAGGATTTCTCTGCATTTTTCTTGCTTGCCGGCAGGGCTGACAACGCTTGGGTTCATTAGCAAAACCCTTAGATGCATAAAATTCCTGCTCTGCTGCTGTGAAAGTAAAAGTAGCACCACAGTCAGCACATTGAAGTGACTTGTCTTGGAAATCCACTGGATGGCCTCCTCTTTTAAAAATGATATTTATTTGGTTGGTTAGAGCTCCGGTCACCCAGCACTGAGTGGTTTTCTATTACCTTACTACGTTTGTGATAACCTTAACAGAAACCAACGTTCTTCAATATACACCAAAGTTTTTTTCTTTGCAATAGCAAATAAGCTTTTACGCAATATTTATACACTCATTAACGCAATCGAAAACATATTATTTGGATACAAACCTTAATAATAACACCAATATATCGGTCGAATTGTCATTTGTTATTGAATCACAAAAATTGCTATACTGTCTAGATTGTATCATGAAGCTGTGGAGAAAACCTTTCGACTATAACGATAAAACCACACCACCGACACAAATACATATAGATGAAGAAAGGTGTAAAGGCTGTGGTTATTGCGTGGAATTTTGTCCACGGAAAGTTCTAAGCATGGGGAATAAAATTAGTCCCAAAGGATACAAACTACCACAAGTAAGCGACAGTGATAAATGTCTGGGCTGTGGCTTTTGTGAGGCAATCTGCCCTGAATTCGCTATAAAACTTACTACTGGCAGCAAAAAGATCAAAGCTTCAAAGAAATAATGTCGTCTTACTATTTTGCAAAATCATGCCAATAAATAAACAATTGACAGGTAAATTCTTTATAACTGGCGACGAGGCTTGTGCTGAAGGAGCTATCAGCGCTGGGTGCCGGTTCTTCGCCGGCTACCCCATTACTCCAGCCACAGAGATAGCAGAAAGAATGGCACTAAGGCTACCTCAAGTAGGAGGTATATATATTCAGATGGAGGATGAAATCGCCTCTATGAATGCTGTGCTCGGCGCTTCTTGGGCAGGAGTGAAATCCATGACGGCTACTTCCGGCCCAGGATTCAGTTTGATGATGGAAAATCTTGGACTGGGTATAATGCTGGAGACTCCATGTGTACTGGTTAATATTCAGCGTGCGGGTCCGTCTACGGGTTTGCCCACCATGGTGGGGCAGGGAGATATGATGCAAGCTCGCTGGGGCTCTCACGGATGCTATGAGATAATCGCCTTAGCCCCAAGCTCGCCACAAGAGATATTCGATCTTACCATAACAGCCTTTAACCTATCTGAAAAATACCGTGTTCCCGTTCTGATTATGTCTGATGAGGTTGTAGGTCATATGAGTGAGAAAGTGGTTATCCCCCAGATAGCACCGGAAGACCTGATATTTCGCAAAAAGCCCAAAGTCAAGCCGGAAGAATATTTACCTTACAAAGCCGATGATGACCTGGTGCCACCCATGGCATTAGCAGGCGAAGGATATCGCTTTCATGCCACCGGTCTAACCCATGACCAGAGAGGATATCCCGTGATGACAGCCGATGCTCAGGAACATCTGATACGCCGTCTATCAGACAAAATACGGCTCAATAGACAAGACATAATAAGATACAGAGAAATTCAGGTAGATGACGCAAATATAATCGTCTGTGCTTATGGAATCTCGACACGTATTGCCCAGATGGCAGTAAATATGGCTCGCGATGAAGGAATAAGAGCAGGCATGCTGCAGTTGATAACAGTCTGGCCTTTTGCTGAAGATCGAATTAGAGAGCTAGCAGCTCAGGTCAAAGCATTTATAGTTCCTGAGATAAATTACGGGCAAATTGTATTCGAGGTAGAAAGGTGCACTGCAGGTAAAGCCAAAACAATATCACTACCTCATATGGGAGGCAGTGTACACCATCCTAAAACCATTCTTGATGCGATAAAGGAAGCAGCTAAATGAACAATACTAGCTTGGCATTGAAAAATATTTAAGACTCGATAGGCTCCCCCATATCTGGTGCCAGGGTTGTGGCATTGGTTCAATTCTGGGATGTTTTCTCAGAGCAATTGACCGAAGCGAGTTAGATCCCGATAAAATAGCGGTTATTTCAGGAATAGGTTGTACGGGCAGGGTAGCAGGTTATGTCAAATTGGATTCATTCCACACTACTCATGGTCGTGCAATCCCTTTTGCCACTGGCTTAAAAATAGCAAACCCGAACCTGAACGTGGTGGTATTCTCCGGGGATGGTGACCTGGTATCTATAGGCGGTAACCACCTGATACACGCAGCAAGACGCAATATAGATATGACCGTAATCTGCGTCAATAATTTTAACTATGGCATGACCGGCGGACAGGTAGGCCCCACCGCTCCTTTACAGGCACTGACTACCACCACCCCCTACGGAAACTTCGAATCACCCTTCAACTTGCCATATCTTTTGGCTGCCAGTGGAGCATCATATGTAGCACGATGGACAGCAATACATATACGTCAACTTGAAAATTCCATTGCTGAAACCATGGTTCGACCGGGTTTTAATTTCATTGAAGTAATAAGTCCATGCCCAACGGTATATGGTCGCATGAATAAAGAGCCGAGAGGCATAGATTCCATGCATAACTACCAAGAGAAGAGTGTTATCCACAATGGTGCCGATCCTAAAGATGTAAATTTGGAACTGAATGGACCTATAGTAGTAGGTAAATTTGTAGATATAAAACGTCCTACGCTCTTGGATAATCTTAACGAAGTGCTAAATAAGGCAAAAGAAAAAACAAAGTTCCACTAATTTTTAAAATTAAGTCGAGGGCAAATGAGCAGGAGAGAAATAAGAATAGCCGGTTTCGGTGGCCAGGGAATTATACTATCTGGATCCATAATAGGAAAAGCTGCCTCGATTTACTCCAATGGGTTTGCAGCACTAATACAAAGCTATGGACCCGAGTCACGTGGCGGCTCTTGCCGTGCTGAAGTAGTAACCAGTGATAAGCCTATAGATTATCCTTATACAGTAAATCCTGATTTACAAATCATACTGTCTCAAGCAGCCTATAACGAATTTGGAAAGAACACGAACAACAGCAAATTACTTATAATTGACTCTGATTTAGTGAAAATTGACTCGTCACATAAAATTAAGCCTCTCTCCATTCCAGCCAGCCGTATGGCTCAGGAATTAGGACGCCCGGTAGTGGCTAATATAATTATTATGGGGTTCCTGGCAGCCATAAGCGATATCGTATCCTGTGAGGCTCTCAAAAAGGCAATTGTGGATTCAGTGCCACAGGGAACAGAAGATTTTAATATGAAAGCCTTCGAATTAGGTTATAATTATGGTATCGAGCATGGCAGGAAAGTTAAAAACCGCAGCGTCTAAAAGCACCGTTATCATCGGTAGTAGTGTTGCCGCAGTACAAGCCGCACTAACATTAGCCCAGATGGGCGTTGGTGTTAAGCTAATAACAAACTCAGCGTCGCTGGGTTATGATAGCATCGCCAGCGATACATCAACCGAGTCTCTACAAGATAAGCGTTTTACATTGCCACTTTTGCTGCAGGCAATTAAACATCCTCTGATAACGTTGTATACACGCGCCGAAGTAGAATCTATTGAAGGAGAAAAAGGTAATTTCAAAATAAGGGTATTGCAACATCCCCGATATATTCATGAAGAACTTTGTACAGGTTGTGGTAGCTGTCAGGAGCAATGCTCAGCCAGAATAACTTCGATATTTAAAGGGCAAAAGTTAAAACAGACTGCTATCCATCCATCGCTTCCAGAGAGCAAAGCTGTTCCATCAGCCTATATAATAGACAAAAATGGACTAGCTCCATGCCAGGCTGCTTGCCCTCTTGGCATTAATATTCAGGGTTTTGTCTCACTACTGGCAAATAACAAGACAGACAAGGCATTAGCACTGATCAATGAAACTGCGCCGCTCGCCGGTATACTCGGTCGGGTTTGTACACATCCGTGCGAGGATAACTGCAATCGGACGCAAGTTGACAGCCCGGTATTCATAAAATCATTACACCGCTATGCTGCTGACAATGCCCCAAAAGGTATCGTTTATGAACACAAATTACCCGCCAAATCCCGCCATGAAAAGATAGCCATAATCGGCAGTGGACCAGCAGGATTGACAGCCGCATGGGAATTAACCCGGCGAGGTTATTCACCAGTGCTATTTGAATCTCACAGTGTTATTGGTGGAATGTTAGCCACCGGCATTCCAAGGTTCCGGCTTCCAAGAGAAGTCCGAGAGCGAGAAATCGAAGCTATTGTTAAAGTTGGTGTAGATATAAGAACAGGTATTACAGTAGGACGCGATGTAACTTTCGTATATTTAAAAGAGCGTGGCTATAAAGCCTTTTTCCTGGCAATCGGTACACAACAAAACAATAAGTTAAATATACCAGGTGAGAGTCTTGATGGAGTAGTAGATAGCATGTCACTACTACTCACTCTAAACCTGAAAGTTGACACCTTTGTGGGTTCGAATATAGTGATCATTGGCGGCGGTAACGCTGCTGTAGATTGCGCCCGCGTGGCACTTCGTAGCCGTGCCCAAAAAGTAACTATTATATATCGACGCACCAGAACCGAAATGCCAGCCGACCCAGAAGAGGTCACAGAAGCCATAAATGAAGGGGTAAATATTGAATATCAAGCCATACCTGTAGAAATTCTGGGGAATAGATCAAGTGTTACCGGCGTGCGCTGTCAGAAAACCAAGCTATCCGATACGGTTATGGAAAATGGACAACAAAAACCAGAGCCGATACCGGGTTCAGATTTTATAATCGATGCTGACCACGTGGTATCAGCAGTAGGACAGTCTCCTAATGCAGCTCAATTGAGCATGGACGGACTAAAGATAGATAAACGCACAGGTATAATTAAAGTAAACCCCTTAACCCTGGAAACTAGTATACCAGGAGTATTCGCAGGCGGTGATTGTATTACTGGCCCCAACAACGTAGTAGATGCTATGGCCGCAGGTTTAAGAGCAGCAGAATCTATAGACAGATATCTCAGAGGAGATAATCTTGAGGTAGGCCGCAGTCTGGAGATACCTAAAACTGCAGAAGTAGACCTTAATACAGTCGAAATAATACCTTACAAACGCGCCTCTATGCCCACTATTAAATTGCAGAAGAGATTAAATAGCCTGGAGGAAACGACAACAGGATTATCTCCACAAGTAGCACAAAGAGAGTCACAACGTTGTTTAAATTGCGGCTTGTGCAGCCGCTGCATGGAATGTGTCAGCGCTTGCGAACTGGATGCTGTTTTTCATGACGACACCACGAAAGATATTGAGTTAAGAGCGTACACGATACTTAAATTCCTCCCCGACAGCTTAAAAGACCATATTTATAAACACGAGAACACCAAAAAGACTACAGCGAGCGGTATCAAGGTGATTTCTCCTCCTAAAAACGATAGTGACTTAGCCAGCCAGTTGGCACGGGCTATGTCAGCAGCTCTGGAGACTGCTATAGAGATCAAGCCTAAAAAAACAAAGGAGAAAGCCGCATCACAAGAAACTAGCTCAAGTCAACCTGTCTTTACGCCTGTTAAAATTGACAAAAGCAGGAATATAGGCGTGTTCTTATGCCGCTGCGGTAATAGTATTAGTTCAGTTATCGACTTTAAGTCAATATCGGAGAAAATGTATAGCTTCCCCAATGTAAAATATGTCCGCGAGGTTTCTCAAGCTTGTACCAAGTCCTCTGCTAAACAAATAGCTGTTGAAACAATAAAACATCAATTAGACGACATAGTGTTGGCAGCATGTAGGTGCTGCAGTTGGGATCAAATATGCTATAGCTGTACTGATAGACGGAGTCTATGCCTCAAATATTTAAACCAATATCTAATAACACCACATAGTAAATTAGTAGAGTTTGTTAATATTCGAGAACAATGTGCCAAAATACATAAAAATGAACCTGCAAACGCCACACACAAGGCAGAGAAAATAATTTCTGCAGGAGTGAGCCGTATTTTAGCCACACCAACTATAACTATAAGAGAGCAATCTATCCTGCCACATGTTCTGATTATCGGTGAGGGACTTTCTAATTTTGCGGCTGCAAGAGCATTAGTCGACAGAGGGTATCATGTTGAAATGATAGCAAGCCAGGAAATGAAAAAAAATCCAACTAAACAAGAGGAGAAAAACCAAGAAACGCTGGAGCAGCTTCGCACCCTAAGTGTAATAGTTAAGCCTCTACCCGATGATTTTCAACTCAGCGGCTCACCAGGAAATTATCAAGCTACACTAAATTACGGCACTGAAACCACAAGTATAGCTACCGGTGCAGTGCTGGTAGATGTACACGGAGTAAGCAAAAAGACGCTTGTCTGGTTAAAAGAAGCTCCTTTCAGTGGCCTTCTAGGTAGAATTATATCCAAAGCTAATAACTCCGATTTTTTTATCAGTCCCGACATCAATCTTTTGCACGGGACTACTATCAATGAGACAGCCGGAATATTTTTATTACCAACTATCATCTCTAAATCATCAGAAGATCACGTCATTCGCGGACTGGCGGCGGCCGCACGCGTTTGTACTTATCTGGAGCAGGCAAAAACAAGGCCACGTGAGCTGGCAATCGATATAGATAGTAAACTATGTCGTGGCTGTGGCGACTGTGCTAGCATATGTTCTTTCATCGAGATGCGTAAATTTGAAAATGGCACATTGTCTGCCTTCATTGATAAAGCTCTTTGTCTGGGCTGTGGCGCTTGCATAACTTATTGTCCCACGGGGGCAATTACTCAACCACTTCAGAGCGATAAGCAAATATCTGCCACATTATGCTCTATACTCAGTTCAAAGCAAGCACTAAGTGAGGTCAATAATTAAAGTGAATCCTGAAATAATAGTTTTTAGCTGTAATTGGGACGGATGGAGTTGTATTGAGACTGCAATTAATACAGGTCTAAAATACCCTTCCTCGGTAAAAATTGTAAAAGTAAATTGCCTTTCGAGGATACACACCGGCCTTATTCTACAAGCTCTGGACCTGGGTGCAGACGGAGTTATGTTGTTAGGCTGTGAAACAGGCAAGTGCCATTTCGACACTAATAATGACTGTATTGCCAAGGAATATGAAAAGGTACAAAACATATTGGAGCTACTGGGAATGAACAAAGATAGAGTGATCTTGGTTCGGCTTCCAGCTTTTAATGGGCGTACATTCATCAAGAAGCTGACCAGTTTAATTGATACTGTTAAGCAAATTTCAAATTCGGATAGAAATAGAGAGAATAATATTCGTCATTCTGTTAAGAATACTGTAGCTTAGGTGAATGTGACTTTATGTTGGGAGAAATAGACAATAAGATGTTTGATCTTAAAAGCGTTTCCAATGAGACGAAAATAAAGCTCTGTCTCGATTGCGGAAAATGTACCGTGGTTTGCCCGGTAACTCGATATGATCAGAACTTTAATCCTCGCCTCATAGTTCAAGGAGCACTGAGACCTAATAGTAATGTGCCTGTGGATGAGAATATCTGGGCATGCATCAACTGTAACATGTGCATGGAACGCTGTAATTACAACGTAAAATTCACTGACTTCATCAGATTTTTGAGATCAAAAGCATTATCAGAAGGAGTTGAAATAAAATATAGTCATTGTGGTGTACCACATGCAACCATGCATATGATGGCAAACAAAGACATTAAACAAGATCGCCTAAAATGGCTTCCAAAAGATATCGAAGTAAAAGAGCAAAGTGATACAGCTTTTTTTGTCGGTTGTTCACCTTACTTTGATGTCTTATTCAAGGATTTGGGCGTCAAAAGCATTGAAGGAACAAAAGGTGCTCTCAAATTACTTAATCACGCCAAGATACCTTTTACTCTGCTGCCCAATGAACGCTGCTGTGGTCGCGATTTGCTTCTCTTGGGAGATACCGAAGAGTTTCTAGCTCTAGCACAAGCCAATCTAGATGAATTTAATCGGCAAAACATAAAAGAAATTATCACCGCTTGCCCAGAGTGCTACTATACTCTAAAGGTAGATTATCCCAAGTTCCTGAAAAAATGGCGTATTAATGTCAGGCATATAACTGAGATACTAGCTCCACTTATCGAAAACAATGAGTTAGCTTTAGGAAAACTCAATCGAAAGGTAACCTATCATGACCCTTGTGTATTGGGAAGATATTCCAGAATATTCAAACAACCACGCAGTATCTTAAACTCAATTTCAGATTTGGAACTAGTGGAAATGGTCGATAATCAAGAAAAAGCATTATGCTGCGGTGCTAATCCCTGGGCATACTGCGGCTCTGTAAATAAGCAAATACAGAAAGAACGTCTAGCCCAGGCAAAAGCCACTGGAGCCGATATTCTGGTTACGGCTTGTCCAAAGTGTCAAGTACACCTCAAATGCGCTCAGAAGAACGCAGAAAATAATGATGTATGCCAGATTGAAATGCAAGATATATTTCATCTCGCCATCCAATCATTATCCTCACAGGAGGTAAAATAATTGAAAGAAGAAGAACCAAGAATAGGTGTATTTGTCTGCGACTGCGGACTTAATATAGCAGGCTCGGTTGATTGCGAAGAGGTCAGAAAATACGCTGAAAAATTGCCCGGGGTAGTTGTCTCTGTCCGTAATAAGTACACCTGTGCTGACCCCGGCCAAGAAGAAATAAAAAGACATATTCGTGAATATAATCTGAAACGCGTAGTGGTAGCATCATGTACCCCCAGAATGCATGAGCCAACCTTTCGCAATTGCATCGCCCAGGCTGGATTAAATCCTTACCTACTTGAAATGACAAATATTAGGGAGCAATGCAGCTGGGTCCATCTGCATGATAAGCAAGCTGCTACAAAAAAAGCTAAGGACATCGTCAAGATAGCCGTAGCCAAAGCCAGACTTCTCCAGCCATATGACGATACCAAAATACCAATAACGGATAGTGCACTGGTAATAGGCGGAGGAGTAGCTGGTATACAGGCAGCCTTAGACCTAGCTGATGCCGGCCATCAGGTCTACTTAGTAGAAAAAGAGGCTTCGATCGGTGGAATTATGGCTCAATTGGATAAAACTTTCCCAACAATGGATTGTTCCATATGTGTTTTGGGTCCCAAAATGATGGATGTTGGGCGTCACCCACGAATAAAGCTATTGTCCTATAGCGAGGTAGAGCAGATATCAGGATATGTAGGTAATTTCAAAGTACAAGTACGAATAAAGGCCCGTTATGTAGATGAAACAGTATGTAATTCCTGCGGGAAATGTGCTGAAGTCTGTCCCGTAGTAGTACCTGATGAGGTACAGGCCGGCTTTACCTCTCGCAAAGCCGCTTACATTCCGTTTCCCCAAGCAGTACCGTCTTCTTATATTATCGACATGAAAAGCTGCCTGGGAAATAATCCCATAACCTGCGGAAAATGCGTGGATGCCTGCGAAAAACAGTGCATCGATCTTAATATGAAAGATGAAATCATAGAGCTTAATGTCGGCGTGATTATTACTGCTACTGGCATGTCCATTTATGACCCTTCAATATTGGACGAATACGGTTATACCCGTTTCGAAAACGTGATTACTACTATGGAATTTGAAAGGCTTATCTGCGGCGGTGGGCCTACCGAAGGACACCTAGTACGACCATCAGACCATGTAACACCCAAGCGTATCGGTTTTATCCAATGCGTAGGTTCAAGAACTGAAAATCGAGGGAATCCTTATTGTTCCAATGTATGTTGCATGAACACCATAAAAGACAGCCTTCTAATAAACGAGCATTACCCTGACACTGAGATATATGTCTTTTATATGGATATTCGTGCTTATGGCAAAGGCTTTGAGGACCTGTATCGACGATCCAAGGAAATTGGCGTGCATTACATTCGCGGTCTACCCGGAGAAATAACAGAAGACTCCGTAACCAAAAATCTCAAGATAAGGGTGGAGAACACTACAACATCTAAAGTCGAAGAACATGAATTAGACATGGTGGTACTTTCAGTAGGGCTGGAGCCCAGCGATGACATTAAACGTCTGACCAACATCATAAACATCTCGCAAACCGCAGATGGCTTCTTCATGGAGGCACATCCCAAGTTAAGACCCGTTGATGCACCTACACCAGGTATATTTTTTGCCGGTTCCGCTGAAGCACCCAAGGATATAAAGGATAGTGTTACCCAAGCCGGGGCTGCTGTAGCCAGAAGCTCAATCTTATTAAACGCAGGTACGGTAAAAGGCGATGCCGTAAAAGCAGTCGTAGATTTGGAAAAGTGCACTTCCTGTGGCGTATGTATCAAGGTGTGCCCTTACGGAGCTATAGAAGTGGATGTAAAAGCAAAAACAGGAGCACACGTGATTACTGCTGCCTGTGCCGGCTGCGGTGCCTGCGCTGCAGAATGTCGCTTCGGAGCTATAACTATCCAGCACTTTCACGACGAGCAGATACTGGCTCAGATAAGCTCAGCTCTGGAAGAGGAACCCGAGAAAAAGATCATAACCTTCCTATGTAATTGGTGCAGCTACGCCGCTAGTGACCTAACCGGTGTATCCAGAATCCAATATCCACCTAACAACCGTTTCATCCGTGTAATGTGCAGCGCTCGTGTCAGCGAGAAATTTATCTGGCATGCTTTCAAGCTAGGTGCACCAATTGTATTGCTATCGGGATGTCATATCGGAGACTGCCACTATATTAACGCCAACCATTGGGCACTAAAACGTGCCGACAAGATGTGGAATCGAATGGAAAAGCTTGGCATTCGACCAGAACGGCTGCAATTGGAATGGATAAGTGCTGCTGAGGGACCCAGGTTTGCTCAGATTATGCGCGACCTGGAGAACATGCGACAAAAAGTGACTGCCAAAGAAATAGAAGCCACTCGAAAGGTATTGAGTGCCCAAAAATCACTTCAGCCATCTGGCAACGATGAAGCATAAACAAAATAAAGATAGCTATGCATCAAGGGAGTAGATAAATTGGATGTATCTTTGAAATGTTTACACTGCGGACATGAATATAAGATACCCGTAGACCCGAAACAAGAAGTTAAAGAACGGGTATGCCCCAAGTGCAAATCAAACAGCGTACGCAAAATCTCTTCAGAAAAGTAAATAAACTAGCTCGCATTAATTCTGCAACTAAGAAACCATGCTTTCTTCCCCGGCAAAATCCGCACCTCATACGATTTTTCCCATTCTTCAGGTATATAACAAAGCAAATCATTAGCCCGATAAATTCAAACTAGAACAGGCTATTCCTTAAATTATCTAAAAACAGGTATTTACATTATAAGCAATATGATTAATAATATGTAAATAAAAGATATTGCCTTAAATGACCATTGCGAAAAAGAAATAAGGAGGAATGAATGCAACAAGGTTCCTTATGTCCTAAGTGTGGGGCTCAAAATCCTTCCGGGCAAAGCTTCTGTGCCGTCTGCGGGACACAATTGCAACAGAATTGTCCCAATTGTAACAACCTGGTAGATATTTCCGCCAGATTTTGCGCAAATTGCGGAGCTGGATTAGGATGGGGAATACGTGTCAAAGATATCCAGTATCAAATCACCACATCAGAGAACGAATTAAAGAATCTCTTAGCACAATCTTCGAATGATATACAGGGCCATCTTACTCAAACTGAAGAAGGACTAAAAACAATGCTCGGTCAATATTCAGAGAGTATTCTAGCCCAGCAAGCTGCAATGAACGAAACATCAAGGCATATATCTGCATTGATAGCGGAAGAACATAGCATGTCTACGGGTAGAAAACTCAACCGAATCGGATTAGGAATTATCGCACTGGGTTTGGCTATAATCGGATTTTCATATGTATGGAGCAATATTCCTTACCTTCCGTTAGGAGGCATCGCCGTCGTAGTAATAGGTTTCTTAATTCAGTTAATCAGTAATTTTATTACCCCAAAACAAGGGTTTTAGCCTTAAGTCTGTTGTCCTTTCTATACGATTTAAAAAATAGAAAGTCAGGCAAAATGTTTTATTGACATCTTACTAAGAAGATCAAGGCTGATTATCTTTACCCAAGTATTCTTCCATCAATTGGACTAGCCTACCGTTTTCCTCTTCAGTCAGATTAATATTGGTTTCCAACTTGCGCAAAAAACCATCAAGCTCAAGAAACCGATTAGACAAACGTGCTATTTTTTCGTTTTGTCGATGTATTTCGTCATCAAAGACAGAGATATCTATTCCCAAATTAAATCTGAAATTAAGAAAATCAACTGTTTTCTTATATGCTCGAGGATCACCGGCAGAAACTAAATAAAAAGGCATTGGCATCCAAAGAGCTGCGCCCATAATATTTCTTCGTCTGGCTACCCATAATAAATATGAGCTTAACGTTGGTCTTTGCCCAGATGGAGTCTCATAATTCAGATCTACAGATAAATCATATCGACTCAATACGGTATTCATCTCTGGTGAATTAGCCGTAGCTAACAATTTACGAGGTGTAGTATGGGCTACTAGAGTAACCATACCTCCGATAGTATATAGGTCTTTAATTGGACAAATATCTTCAGTTATATCCAATAGCATATTTAAAAATTTATACCATTCAGCCCGAGGAGTATTGCTTCTGACAATAACGAGTTTTTTTTCTGGACAACAATAGAATTTGCTTTCCGGGAACTGGGCAATATTGTCTTCTACCAACACTCCACCCAAATAAAAAAAGCCTTCAGGCTCAATTTCACAAAATAATTGGCTATTCAGTTTCTCATTTATATAGTCAATTACCGATACACCCAGCCTACCAGTATCTTCTTTCCAACATACAATTAGAGAGCAACTGTTCAATTTTGGCTTGCTAAAGAATTTATAAGAAATGCCCTCGCTCAATTCTCGTCTTCCTTGATATCTTTCCTGAAAAACCTATCGACATCATCCAATATTCTTTTCTTGTCTTCTTCAGTAATTATCCTTTCCTCAGATATCTTATCCTGACTGATATCTTTCAATTTATCGAGTTGTTCTTTTGCCTCAGAAGGCAGCTCTCCGTACAATCTATCGATTTCCTTCTCGCTACGTTCGGCAAATCCGGTAATATCACTCATGTCAATACTAACCCCTAAGATTTGAGTCAATACCTCCAGCACCGATTTTGATGCTTTTGGGTATAACATCGGGAATCCCTGAAGATAAATTGGTATTTCTCCCATAATGCAAATAGCTTCAATACCTCTTGTACGCGCAACGCCCAGCAAAAGACCATTTAAGCCAGTAATATTACCTTCTCCTCCCCTTCCTTCAATGTCCGACATCAAAATCGTATTATCATAGCCTCTTAGTTCTGGAATTAGAGAGCTCGCATTGGGCACTGCCCAGACCCTGGGGCGCATAGTATGGTGGGTTGCAGCAATTGCTGCGCCAGAAGTAAATATCCTACGACAACCAAATTTTACCGCTACATCCAAGACCAAATTAGCCATCTGATAAGCCTTAGCACCCTCAGCATAAGCCTTGCCTTCCAAAGCAGGTTGTTCTTCAGCAATAAAAAAAATCAGGTCTTTTCCCTCAGTCCGCTTAAAATAAAACTTATTTTCAGGGAATATTAAATCTTTCAGCTCACCATTTCTGATTAAAACTTTTCTTGGATAAAAGAAATCCCAGGGTTCTATTTCTCCAAGTTCCTCTGCTTCTAACATCCTTCTCAAGGTATCTACAGCAACCAGACCAACATTCCCAATCCCAGGCCAGCAAGCCAAAAGCACAGGATTTTCAAGATCTGGTTCTTTATAAAGTTTAATTCCCATAATTCAATATTTTTCTAACGATTACAAGACATACTTATATACAATTATGTATGATTTAATTATATATAATTCACCAATTTGGGCAAAAATCAATGTATTATTGCTGTCTCATTGCATTATCTTGCGACTACAGGGAACAACAATAAATCACGATCACTGGTGCAAAAAGAAATTTAGAAGGGAAATAACACGGTAAGCAATTCGGTAAATTTGGAGGGTAAATATATCTAAAATAGTATTTTGTTTAAACTAGCAAGTTTTCAATCACTTTTATTTACAATCTACAATACAAAAGCCTTCGGCTAAACTCTGAATACTTGCAACGCTAAGCACTCTCTTCAATCACGACTCTCGCATCCACTGCCACTGCTCCATCTTTATAGACAAATATAGGATTAATATCCATCTCTTTTACCATAGAAGTTTTTTCAACAAAATCGGAAACTTTCAACAACATATTTTCCAGAAAATCAATATTGGCTGGCTCCGAACCTCGATAACCTTCAAGCAAGCGATAACCCTTTATCTCTTTTATCATCTCACTAGCATCCCTTCGAGCTAAAGGCACAATCCTGAAGGAAACGTCCTTAAGTACCTCAACCCATACTCCACCCAATCCAAACATCAATACAGGCCCAAATTGTGGGTCTTTAGTCATACCGATGATTACCTCTGTACCAGGCCTAGCCATATTCTGCACCGATATACCTTCGATTTTGGCACTGGGAAACTTCTGTTTGACCGATGTCATAATCTCTTTGTAAGCCCTAGATACATCTTCTTTACCAGTCAACCCAACTTTAACTCCACCAGCATCACTCTTATGTGATATGTCTGGTGATGCTATCTTCAACACCACAGGAAAACCGATCTCCTGACTAATAGAAACCGCCTCGTCTTCGGATAGAGCAAGTCTAATTTCAGTAGTATCTATTCCTACTTCTTTAAGAAGTTGCTTGGATTCAATCTCTGTCAGTATTGTCCTACCCTTTTTGCTAACCTCGTCAATAATGTTACTCGCCAAAATATTCTCCTTCTTAAACTGATAGCTGACAACAAAATATAATTTGGTTTACAGCCGAATTATAGTTTTATTAGACCCATTTTTACAGCTGTGACTACAGCCTGCGTACGAGCATTAGCATCCAGTTTGCGCAATATAGAAGTTATATGATTTTTAATAGTTTGCTCACTTATATTAAGCATGGCAGCAATCTGTTTATTCAAATAGCCCTGAGCCATATGGGTAAGAATTTCCGTTTCTCTTGGTGTAAGAGGAGAAACAAAAGCTTCAACACCTTTTCCCCAAGAAAAATCCTGAAATTGCTGCAATACTTTTTCAGCTACCTGTGGGTGAGCAACTAGGTTATCATTTATCGGATGCTCGCCTTTAGCGGCACGTCGAATGGTTGCAAGCAGCTCAGCCGGTGAAATATTTCTCCCTATATAGCCAGATGCTCTGGATTTAATCGCTATAAATAACTCATCGTCACTGAACTTCGGTGTTAAAAGTACTATTGCCACGCTGGGAAACATCTGTTTAATAGACTTAGCTAAATCCTGAATATCATCTGGATTTAAACTAATATCAATTAGAGCTACATCGGGACACAATGAGTTCATCGCCGATACAAGTTCGTCAACCGTATCAACCTCATTACAGATCTCGATATCCTCAGTCTGATTTAGAATAGAGCTAATTCCCTGTCTAAATAGAGCCTGCTGATCTGCTATAACTATTTTTATCTTCTGCTGTGCTTCAGCCATCACTATTGGCACGAATGTTATCCTAACGATACCAGTCTGTCAAGCCTAAACGATTACTACACGAAGAAAACCTTCAAATCCACAAATTCCCGATTTGATTTTTAAAGTAATGCTAAAGTCTTAGAGGCTAAGACTTTAGCATTACCGCTAGTCTATTTACAGCCTTTCCACTACGCAACATACTCCCATCCCACCCCCTCCACAAATAGCAATAAGGCCATATTTTTCATTACGTCTTCGCATTTCGTGAAGCAAAGTGGTCATAATACGAGCCCCGGTAGCACCAAGCGGATGCCCCAATGAGACACAAGAACCATTGACATTGATCCTATCATAGTCTTTTTCGGTCAAGCCTAATTCTTTAAAATTAGAAAGTGCTTGAGCGGCAAAAGCCTCATGTATTTCGAGAAGGCCAATGTCCTTCAGCGAAAGTCCTGCTTTATCCAGAGCGATCTTAACTGCAGTTGGCACTGATTTATAAGCATGGCGAGGATCAGCCCCACTAAAGCCAAAAGCTTTGATATAAGCCATAGGCTCTTTCTTAAGTTCTTTAGCCTTTTCCTCAAGCATAAGCAGACAAATTGCAGCACCATCATTCTCACCTGAAGAATTTCCAGCAGTGCAAACCCCACCGAGTACTGGTTTTAACTTTCCCAATGCTTCCATAGAGGTATCAGCACGAGGTCGTTCATCAACACTGAACAAAGTTATCTCACCTTTTTTGCCTGGTACGGGTACAGGAATAATTTCCTCACTGAACCTACCCGATTTGATAGCGGCACAAGCTCTCTGATTACTCACCAGCGCCCATATATCGACCTCTTCCCTGCTAAGGCTATATTCTTTTGCCGCAGTCTCTGCCCAGGTCATCATAGATGGAATAATCCCGAATCTCTCTTCAGGTTGCGAGCGAGCCCTGCCACGCAATGTCCTATCATACAACGGTATACCCCAGGTAGATAGACTGCCGTGGCCTCTGGGCATATCTCCTGTTCCTCCAACTCCCCATCGGATGTCTCCGGTTACATAGAACTCGGCAGTACTCATGCTCTCGACACCACCAGCAACCATAACGCTGGCATTACCACTCTGCATCATCATACTGGCAAAGCAGATAGCATCCAGCCCTGAAGGACAACGTCGATCCACCGTAAATCCCGGCATTTCAACTGGCCAACCAGCTTTAAGAAGTGACATACGAGCAATATTAACGTATTCACCACTCTGATAATTTTGGCCCATTATCACAGCTTCGATTTGCTCCGGTTGCATACCTGCTCTTTTAATAACCTCATTTAGAACGAGAACAGCAAGGTCATAAGCAGGAATAGATCTCAATGAACCACCGAAGTTGCCTATGGGTGTCCTAACTGCATTTACTATAGCTATTCTATTCATATTTCCTTCCAATATTATGTAAATTAGACGAGATTTTAATTGCTCTTTCCAAGTCCAGTTTAGAACGTTAATAGCTCACGCTACACTGATTGTGACAATCAAAGGCTTTGGCTTAACTTGCAGTGCTTAAGCCTGGTATCACACTATGCAGAGCAAAAACTACACTTAAACTAAACTTGAAAGCGGTGAAGCAACAGAAATTATTTTTCTACGATAGCAACAAGTCTTACAAATCCACCATCCGCCATTTCGCAACGGAAGGGAAAAGCAGCAAGAGTCACTCGCTGTCCCGTTATCTGATCAACATCGCCACCGGCGTTTTCAATAGTCACTATGCCGTTTCTCATAAGAGAACGATGGCAAGGTTCATACTCAGGAAATTCTTTATCAGGATCTTTCCCTGTTTCCTTTCTATACTCCTTGTCTAACCACGGCATAGTCTGCGATAACGGATAGTGCCAGAGTGGGCTATCTGTAGCCCCCCATGTACCGGCAACCGCCTTTACCTTTTTCTTAATTAACCAATCCGCTGCCTCCGGTCCCAACCCGGGATAATGATTAAAATAGGCATAATTATCCCAGCGCCAATTCTTGTGCCATCCAGTATTGAAAACAACAAAATCACCAGATTCTATTTTAGGCGTAGCGTTATCAAGATCTTTCGACGTGATTATATGCCATTTCTTCATGTGGCGGAAATCCACTATAACGCCCGTACCATAGCAATTTTCCAAAGGAATTTTATCGAGCATTATTCCGCCCTCCGATGGATGCAACACATGCATAGGAGCATCAACATGAGTGCCTGCATGAAGCGTCCCCGTGTAAGTTACACTTCTTTTGTGAAAGCGCTCCAGGTACTCACCACGTACAAAGATTAAGTCTTGCCGCGGTCCTGGGAATGGCCACAATGGTGTGTCCACCCCAAAAGGTTGTGATAGATCATAGATTTTAGTGCTCATTCAATTTCCTCCTTTTTTTATATTTAGTCAAGCACTTTTTATCGATCATAGTAATTAGCATTTCATTAGTTAAATGTAGATTCACGATTATTCGATATCAGCTGTTAATATATTGTCTGAGCTAAAACCTCCGGGTAAAAATCAGCACTGCGAAGGGTAAGTTCAGATGCTTTCAAGTAACGGGTATAGTAATGCAAATCATACTCTATAGCACTTCCCATAGCACCATGTACCTGATGCGCTGGGCCTATAATTCGCTCTGTAGCTTCTACTGCCCAAGATCTGGCAATAGCTATTTCCTTCATACAATCAAGGCCTTCACTCAATTTCCATGCTGCTTGATATGTGCCCAATCTCATACCCTCAACTAAAGTAAAAATATCAGCACAATAGTGTTGTATAATCTGAAAACTTCCTATAGCACGATCAAATTGTTTTCTGTCTTTGGCATACTGCACGGTCATATCCAGCATTTGCTGCGACATCCCTAACATCTCACAACACTTAGCTACCACAATTCGATTAAATATCTGCTTTATCATTCCCCAACCATCGTTGAGTTGCCCTAAGATATTTTCCTTAGACACTACAACATTATCCAACTTTACTTCGCAGAGTCTATTAGCCATAGCATTTAACAGTGTTCTAGTTATACCTTTATCTTTACCATCGACTATAAATATAGACAAGCCTTTTTCAGGCTCAGATGTATCACTGGTTTTAGCAACACAAAGTAAGTAATCAGCTACATGAGCATCAGAAACAAACATCTTCGTCCCTTTTATCACCCAGCCATTTCCACTAGCTGTAGCTTTGGTATCTATGGCATTGGCTGCAATCTTACCATTCAAATCAGTCAACGCCATGGTAAAAATCCTTCGACCATTAGCTATTTCAGGAAGATATTTATTTTTCTGCTCTTCAGTGCCGAAATCCAGAATAGGAAACGCCCCGAGAATCATAGTGGAGAAATATGGACCGGGCATACATACTTTTCCCATTTCTTCCATCAGTAATGCCTGATCAAGAAAGGTCATTCCAACCCCACCATACTTCTCTGGAATAAAAAGTCCCATCCAGCCAAGATCACTCATCTCTTTCCATATCTCAGTGGAATAGCCTTTATCGCTTTCCTCCAATTCTTTTACCTTTGTCTTGGGAAACTTACTCGCCAAGAAATCCTTTGCTGATTTTCTTAATATTTCCTGTTCTTCTGTAAAACTCAAATTCATCAAATACCCCCGTTAGAGATTTTATATCATAGATTTACAAAGCCTTTATGCCGGTAATCCCAACTTACGTATAGCCAAAATATTTTTTAAAACCTCCGTAGTTCCTGCCTGAAGGCTATAACCTTTTGAAGACAAATAGGAATGATAAGCTAGACCATCCAGTTTGACCCATTTTGATTCAGGTGCCAATTGTCCATAAAGCCCTAAAATTTCCAGAGCCACGGCAGCCAAACGCTGTTCAAAAGTTGTGGAATAAGCTTTTGACATCGATGCCTCCCACTCAGGGGAACGCCCTTCATCTATAACCATTGCCACCCGATACATAAACAAACGCCCTATTTCAAATTCTACTTTTAAGTTAACAAGTTTATCCCGAATTAACGGATCTTGTGATAAAGTCTTACCGTTAAATTTTGTTTCCCTGACGAATTGAGTAATCCCTTCAATGACTGGATAATTAGCCATAAGTCTCTCCATACCACTTCTTTCAAATGCTAATTGCTCCATTACTTGACGCCAGCCTTCATTCTCTTTGCCAATCAAACAATCCTTATGGACCTTCACATTCTCAAAGAAAACTTCGTTCCAAGCTTCATTACCGGTAATATCATGAATAGGTCTTGTAGTAATACCCTCAAGGTTCTTTGGGATAATGAACTCAGTCAAACCACGATGCTTGGGAACATTGAGGTCTGTCCTGGCAAGTAAATAGAGATAATTCATATACGTCCCGCCACTTGTCCATGTTTTCTGCCCATTGACAATATAGTAATCACCCTGTTTTATTGCCTGAGTTTTCAAAGACGCCAAATCAGACCCAGCCTCCGGTTCGCTCATTCCCAAGCCTACATACATCTCCCCCTTAATTATCTGAGGCAAAAGTTCTCTTTTTTGCTGCTCTGTTCCGTATTTCAATATTGAACCGCCTATCTGACGGTCAGCAAACCAATGACAAGCTGCCGGAGCTCCATACCTGAGCATTTCCTCTGTTAGAATTAAGCGATCAATCGCACTGCGTCCTTGTCCCCCATATTCCTTAGGCCAAGTAAGCCCGATCCAATTTTTAGCCGCCACACGCTTAGTGAATGCCGGATCATAAGCCATAATCCAAGCATCAATTGTAGGTTTCCAAAGCCCTTGCTTTAGTTCCTCTTTAAGAAAGTCGCTGACCTGTTTCCTAAATTCTTCCTGTTCCTTGGTAACGTGGAAATCCATCTTGGCCTCCTTAAATCATGCAAATTACAAACTGAATTTTATAAACAACCTGAAAATCAATTTGGGAATTAGCAATGCCATTCAATACATTCTATAGCAATCATATCCCTACAGATTGATATTAGAATATTTTCTCCAGGGTCTGGACACGGATTTATTCTCTAACATATCCAGAGCTTTATTAACTACACTTCTAGTATCACTAGGCATTATGACATCATCAATATAACCCCGTTCAGCCCCCTTGTAGGGATTTTCATACAGTTCCTGGTACTCTTTTATTCTTTTATCCCTCACTTCCTGCGAATTAGCTGCCTCTTTTATCTCCTTAGCAAAAATAACACTCGCTGCTGTTTCTGCTCCTACGATTGTTACTAAAGCAGTTGGCCAAGCGAAGACAAGATCAGCACCGATCGATTTATCAAGCATACCGTAATGGGCTCCAGCATACGATTTCCTTACAATAATTGAAATTAACGGTACAGTAGCATCTGCCCAAGCATACAGCAGCTTAGCTCCATGGCGAAGAATACCCTTCCAATCCTGGTCAGAACCTATCATATATCCCGGACAATCCACAAAACTGACAAGAGGGATGTTAAACAAATCACAAAAGCGTATGAATCTGGCCATTTTGTCCGCGGCATTAATCTCTATAACTCCACCAGCCCAGGACGGTCTATTGGCTACTATCCCTACTGGTCGCCCACCAAATCGAGCAAAACCAATAATGCAGTTTTTGGCATAATGTTCCATGAGTTCCATAAAATAGCCATCGTCAACCACCAGTTTAATTACTTTAATCATGTCAAACGCCAGAGACGGGCGATCCGGAATTATAGTATCCAGTTCGGGAACAATTCTATCACTAGAATCACTGGTCTCAATGTAAGGCGGTTTTTCATTATTATTAGACGGAAGAAAAGATAGCAGCTCCTTACATTTATCCAGAGCTTCTTTATCATCTTCCATCACCAAGTGTGTCTGGCCTGACTTAACTGCGTGAGCCTCCCATCCTGAAAGTTTCTCAAGGGTAATTTCTTCTCCAGTCTGAGTCTTGACAAAAGCAGGACCAGCGATACCCATAAAACCAGTATGCTTGCACTGGATAAGGAAATCTTGCATGATGGGATGATAAGCCTGTCCACCCAAGCATGGTCCCATAAGTAAAGCTATCTGAGGCACAATACCGGAAGCCAGAATCTGGGAACGAAACAACCAGCCATAAGCTTCAAGGGTATCCATGCCCTCCTGAAGCCTGGCACCACCGGAATCGTTCATCCCGACAATAGGCCAACCCATATCCTTAGCAAATTCAATAGCACGGACAAATTTTTTGCCATGGTACTCGCCAAAAGTCCCCGCCATGGCAGTAAAGTCTTCCGCTATAGCCACAACTGGCCTATCATTTACCTTACCATAGCCTGTTATTACACCCTCTGCAGGTACCTCGCGCTTATCCATACCAAAGTGCACAGTCCTATGTTTAACAAATAATCCAATTTCAGTAAAAGTTCCAGGATCAAAGAAATAGTCGATTCTTTCTCGTGCCGTCAATTGTCCCGCTTTGTGGCGCGCTTCAACAGCTTTAGCATTCATTTCGATAATCTTTTGTCGTTTTTCTTTATATTCTTTAATCAGGTCTTCGGTCGATGCCATCACTAACTCCTTTCATAAATTCCAGATAGCTGTCCAATAATATTAACTTGTTTCACTCTTAATTATAAATCATTATCATGAATACGAGTTATAAAACGTCCACATATTTCTCAACACCGAAATTCAATTTTGGACCAAACAAACGGAAAAGTGCCGCTGAATCATTCAGTATACGCTTAATTTTAGAAAGAAACTAACAAAGTCTTCTAATATATCATCCAAGACATTTTAATCTCTTGAAATCAAAGTTTCTTTAATCCGATATCCAAGATTAAAATAATAATGCCCCAGGGAAATTAATCAGGCTGATATCGTAGTAGACACTGTATTTGATATCAAATATGCTATATGGTACAATAATCCATATTATTAGGTCAAGCTTTCAATAAACATCTCTTAATTATAGACAGTGGAATCATGAGAGACCAAATATTTGATAAAGTAGGCAAACTATGTATAATATTGTCTAGCAATTGACAATTATTAACACTCGATTGCCTCCACGTAACATTTCACCATGGTGACAAAGATTAACAAGAAAAGTAATAAGGTAACTCCAAAAACAAATCTTGATTTTGACATCTGGGTCTTACTAGATCAGACAAGAGATATTATTTCCAAGGCAAGGGAGCTCGAACTTGATCAGTATAAACTTACCAGAGTACAGGCCACAGTTTTATTCATGCTCATAAATCACGACAGAGGAGTAACACTTGCTGAGATATCGAAATGGATACTGAGAGAACCACACTCTGTATCGAGCCTGATAAACAGAATGGAAAAAACTGGCCTGGTAAAAAAAATTAAAAGCCTAGAAGCTCCCAAAATCAATGTCGTCTTAACTGATAAAGGACGCGAGTTATACAGCAATGCAAGTCAACAATCAATTGATATGATTTTCTCAAGCTTATCTTCCGAAGAAAAATTGCGGTTTAAATCTGAACTGAAAAAATTGCGAGATAAAGCTCGCAATTTACTTGGGATGGACTACAAACCGCCATTCCTACCATAGTTTATTACAGGGACTTAACACTACAGATATTTTAATCTGAGACGAGTATCTTTTGTGATAAGTTATAACCCAGGTCAAATGATTTTATGTTAATTGCAGCAAATTTGGAAGAGAAACGTCCCTGAATTATTGTCTTGACTGTTTCTAAATTTATCGGCATCTGTTTGGTACCAAATAATGCACCGAGCATAACAATATTGGCAGACTGCAAATTACCTGCCTCCTCTGCAATTTGAGCAGCATCAAGAGCGATTATTTTCTTGGCTACTTTATTCAACTTCTGCAAAATTTCCTCTAGAGATGGATACTTGCTCTCTCCGAGATATACAGTGTAAGGAACAACCTTCTTTGTATTGAGAATTACAAGACTTGATTCTGACACAAAATTAATATTTCGTAGCGCCTCGCTTGGCTCCAGTGCAACCAGAATATCACACTTGCCTTCCGGAGTAAGTGGGGCCTGTACTTCACTGCCGATCCTGATATTGCTGAATACTGCTCCCCCACGCTGTGCCATCCCCAAAACCTCAGAACCTCGTACCTTTAGCCCGTCATAAACCGCAGCATGCCCAAGCAATTCTGAAATCAGAACAACCCCCTGACCTCCAACTCCACAGATTATCACATTAAGTTCTTTTACTTCGGTTATCATTTCTATTTAACATCATCCTGTATTATTGCTTCTTTAGGACAAATTTGAGCACAAACTCCGCAACCTGCACACTGTCCAGAATCTATGACCACCTTATCATTTTCAATAATTATTGCAGGGCAGCCTAGAGATTTAATACAGAGCTGACAGTCACTGCATTTTTTTAAATCAACACGATAGAATATTGGTTTTTCTCCGCTTCGTCTTTTCTCTCTTTGCCAAAGGATATTACAGAGTCCACGCATAACTACAACAGACGGGCCATCAAATCTTATCGCCTTCTCCATAATCTCAATCGTTTTTTTAACATCAAATGGATCGACCACCTCAACAAACTGAACACCGCAAGCGCGAGCGATATCTTCAGGCTTAATCTTTAAGCTCTCCTGCCCTCTGGCGGTTAACCCCGTGCCAGGGTGCGGTTGAAAACCAGTCATTGCAGTAGCAGAGTTGTCTAAAACTACCATAGTGATTTTAGCCTTGTTGAAAACAGCATTTATCATTGGTGGTATGCCGGAATGGAAAAAAGTAGAGTCCCCCAGATGCCCTATTACCGGGCTTTTAACTACGTGTGATATACCATTAGCTACACCAAAACCAGAGCCCATACAGAGGGTGATATCATTCGAATTCAACGGATTATAGGCTCCCAAAGTGTAACAACCAATATCGCCAGTATAAACCTGTTCCCCAAAATCTTTCTTAACCTTCCGAGCAGCAACATTAATAGCATAGAAAGTGGCACGATGTGGGCAACCAGTACATAGAGTCGGTGGTCGGGAGGGCAAAAGTGGCGTTATTTCTTCAACAAGCTTGTCTATTTTAGTAAAATCTACTGGTACTTTCGCACTGGTAAGCTTGGCAATCGCCTCAGTAACTTTGCGTGTAGATAGCTCCAGTCTAAGCGATAATAAATCCTTGCCATGAACTCTTACATTAATTCCATTCTTTTGCGCAATAATTCTGACATGGTTTTCTACAAAAGGCTGCAATTCTTCTATAACCAGTACTTCTGGCACCGAAGATAGTAACTGCTTCATTAATTTTTGGGGCAGAGGATACGGAGTACCAATCTTAAGCAAGGAGACCTTATCTTCAAGCCCAAGCCAGCGAATCGCCTCCAGAGCATAGCTATATGAGATACCACAAGCAATAATGCCTAGTTTGGCACCATCTGCCAACTTCAATTGATTATAAGGCAGATTATTAACGGCTTCCTCTATTCTGGCAAATTTTTCAAGCATCAATATCCGGTTTTTCCGTGCCCACACCGGCAATAGCACCAACCTGGGATCCTTTCTAAAAACGCCTTTCTTTTTTTTCTTTTGTATCTCGCTTAATCTTACGTCACTTCGAGCATGGCTTATCCTAGTTACTGAACGAAACATTAAGATTTGCTCGAACTGCTCTGATAGCTGAAAAGCTTCTGCCATCATATCCTTAGCTTCCTGAGCAGAAGATGGCTCCAATATAGGAATATAAGCCATCTCAGCAATATGGCGATTA
>Ga0265297_10002823_pt1 | contig 33586 bp, 36 predicted proteins | sample Munlanlwell13791_FD_192502 | JGI IMG/M metagenome (GOLD analysis project Ga0265297, IMG submission 192502) | Leachate microbial communities from a municipal landfill in Southern Ontario, Canada - Leachate well 137-91 | ecosystem: Engineered > Solid waste > Landfill > Unclassified | place...
CGTCTCGGTGTCCGAGGACGGCCAGCTCAACATCGCCCAGCGGAGGGCTGGCGGCGGCGGGGGCGGCGGGCCCCGGGCGGGTGGCAGCAACGCCACCTATAGCTACGAGACCAACGAGGCTGGCACCATCTACCGCATCAGCCTCAACGGTGCGGTGCTGGCGGAGACCGACCCCAAGGAGCCCAAGGCGGCGGACCTGGAGGCCGGGCTCAAGCGCACGCTGCCCACGGTCGGGAAGAAGTATTACCTGACGCAGTGGAACCGCAAGACCGGCTGGCCGCAGAGCTAGGACCGGACAAGTCCCGGTGGGGGCTGCGCAGCCCCCACCGGGGACCACAAGGAGGACAACGTGCCCAAGCCCAAAGACAAAGCAATGGCCTGGTGGCGCAACTATCACGGCGAACAAGACTCATCGCTGCAAGAGGCCAAGGCGCTGGGTATCCTAGGAGTGCTGGCCTGGCACTCCTTCTGGGACAGCATCGCCAGCCAGCTATCCGCCAACGGCGGGCCGTTCACGGGTCCCATGCCCGAGGAGGCCGACCGCAGCGAGGAAGAGTGCAAGCCCTGCCGCGCCTACGGTATCCTGTGCTGGGTTGATGCGGAAACCGCAGCCGCGGTCTTCCCGCACGCCGAGGAGTGCATCGCCGAGCTGACCGCCGAGGCCGAGGAAGAGGACGAGGCTCCGGCCCTCAGCGACGGCGAGTTGGCCTATCTGTTCGGGCTGGCCGATAACCGGCCAGCGAGCTAGAGGAGATATGCCTGACTACACCTGACACTGCCAGTCGTGCGAGGCCCGGGGTACACTGAAGTATCCCGGGCTGCCACCGTAAAGTCGGTGGATACGGCCAATCGGGCCGTATGGCGTGGCAGTACACTTGCTTAAGGAGGTGAGCACGTATGTACATGAGCACGAGAACCCTGGAGATGCTGAAAGACCAGGGAAGGACCTGGGACCAAGAGGCGCTGAAGCGGGCCAAGGACGACTATAACACCAGCCGTCGCGGTATCCTGCGCGCCAAGAAGGTACTGGAGGCTACCGGCCTTGAACCGCTGCTGGACCTGTGCCCGGAGCTGCACATCGGCTCCGCATCCATGACCATGACCTTCGACGACCGCCGCGTCGAGGGTAAGCCCCACGTCCGCCAGCTTATCCACCAGGTGGCAAGTCACCTGGAGTGGACTATCCTATGGCTGGCAACCGACGACTATGGCGGCGGTATCAAGGAACGAGCCACGTGGCGGCACCGCACGGCCGACGACTACCTCATCATGCTGCAAATCGACAGGCCGACCAAGGTGGGTGCCAGGCTGCCCAGTGGCTGCGTTATCCGCAAGGAGATGGAAGCCCAGGTATACGATAGCATCATCACCTGCGCGCTGCAATAGCCGAACCGGGGACGGCTACTCCGGGTTCAACTCCCGGAACGGGCAGCTACATCGCCCGCGAGTGGTGCCCCAGAAGATGCAACGTGCGGCGCTGCTCTTATCCGCACGCCAGAGCCAAGGGACACCTGCAAGTGGTCGTAGCCGTCCCCGATTCGGTCAAATCTGACCGAATGGAGGACACGTATGCAACACAGTAGGGCGTACTACCTGATGGTCCTGGACGAGCTGTCCCAGGACCTGGACGCAGAGCAGCCACCGCTGAAATTCTCAGCCACCGCAGTAGACAAGGCCGTCAGCACACTCAGGGACGCCGTTGCCACCATGGCAGGGGCTGAACCCGGCGACTGCCAACACCTAGAGACTGCGGTCAAGAAGTGGATGGAGGCCAACAAGCACCGATACGTTGACGCGACTGGCGAGTGCAACTGCACTCTTATGGCAGTCGCTGCCGCCGACCACTTCGGTGTTCCAGACGACGACGATGACACCCTCGAGGACTTCTCCTTCTGGGCTGTAGACGTGGCAGGCTAACATGGCAGAAGACAAAGCATTCGAGAGTGAGATGTTCGGTACCGAGTCGCGCTGGTCCACCGTCGTCACCAAGGCTCCACCCAAGCCCAACAAGGAGCTGCGCGAGCCCATGGCCGACGTGTACGCCGAGCTGGCCTGGTACGAGCTTGGGCACCTGAAGCCCGGTGAAGCGTGCCGCCTGACAGGCACGCTGTACAAGGGCTCCTTCTACAAGACGGCAGAGGGCACACTGCTCTGCATCCTGCCCGACGGCAGGTGGGGTTCCTACACCCACGACAGCGACCTGGTGTGGCGCAGGCGCAGGGCAGAAGTCGAAGCCACCGTCCGCCAGATGGAAGACGGCCAGTTTGAAGTCCCCGACTAGCTCTACCTCTGGATGCTGGGCCCCTCACCCGAGGGGCCCAGCCTTTAGTGGCGGAGTGCTTAAGGAAAGGAGGTTCCCGTATGACACGAGCCAACGACCTGCTGGCCCGACTGGCTGCGTCGGGCCGAGGCGACTACCAGGTGCGGGATATGAAGGCCGCCCTGGAACGGGGCATAGCCCTCTATCCCAACGGCGAATGGCAGGACAAGCAGCCATGGTCACTGCCGTTCTGGTTGCCCCACGGGGCAGACGTCGGCACCGGCAAGACCCCGAGCACCATCGTCTACATCGAAATAGTGCGTGAGTTCCTACGCTCACAGGGCGATGCCCGCGCCGAGAAACCGGTGCTGGTGGTGACGCCGGCAACAGTCAAGTTCAACTGGCTTGACGAGCTACACACCTGGCTCCCAGACCTGTCGCTGGCCGACACCTGGATTCTAGGTGGCGGCAAGGAGAACCGCGAGCTGCTGCTCAAGATGCTGCCCATCGTGCGGCCCAAGTACGTGGTCGTCAACTACGACCTGGTCCGCATCCACCAGCAAGAGTTCCAGCGACTGGGCACGGAGGACGACCCCCTGTTCCTGGCTATCGTGTGCGACGAGGTACACTACATCAAGCACCGCGATAGCCAGCGCTCCAGGGCTATCAACTCCGTCATGGCCCACTTCCACGTGGGGCTGTCCGGCACACTCATGACCAACAAGCCAGACTCCATCTGGAACGTGGTCACGTGGATTGCAGGACCACGCACCTTCCACCGCCGAGTGCCAGGCGAGCCCGCCATGCCCAACACCCACTGTCCGCTGCCGGAATGGCAGCGGAGGCAGTTGGAGTGGCGTGGTGACGGCTGCGACGCCTGCCAGTTCTGGAACAGCAGGGACCAGACCTGCCAGAAGTACATGGAAGGGAAGGTGCAGAAGAAGCCCCACAGCGACCCCAAGCCGGAGGTGGAAGTGCGTTACCGCTACGCCTCCCGGTACTGGGGCGCGGAAGACACCTTCAAGAACCGATACTGCGAGGTCGAGTACGGCCGCTATGGTGCCCGCGTCACGGGTGCCAAGCAGTGGATGATGCCCGAACTCCACCAGAGACTCCAGGAGTTCGGCATGGTTCGCTGGCGCAGGAGCGAGGTCTTGAAGCTCGACAAGCCCCTGTACGAGCACGTTGCTCTACAGGCAGGGCCGGAGCAGGCCAACATCTACAACCAGCTCCGCCAGGGCTTTATCGAGATGTGGGCCGACGACGAGCTGCTGGGCATCAAAGAGGTGCGCAGCATCCTGGCCCAGCTCACCTACTTCCGGCGGGCCACCACCCTGGAGCCTCGGGACTTTATGACCGCCCTCCAGGGCCGACGGCCCGAGTTCGCCACCGACCTCAAGATGCCGAGGGTGGGCAGCAGCGGGGCCAAGCAGGACTGGCTGGCCGAGTTCATGGCCGACGAGCTGGAGTCCAGTAACGGCGATAACGCCGTCAAGTTCCTCATCTTCAGCGAGTGGACAGACGTGCTGAACCCGCTGATGGGCAAGCTCAAGAAGGAACTCAGGCTGGACAGGCTGGTGGCAGGCCAGCGGGGACGCTCGGGCGGCATGGGCCAGGCCAGCTCCGACTTTCCCATGGTGCCGGCAATGGAGGTGGACAAGCCGCAGGGCTACATCGCCTCACTCACCGGCGACACGGACCAGGCCACCCGGCAGGCAATCAGTAAGGCGTGGAACTCGGACCCTAAGTTCAAGGCCATCCTCGCCTCAGGGGCAGCCTTCGAGGGTATAAACCTGCAAGGTGGTCTGCCCAAGGACGGCACGCTGTACGTGGTGTGCCTCAACTTCACCTGGATGCCCTTCCAGGTGGTGCAGATGATTGGGCGCGGATGGCGCTGGGGCCAGGATGCACAGATTGTGGTCCTGTTCCCGCACGTCAAGGGCACCATCGACGAGGCAATGGCAATGGTGCTCAAGGGCAAGCAGCAGGCGTTCGACGCCGCGCTAGATGGTGACGAGCAGGCAATGGCGGCCCTCTTTGAGCCGACCACTAGCAGGGAGGTCCTGGACCTCCTAGGGAAAGGAGCATAGGAATGGTTGTCTTACCGCTATGGCTGTCAGCAGCCGTGTTGGGCTTCATTTCGTGGGGCTACTACACACTGGGCTACCTTGATGGTAGGAACTCCAGGCCGTTCGGCTGGAAGCTCTTGACCTTCGTGTCTGTGGTAGCACTGGTTATTGCCGTCATTGGCGAGTAGCCGTAGGGAGACACACGCCAGGGGGTGGTTGCCCACCCCCTGGCAGGGAGGAAGCGATGAACAGAAACGTCATGTGGTTGGCTGTCCTGTGGTCGGTGATGAACACCAGCGGTTGCCTGTCAGTGGCAGCCGCTGCACTTATCCCGCAGGTGGGTACGGCACCGCTGGCTATGTCGATGACGGTCTTTAGTGCTGCCTTCACCGGAGTGATTGCGCTCGGTGCCAAGTGGTACCTGGACAAACGGACAGGAGTAGGGCGATGACACTCATGACCAACGACGAGTTCAGTGCAGCGGGCGGCGCAAGGTGTCCCAACTGTCAGTCCGAGGACATCGACCGCATAGACCAATGGACAGACGAGGAAAGCGGCAACCGGGACGAGGAGTACCAGTGCGCCGACTGCGGCTATACCTGGACAAGCCACTTCAAGCTGCTGGGCTACACACTGACAACCAAGCCGGGGTCCTTCAGGGTAACGCTCAAGTTCAACGACCCCAACATGTTCACCAAGACGGCAACGGTGGACACCGAGGTGCAGGCACAGGACATCGTCGCCCAGTGGCTGCGAGACTTTGCCTCGGTAAAGGCGGCCTACATCGCCGACAAGGAGCGCAACACATTGTCGGCATACGGGCCCGTAGGGAATCACATCTTCACCTTAGACCTGGATGTGGTGCAGAATGCTCCCTTGACAGAGGTGCAGAAGTAACGTACAATAGTCACGTGGTCCATTTGGGCGCTGACGGACAGGGTGGAGGGCAACAGGCCACACCCTGTCCGTCTTTTTTTGTGCATGGAGGCACTGTGACAAAGGCGATCCATATCCGGCACCAATCCCCAGTTCTCAGATTATACTGCGTCCGCGCAAATTTGTTCCCTTTAGGCCCCTTTCTATGATGCCCGTCACGTGTATAAAATTTGATAGGCCGAATGGCCTTTTTATACATTTTTCGTAGACCGGTCGCAGCCAGTTTTATTATGAAATCGTACGAAATCATCAATCCCATATCACAAGCAAATTTGACAAGATCGGCAACTTACGCGAAAATGAGCGCAGCGAATTTTCGCACAGGGCAGAAAAACCAACGGTTCTCAAGAAGACACGTAGCGAAACCCCTTTAAGGACATAAACCTTCTATAAGGAATACCGACCAAGGAATAGGTCGAGCAAACCCACCGCGAGCGAAAGCGAGCGCGCGAACGAGCGGTAGCGAAGTGAGCGCAGAGATTGGTACCGCTACCGAGTGACTAACGGTCAAGTGGACTTAAGGCAAGCTATGCCTAGTGCTATAATAGGCTGTGAGGGAGGTGGTCGAGTCAGCGCCTCGCCCCGGCAGCGACCACCTTCTTCACGACATCCTTTATAGAAGAGGCCTGGCTATGCGTGCGGTGCTGGATATAGCGCGGGAGGACGGTCAACTGGTCCTGACACTGTGGCACATCAACCCCTTCCCCACGAGGTTGCGTGTGGACGTAGACACTGCCCGTATGCTGCGGGACGCGCTGAACCAGATGCTGGCCGACCAGGAGATTAAGGACGAGCACCGCAGTGCTATAATATAGTGTGGCGGGCCGAGTGACGTTGTTTGTAACATAGCGTGCATGATCTAGCTTCGCCTGCCATCCCGTTAACAACAGAAGACATGGGTTCCGTAGCCTAGTGGTTAAGGCAGTCTGCTCTCAAGATTCCTCCGGTGCTTTTAGCCCATTCCCGGCGGCCTGGGCCGTAACCGTGGGGTTATCGCTAAATCAGACGATACGTTGGTTCGAGTCCAACCGGGACCCACTGTATGGGCCGCTGCTGTGGGGTTATCGATACTGGAACCGAACTTCCCCACACAACCTTTGCCTATCCTTTTAACAAGTCCATGAACGTGTCAAAGTTTCATGTAATAGGTGGGCCGGAGTTCAGACGTTATCGACTTACATTCGACAAGGCGTCTGGCAACCTTTCGCCTACCTAACTACCTTTCTGGTACTATCGCGGTGGGCCGTGGCTCGGGCGTTATCGACTGCTAACCGAACAGCGCCCGGCATCCCTTGTCTACCGCGATTGTGGGTTGGTAGTTCAGTTGGAAGAATAGTGGTCTCCAAAACCACAGACGCTGGTTCAAATCCAGCCCGACCTGCCTGGTGAGCTGGTCGATGTGAGGCAACGCTGATGCCAGCCGGCGCAGCAACCTTAAGAACCTGTGGTGGGCCGTAGCCTGGGCGTTATCGTACATTGCGAACGGACCCTGCCTGCGGGCAGGGATAAGCGCCCTAGCAATTTCGCCTACCATCTAAGCGTGGTCGTGGGTAGCTCAGTGGAGAGCACCGGGCATGGGCCCGGAGGTAGGCAGGTTCGATTCCTGCCCCACGCACTGGGGAGGTAGGGGCGCAGGGCCACTGGCGTTAACATAAAGGCTGACGGGCCAACCGCCACACCCTGCGCTCGACCTTCCCCAAATCTTTGCCCCAGGAGGGCCGAAATGACTCGATACTCGCAACACATCGCACCGCAAAACGCTCCCCAGTCGGAGCCCATTCCCGGTAGGGAACAAGAGATGGCCCGCAACGACGCCGGTGGCTACGCCTTCCAGCTCGAACCGTGGAAGATGCTGGACCGCTTCCTCATCCTCGGCAGCGACGGCGGGACATATTACGTCAACTCCAGAACTCTGACGTTGCGCAACGCTGGGAACGTGGCAGGCCTCCTTAAAGCTGACGGACTCCGCGTCGTACAGCACGTGGTGGAGGTCAGCCAGGCTGGTCGCGCACCCGACAACGACCCGGCCCTGTTCGTCCTGGCAATGGCTGCCAGCATTGGCGTCGATGGCTTCATGGTGCCCGGCGTTGACGCGCCCAGATGCGCCGATTGTGGTGAGCCAGCCACGGTGGCATACACCGGATTCAACCAGGAAAGTGGCAGTGGCGTTGGCGTCCCCCTTCTGTACCTGTGTGATGCCCACGACCGCGACTTGTCAACGGTGCCACGTGAGATGGTTGAGCAGGGGAGACAGGCCATCAGGTTCGAGGACGGTAGATATGCATCAGCGGTGCGCAAGGCTGCCCTGGACGCCCTGCCCCTGGTGGCGCGCACGGGCGAACACCTGTTCCACTTCGCCGCCTTCGTGGACGACATCAGAGGCTGGGGCCGTGGTCTGCGCGAGGCCGTCGGCAAGTGGTACAACTCCAAGTCGCCCCGCGACCTCGGCTACCAGCTTGCCAAGTACCAGCAGCGAGACGGCTGGAGCCACCGCGACCTTCTGCGGCTGGCTCACCCCAAGCCGGCCACCGTCCAGCACAACGTCCTCCTCAACTGGTCCGTGAACGGTTGGGACGACGAGAAGGTGGCAAGCCTGCGTGGCCTGGAGTCCACCATGGCCGACTATGGCCTGGCGACCATCTATGGCATGGAACGCATCAAGCGCGCCACGTCGGTCGCCGAGGCCGTGCGCCTCATCCTCGACTACCGCCTCACCCACGAGATGGTGCCCGGCGATTTTAAGAAGCAGGCCGTGGTCTGGGATGCCCTCTTACGCGAGATGCCCATGGCAGCCATGATTCGCAACCTGGCGACCATGACCCGCGTGGGGCTCCTGGCACCCTTCTCCGATGCGACCAAGACCGTGACGGCCCGTCTCGGGTCCGACGCCGTGCTGAGGGCCAAGGTCCACCCCCTCAAGGTCCTGAACGCCCTCAAAATCTACGGCGAGGGCCGCTCGTTCGCCCGTGCCAGGGTCCGTGCCGGCGACGTGCCCACCTGGACCCCGGTACAGGCCGTCCTCGATGCGCTGGACGCCGCGTTCTACACCTCCTTCGGGGCCGTGGAGCCCACCGGCAAGAACTGGCTCATTGCGCTGGACGTCTCGGGCTCGATGTCCAGCCCCTTCAGCGACAAGTCACCGCTCCGGTGCTGCGAGGCGGCGGCTGCCATCGCCATGGTCGCAGCCCGCACTGAGGCCAACTACATGCTGGTGCGCTTCAATGCACCGGACTACTCCCAGCGCGGTATCGAGCAGGTGCCCATCAGCGCGCAGAGCAGGCTGACCGACGTGCTGCGCTACACCAAGAACATCAACGGCGGTGGCACGGACTGTGCGCTGCCCATGACCTTTGCCACCCAGCAGAAGCTGCCGGTGGACACCTTCGTGGTCATCACCGACGGCGAGACGTGGGCGGGTCGCATCCATCCATCGCAGGCGCTCAAGGAGTTCCGCCGCCAGGTGAACCCCGCTGCCAAGTCTATCGTGGTCGCCATGACCAGCAGCGGCTTCAGCATTGCAGACCCGAGTGACCCGGGGATGCTCGACGTGGTGGGCTTCGACACAGCCACACCACAATTGATGTCGGAGTTCGCCCGCATGTAACCGCGGGCACCACTGAATAGGAGAGTGGAAAGTGAACGCGAGAGGACGGCGCAGGTTAAGAGCGCTGGTTGTTGAGAGAGGCGTGCCCCGTGTGGTGCAGGTGTTGCAGGCCAGGCCGTGGACCGCAGTGGAGGTCGCCGTTGGCCCCCACGAGGGCCTGGGCTTCTCCAAGGTCTGCTATCCTGACGACTGGGACCAGGAGAAGGGCGTGGAGATAGCCTACCAGAAAGCCGTGTCCAATGCCATCAGGCAGATGGGCGAGGCCTCGGAGGCCATGCTTCTGGAGCTGCTGCCCGCCGATGAGCCCACGGACAGGTATGGGCTCGATTCCGTCAAATCTGACTAACATGGACTACTATGCGGCGCGGGAGCGACGACGGGAGCTGGCGCAGCATCAGTTAGAGCGAGCGCAGTACCTTGCCCGAGTGGAGGTACTGCGCTCGCACGGTCGGAGGCCAACGTTCCGGGACTATGTCGTGTACCACTGCTACATGTTCATACGCGGCCTGGCCCCACTATCGGAGCGCCAATGGAGGGGCGATGATGACGAGAAAAGACCTGGAGTGGATGGAGACAATGGCTGAGGTGTACTTCACGCAGATATGCGTTGCTATCAGGAAGCTGTGCGCCCTCAAGGGCGTGCCGCACCTGGCAGACGACGTCATAGGGCGTGCCTTCGAGACGGCGGTGGAGAAATCGCGCACTTACAATCCCAGGCTGGCGTCCTTCGACACCTGGGTCGTCGGCCATGCCAAGTGGTATCTGGCCGAACTGTTCCAGGCCAAGGACTACCGCACCGGGGCAGCGGGCGTCCACCACACCGGCATGTGGATGTTCGCCGAGACGCCCGTGGTCTTTAGCGACGAGCCCAGCGACGAGCTGGCTACCATGCCCTCACCCGCCGTGCAATTCAGGGACCCATTCGACGACGCACCCGCACCCTGGGTCGATGGTTTCGTGGCGCGACTGTCTGACCTGGAGAAGAGGCTCCTGGAGCTGCTTCTCCTCAACTGTGGCGAGAAGTACCCAGTCGCGCAAGCCGCCCGCGACCTGGGAGTAAGCCCCGCGCTGGCAAAGAAGACGCTGGACTCTGTCAGGGCCAAGGCCAGGGAGGCTATCTGTGAACAGCACTCTGATGCTCTCGGTTGACGAGACTCCGGGGTCCAGGCGTCGGTTAGCCAGGCTGCTGTGGCCCGTAGCGTGTCACCTGCCCGAGGCCCTGGCCCCTCTCTTTGCCCGGCTCACGTGCCCCACGACTGGCGAGTTGTACTGCTCGGCCTTTTACAACCCGCCGGCGGTTGTTGGTCGCCTCTTCCGCTGCCTCTATGGCCCGACGTATGGCCCCTCGCCGGGCATCCGCTACAGCAATGGCGTCTATGCCCGCACAGGTGCCGCCCACAGGCTGCCGGACGGTACGCTGTACTGCATCCCCACGATAGATAGAAACAGTCCCGCAGTGCTATAATCTAGTGTGCATAGCACAGAATCAAACAGAAAGGTGGTGAACGTACAATGTCTCAGATCAAGTTGTTCCGTCACACGGGCCGGCCGGAGTCGGTTGACTTCGCGCCGGGCGAGACGGTCGGCGAGCTGCGCCAGCGTCTCTCGTTGGGCGGCCTGTCCTGCCATATCAACGGCATGGCCGTTGCCGATGAGCAGGAACTGCTGCCGGGTGCCGTCGTGGTCTTCTCGGGGCAGGTGACCGGCGGCTAGGCTTCGACGTCGAGTGGGGCGGGCCACAATCAGCCCGCCCCTCCTCATTTAAGGAGGTTGCATGGAGCCGAAGAATCTCGGACCGCTGTTCCTCGGCACACTCAGACCCGACACGCCGCCCGACGGGCCAGGTGGTTACTGGTACTGCGATGCCGGTGGCCTGGACTGGCTGGTCAAGGTGAACGACGCCCGGACCTGGGTGCTGGGCCTCGTCGATGACTCGGGCATCGCTTACGGCGATTACGAGGTCACGATGAAGATCGAGCCGGAGCAATATTGCGCCTGTGGCTGCGGCATGGTCGTGGGAGGGCCTGGCGGGCGGATGGCCTGGGTGGGCAAGGAACACCCGCACATCGGCGGTCACGGTAACATCTGCCTCGGCAGCGCGGAGACGCTGGTCAGCAAGCTCATCGAGAGCGGCGAGCTGCCCTCGGCGGTGGCCGTGGCCCGCGACGTCTTCGAGCACCCGAACTGGGGCTCGTTGCTGGTGAGCCTGGACTACATCAAGGATGGACGGCGTGCCCTCAGGTGCGCCTCGTGCGGTGGCAAGCTGGAATCCTACCGCAGCCGCTGCGGGCAATGCGCCCGGCGGGTCTGCCAATCTTGCTCGCTCGTCTGTCCACGTACCGGCAGGGCCATCCTGTGCCGGAGTTGCCTCGTAGACAACGGCAAGAAACGCCTGATACAGTTCTGTCACGATTGCTGCGAGGTCAGGCCGTCCAGGTGCCCACACGGCAGCGCGTACCGGCGCTTGAGGGAGTTTATCAATGCTACGTGAGATATTCCTGGGCGAGCATATCCCTGAAGAGGCGGCCGACGCGGATGGCTACTGGCGGTACGAGGACTGGCGGGTGCAGCAGGGCAAGGCCGAAACCAAGGTCCAACTTGTGGACGACTCGGGTATCGACTGGGGTGAGTACCGTGTCATCTGCGTCCGCAGGTGGGTAAAGCCGCAAAGGTGTTCGTGCGGCAGGTATCACCAGACGGAGGAACGTCTCCGTGTGGGTATGCAGTGGATTGGCGCTGCGCACCCGCACATCGCCCCAAATGACGGCGGCCTGTGTCTCGGCCAGGCCAAAGTGCTGATTAGGGAACTCATCGAGAGCGGCGAGTTGCCCTCGGCCCTCGCGGTGGCGAGGGATGTGTTCGAGCACCCGAACTGGGATTCGCTGCTGATAGGGGTCGATGAACTGAAGGCCGACGGACGCGGCAAGCAGCACTGCACCACGTGTGGTGCCGAAGGTTGGATGCTGACCTGCGTGTCGTGCCACCAGAGGACGTGCGCAGCCTGCGCGGTGCTTTGTCCGCCGGACGGCAAGAGATTTCCCGTGGTGTGCAGCCAGTGCGCCCGGGCCAACGGGCATGGCTGGGCAAGCAAGCAACTGAGCGACTGGTGTGAAAGGCAGTGCGGTGAACACCGCTGCACTGCCTCGAAGTCCTTTGAAGAACGCCTGAAGGAGGTTATGGATGGCAAAGTTCAAGTGGCAGAAGTTCCTACCGGGGGTTAACCAATCCCTGCCCTCGACGGAGTTGGCCGACTCGACACTGACGGCCACCATCCCGCCGAACGTCCTGCTCAAGTCGCTGCTGGCGCAGGGTGTCTTCGGCTCCTATGAGTGGAGTGGCTACGCGCCGTACGTGGCGGCACCGGGTGGCTGGCGGCTGCTCGACCTGTACATCCTGTCGGCGGAAAACAGTGGCGGCCACACCGTCCTGGGGCCGGAGGCCACGGCCTCGGCCTGGATGAAGGCGATGGCCGAGCACCCGGGTGCCGACATCGAGGGCCTGGCCTGGTGCCACCGCCACCTGGGCCGCAATGCGTTCTGGTCCCTCGTGGATGACCACGCGGTGGACAGGATGGTCGAGGCGGCCGGCGGGGTGCTGAGCGTCGAGTTCGCAGGCATCGAGGCCATAGCCCGCTATGACACCGCCTCGACTCACGAGTCGCTGCTCATCGTCAAGGACTGGGGCGATATGGCGGCCGAGGTCAACGCACTGGAGGCCATGTACCAGGCCAGCCACAAGACGAACCAGGCCAGGAAGGCGGCCATGGTCAGGACCAAATCTCCCAACCGCCAGAACGGCAACGGCAACGCCTACACCGGCATGGAGCAGTGCGAGTGCGGCACGTACACCTCTATCCGCTGCGACCTGTGCGACGCGGTGGTGTGCAGTCGCTGCCGCAAGAAGGTGGACGGTATGGAGCTGTGCTTCGCCTGTGTCTTCACCTTCTACGGCACCGGCATTACCTCCGAGCCGGACTATGCCGGCGGTATGCAGTACATCGGCGCGGGCGACGACCACCTGGTGGAGTGCACCTGCTGCCATCGCTGGGTTGTGCCGGAGAAGATGCAGGCCGTGGGGCCGCTGCACCTGTGGTGCGACGACTGCCGCCAGAATTACCGTGGCCTGGCGAGCTACTTCGAGGAGGTTGAGCATGAATAGGCCAAGGAGTGAGGGGCTGCTGTCGATAGAGACGGCGCACGCCCATTCCGTGACGGTCATCGGCGCGGGTGCTATCGGCTCCAACCTGGTGTACCTGTTGGCAAAGCTGGGCATCGGTCGCATCGTGGTCCACGACAACGACGTGGTGGCGGAGGAGAACCTGGAGCCGCAGTTCTACACCATCGACGACGTCGGGACCGAGAAGGTGTGGGCCATCCTGGAAACAGTCGGTGCGTTCGGCATCGACGACGTGAGCATGGACGCCTCGCTGGAGCGCTGGACGGCAGACAGTGTGCCCACCACGCCCATCGTCATCTCGGGCGTGGACTCTCTCGAAAGCCGCTTCGACATCGCCGACTCGCTGCTGGAGAACGAGGGCCAGTGGTGGCACTACATCGACATGCGCATGGGCGGCAACGTGGTGGAGATGCGCTACGTGCAGCCCGGCGACGACCTGGTGGACTACATCAACAACGAGCTGCCGAGCATCGAGGCCATGCCCATCCCGTGCTCCATGCGGAGTGTCGCCTACAACGGCATGGTCGCCGCCTCGCTGGCGGCCCGGGCGGTAGCTGCCATCCTGACCGGCGAGCCGGTGCCCAAGTACGTCAAGGTGGACCTGCTCGCCTGGTCCTGGGACGTGCAGTTTACATGACGGCCCCTTAGTGCTATAATGATAGTAGTCGGTTGTCGCGTCGTACACAGGCTCGACGCCCGCCTCCAGGGGGAAGTCGTCTGGCTCTCCCCCTGGAGGCGGCTCTGCCGCATCAGAATCACATCGAGGCCATTTGGCAATAAACTTAGAGTAGGCCAGGAATATGATTTCCCGACCGAAGACTGGGGCGAGGCAGGAATGCAGGACACGGGTGCCGAGGAAGCATAGTCCAACACAAGAACTAGCCTATCGTTTCGTTACGGAGGTGCTGGCCCGCGCCTGGACTCCGGCTGACTATCGGGGCCGGCACATGAAGGCTGCCAGCAACATCCTAAAGATGGGCTACGACTACGACTCTGTGGTCGCGGCCCTTTTGGCGTTACGGGACAAGGACTACGTCGCCTTTGGCCTGGAGTCGGAGAGGGATTTGCCACGAGAGGTGAGCGGCATGGAGGTGTTGTACGCCTGGGGCGAGCCGCCTCTCATCGAGAGATTCCTGACTCCACCGGCGAGGCCGCCGGTCTACAGTTGGGACTATGACGTCTGGGTGCAGCGTTGGGGTGCAGTGGCGATAAGACGAGGGGATTGGGATGGAGTGTATCGCCGTTGTGACCCGGAATCGGTAGGATGGTTACAGGGAGTCATTGGAGACAGGTGCTATGAGGAGAGCGTCAGGGAATGGACCCTTCAGAAAACAAATCAGCGGAGCAAGCTATCGTCAGACACATAGCCTGCAATCCCGCCATGCTGGACGACATGATTCGGCGTGGCGTCACGAGACACTGGTTTTCAGACCCGCTGTATGCCTCTATCGTGGAGGCCTCTATCCGCCTGCGGCTTATGGGTGCCATGGTCGAGCCGCTGGCGATTATGTCCTTTTCGACCAACGGCGTAGCGCCGGACAGGTGGCCGGAGCTGTTGGCTATCTGGCAGAACCCATCGCCGCCCGGTGAGTGGCAGACGTTCATGGAACCATTGCACTCTGCGGTGATGCTGCGCGGTTACGACGACGTGCTGCGCGACGCCCAGGACTTCCGGCGTAAGAACCCCAGGGAGATAGAGCAGTGGCTGCCGGTAGTCATCAATGGCCTGGTGGGCCTGGCCGGCAACGGGGCGTACGACGCCAGGCCAAGCTCGCACTTCAAGGAGGCGAAACTCAGGACGGTCGTGGGCAAGTTCGGTATGCCGCGCTTTGACCGTTTCATGAAAGGTGGTATCTGGGACGCGGCGCTGGTGCTCATTGGCGGCGTGTCGAATCACGGCAAGAGCACACTGGCCTACACCCTGGCGGCCAAGTGTGTGCAGCAGAACCTGCGTAGCGTGTTCATCACCACGGAGACGTTGCCCGAGGAGGTCACGGTCGGCGTGCTACGTGTGCTCACCGGCCTGCCGGATGCCGCCGTCCGCTCCAAGGACAGCAGATGCGACGAGTACCTGCCCTGGCTGGACAAGAACCTGGCTATCTACGACCGGCGCTACGCCTCGGTGGAGATGCTGGACCGGGTGCTGCACTGGGAAGATCCCGTGGTGGTGTTCTACGATTACCTCAAGGTCCCATCGCAGACACAGGGCAATAGGTTCTCCAGGGAAGACGAGCTGATGGCCGGCCTGGGAGACGGGCTGGCTACCATCGGCAACGACCACCGCTGCTCGGTGGTGGGTTTTGGGCAGTTCTCCGCAGCCAAGTCGGCAGAGTTCAAGAAGAAGAAGGACATAGACGAGGTGACGTTGTTCGGCTCGGCGCGGCTGTATCACTCCGCCGACCAGGTGGCTATCGTCATGCGCCACTGGGACCAGCCCAACACCGCGTTCCTGAAGTGCAAGAAGGATAGGCTGCCACCCACGTACGTCGGCGATAACCTTTACGATTGGGAGTGGACCATGCGCCACGACCCCGTCACGCGCTCGTTCTACGAGGACCAAGATGTCTTCTGATTTCAGGCCCTTAGTCCAGTACGCGGGTGGCAAGACGAACGTGGCAGGCTTCCTGGTGGGCCTTTTCCCGCCGCACAACCTGTACGTGGACATGTTCTGCGGCGGGCTGTCCGTGTCGCTGGCGAAGCCCAAGACCATGTCGGGTGCGGAGTGGTTCAACGACCGCTACAACGTCCTGGTAAACTTCTTCCAGGTCATCAAGGACTGCCCTGACGACTTTGTAACCTACTTCAAGGAGCGATACGTCTTTGACTCGGAGACGCTGTATCTGCGCCACACGGAGTTGCTGCGCAATGCCACCGAGTTTGAGATGCCCAACGTTGAGCTGGCGGTGGCCTTCTGGCTAACGCAGGAGCAGACATACACCGGCAGGAATGCGGTGGCTGGCACATCGTACCGCTATGCGGACAAGCGCATCGGCAAGCGCCACTACCTGGACCTGGACCTGAGTAGGATTAGCGCCCTACACGACAGGCTGCAAGGGGTGCAGGTCTTTTGCCGGGACTTCAGGCACATTTACAAGATGCTGGCCGACGAGGCTACGACGTTTATCTTCCAGGACCCGCCATACTGGAACGTCAGTGGCTCGGTTGATTATGCCTGCCGCTTCTCGTGGCAGGACCATGCCGACCTGGCAGAGCTGAACAAAAGCACAAAGGCCAGGTGGCTCATGACCATAAATGACCACCCCGACATACGGGGGCTGTACGAGGGTTGGGCGTATATCAGGCCCTACTCTTTCAGGTATCAGGTAGTAGCCCAGGAGAGGACCGAGCTGCTTATCTCGAACTATGACACTATGGCCCAGTTGGGCCCGCTGTTCACATTCATGGAGGGTGGACAATGAAGACATCGGCAGAAATTCAGACGGCGTTAGACCAGCCCATTCCGCCAGATGCCATACACAAGCCGGACCCCGTACGTGGTATCTTTGGCGAGTACGTATCAGCGCAGTGGGCAGGCCAGGAGGCCAACAACATCTTTGGCTGGGACGGCTGGTCCAGCCACATCACCGGCAGCGACCGCGTCGCGCACTCTAACGGTGATATGCAATTCGTGGTGGACGTGGAGGTTATAGTCCGCTCGTCGGAGGGCGCGATGTCCACGCGCAGCGGCCGGGGCGTTGGCAGCGCGTTCACCTTCATCGACAGGAAGAGTGGCGAGTTGCGCGAGCCTACCCCGCAGCAGGTTGACACGGCGGCCAAGGCGGCGCACTCGGATGCCGTCAAGAACGCGCTGGCGAGGTTCGGTCGCCACCTGGGTGGTGAGCTGTACTTTGACGAGCGCATGGCCCAGGTCCTGGGCTGGGAGGCCGCCGAGGGCACGGCCAGGCCCCGCGATGGTGCCCCACCGCCGCCTCCAGAGGATGAGGAGCCGCTGAGCCAGGAGTCGGAGCTGGAGCAGTTGGGCCGCGTGGAGAACCGCTACGGCTTTGGCAAGGAGAAGAAGTGGACCGGCCTGACCCTGGCCGAGATGTACGAGGACGAGGATGCGCGTGGTGCCATGCGCTGGGCCTTCGAGAACCAGATAGAGTCCTGGCTTGGCTCCAGGATGGCGCGCTACTACGAGCTGATGCAGGGCCAGGAGCCTAAAGAGGCGGCCCAGGTTCCTCAAGGCGTGGTCGATAAGGCCGACGATGGCCTAGACATAATGACTGGAGACAAGGTCCAGATGTGGTACGGCGAGATGAAGCCCGCCGACGGGTTTGTGAACTGGGCCAGCCTGTCCAAGAACAAGGGCTTCCAGGAGTTGGTGGCCTCGGCGCTCAACCCCGAGGGCAAGATAGCAGACTTTCACGCCGGCCACAAGCGCGCCCTTAACCACTACAAGTCGCACTTCAACATCGACCGGCCCGAGGAGTTGACCTGGCGGATGCTCCAGGCGCTGTACACTCGTTGCAAGCTCGGCGTGGAGCAGGCCGCCAAGGAGTTCCCGCAGTATTACCAGGCCAAGGACGACCCGCCCATTGTCGTGGGCCCGCGCAGGAACCAGTCGTTGCCCTCGTCACTTCAGGTGGCTGTCAGCAAGGGCTTGGGCGTCAAGGACCCGGACGAGTGGCTGTGGAAAGCCATGGGCGAGAAGGCGGTGGGCGAGTGGACCGAGGCGCACACGGCAGCCATGCTCAAGCTGATAGACGTGGTCAAGGAACGGGGCATGGACCCCATGGATTTCGCATTTCTGTCCAGTCTGTGGAAGGTGGTCAATGACCAAATCAGAGCTACAACCTCTGGCTAACTACACCATAGCGGAACTGAGCGACGAGCCGTTCATCAACCTGCTGACGGCATCCAGTGACGTGGGCTTTGTGCAGGACGTGGCAAAGCGCTGCGGCAATGCCTGGTCCGTGTTGCAGTCGGTGACCATCATCGCTGCCTACCGCATGAAGCAGTTGTTCGAGTCTACCTCGTCGCGGCAGGAGGCGGAGAAGGTCACCGGCTACCCGTCGTGGACCGCCTGGGTGGAAGACGGCGACTGGCCCGTGTCGCCCGCGCTGATACGCACCCGGGTGCTGAACGTCACCGACTACGTGCGGCGCGGCCTGTCGTGGGAAACTATCCACAACATCCTGGCAAGCTCACCAACCGCCGGTGACGACGTGCTGCACAAGGTTGTGGACCCCGGTGGTTACATCCTACCGCACATCGACCCGGCCGACCTGCCGGGGGGCAGCGTGGAGGGCTTGCTGGAAGCTATCGCTGCTCTGCCACCGGGCCAGGCCCGCAAGCTGGTGAGCGAGGTCGCCAAGGAGCCGCAGATATACCCCACGGCGCTCCTGCACGCCAACGGCGTGCTCCTTGGCTCGCTGACCGTGGAGAAGGACGACGGCAATGGCTACGTTCACTTCCAGGTGACGTGCCGTACCGAGGATGGCTTGCAGGCACCCATGGACCGCCTGGTGGCAGAGTGGTTCAGCCGCAAGGTGGGCAAGAAGCTGGCCTACTAGATGTGCTGCACCGCGGGGCCACGGTAGCGTCCGCCGGCCCTGGCAAGCAGCACCTCGATGGCCAACTGGCTGACACGTGCCGCTGGCGGCCGTTCTCGCACCAGCACCTCGACCGCGAGCTGGCTGGCCATAGCCAGCGGCACGGGCTTGACCAGCGTTTCGACCGCGAGCTGGCTGGCCCGTGCCGCTGGTGTGGGCTCTACGAGGACCTCTACGGCCTCCTGGCTGCTACGGGCTACGGTCACGCCGTCACCTCGTAGCCGAACTCAGCAGCGTTCACATCAGCAATCTCCCAGGCCAGGCTGTCTGATGGCTCTGTCTCGAAGATGTCGAAGTAGTAGGCGTACGACGTGCCCAGGCTATTCGACGCGCCGTCGCCCTCGGTGGCATTCGAGTAGACCCTGGCCCCGAGCGACCTGGCCCCGGCGTCGTCCTTCTTGGCCCACAGGCAGGTCTGCACCCCGTGTACGGTGCCGGCTGTGGTTGCCAGGTTGCCGTAGGCGAATAGGTCCTTGTGCCCCACCGTTTCAGACTCGTTGTATGTCGTGTCGCCGTCGGGCGTTGTCTCGTTCACGTTCTGGTAGTTGTCACCAGCAGACGGCGTGAAGTCATCTGAGCTACCAGCACCAGTGGGGAATAGGCACTCGACCCGGCAGTCGCCCAGGAAGTCATTGTTCACCGTTCCCGCTGTATCGCAGATATAGATGTCGTCGTAATGAATCACACCCCCACCGCCGCCGAAGAAGCAAACGATGTCGGCCCCGCTGGAGGACGCCCACGATCTGGTATCCACGCCGGATAGGTCTATTACGACCTGTTCATTGAGTCGAACCTCGAACGTGCCTGCGCTGTCGTGGATATATACCTTAGCCTCCAGGTAATACCAGGTATTTATGGCGAGTGCCGCATCTGATGTCCATAATACCTGGTCGTTACTCCTCCTGGCCTGTAGCTGTCCAGTGGTTAGGATATACAGCGAGCACTGGTACCACCCGGCATCGGAGTTCATAAAAACGAGGACCGGCTTTGCGTTATCGAGTGTCGTAACCCTTATGGCACAACCCACTATCCATGTATCCAGCTTTTCAAACGACTTCCTGAGATTGTTGCTCGTACCAGCGCCTTGACCGAAGCGCCCGTAGGAGGAGCTAATGGTTGTGCCGGCGGTCGCTGTCCACTTATTAAGCAGTTGGGCCGTGGCGTAATGGTCGAAACCGTCCATAAATCTTAGTGTCATCTAATCCTCCGACAGATACTGCTTGCAGCGCACGTGCGCCACCAGGTTCTCGCCTGGGCTAGTCGAGCCGCGCTGGTCCAGGTCGAACGTCAGGTAGTCGTTCAGCGCCAGGTCGGTTATATCAGGCGTGCCCGACGTCCCGGCTGTTGCACCGGGCTCTATCTCCGGCCTATTGGCCTGGTTGGTGAATATGGTGGTGCCGTTCTTGTTCACGTCGCCGATGATAGACTGCCCTAGCGGTGCGGAGCCAGACGTCAGGTAGGCGTGGTCGATGGTCATGTCGCCTGGCACGGCGAGTCTCAACGAGCCGACCTGGTCAACCAGTGTGCCCTCGATGCTGAAGGTGAACGTGTGCCAGGTGTAGAAGTTACTCGTGGCGTCGTCACCGCGGTGCGTGTACAGCCACTCGATGGCCTGGTGTGTGCTCTCTGCCGGGATGCAGCCCGAGGTGCTGTAGTACGGCACGTCCCAGGCGGAGATGCAGCCCGAGGTGCCCCACACACCTGTGGCCCACAGCATGTGCCGTTCCCTGATAGCCTCGTCGCCTATGGCCCAGCCACCACGGATGCGGTTCAGGTTATGGACCAGCGACGGCGACGGGGTTGAGCCAGCCGTGTCGGCCTCCGTGGTGTCATAGGACACGTAGCGCTGCGGCAACTGGCCGGTGATGCCGCCAGGAGGATAGCCGGAACCACCGCCGGAGCCGGACGTGCCGCCCAGGACTATCTTGCGCGGCTTGTTGAGCAGCGCCTGGATATAGTCCATTATTTGCTTGTTCCACTCCCTGGTAAGGGACACGTAACCTCCTACACGAACTTGGGCACGATGTTCACCAGGCCGGCGGTGCCCCAGGGCTTGGGGTCAAGAGGATCGACAAGCCTTTTGCCAAGCGCCTGGGTCTGGTCCCAGAGGTCGCCCGTAACATCCTCCCAGGTGTAACCCCCATCCCTGGAGGCAAAAATCAATGACTTGTCGCTGCCAGGCCAAGGCGTTGCGTCTTCAATAGGATCGCGGCCTACGTACAGCACCCCCCACTTCAGCGGGAACCCGGAGAAGCAACCTCCCCTGATGGGCACCGTACCCCGTACTTCCCACGATAGCCCCTCATCCAGCGATATAGCGCACTGTGCCGGTTTGGTTGCAGACCAGATAAACACCTTGCTGGCATCGTGAGTGAACGTCTCGACACAACCATGGCGGTCATTGCACACGCCAGGTGTGCCACCCCAAGGTATGTTGAAGCATGGCCCGTTAGGACCCACGGGCCACTCCGACTCTAGCTCTGTTACAGTTCCCTGCCAGTACCCGGGTGAGTACCAAACCTTGGCTGGTACACGCCATGCTGGCCCACCGAGAGTAAGGACCACACTGTGGATAACATTCTGGTACGGTACGTGGCACGCCCCGAGCCTGTACCAAGGGGTAGCATCGGCAACATGGAAGCTCGGACCAGCCAATGGATACCACACGTGCGGGCACACACCGTCCGAACAGGGCAGTGGATCGCCTTGGTTAAAACAGAAGAACGGATGCGGGTGGGCATCTATGGGATATGTGGTCACCACCTCATTTGCCTCGTACCACCTAGTGCCACTGAATAGCCGACCAAGGTTGCGGTTTGCGTGCCACACCATAGGTGTGGCGTTAGAGGCCATCGCAGATTGTAACGCCATGACGGTGCAGCCATAGTCGCCTCGGTTCCACGTCTCCAGGCTACCACGACCGGAAGCAGACAGGTAGCCGGAGGCGTAGTGCCACGACGGCAGAGCGACGTGCCTCTGGTGGAAATAGTTGCAGTCTCCCCAGAAGCCGCTGTATTCCAGCGGGTAATTGTTCTCCACGGTTCGGGGCGGAGCGGAGCCTACGGTATAACAGCCCGGTGCCCCCAACCACCCGCTGTCACCCCCTTGGTATGTTGCGAATCTATCAATGGTGTGTCCTATATGGAGCCGTGGACCAGAGCCGTCGTAATAGGATGCGGTAAAGTACATCGCGCCTTCGAGGGCAATGGTAGTCCTCAGTCTGGATATATGCCAGCTATGTCCGAATACTATCTCGTCGTCCTCATCGAGCCACGCATCGCCAAAGGCAGTCGGCACAAACCTGTTAGGCAGCACTGATACCCAGTTCTCGTAGCCCGGCTCGATGCTGTCCGTCCTGAATATGCCCGTGTAGGTCAGCAAGAATGCAGTGGTCAGGGGCCTGAAGGGGTCGATGACCAGCCATTCACCCTTGAAGGTGGAGTTGAGGTCCTGGTCACTGCCCGTCTCGCCATCCAGCAGCCCAATATTCAGTGGTTCCCAGTGAATAGTCTCGGCCCAGATGTCCTTGCAACGCCACACGCCGCTCTCGAAAGTGGTGACGATGACGTCCCGGCCATCCACGATGGGTGTGCCAGGCGCAACGCCGATGCGTGGACACCTTTCGCCCAGGACCAGGTGCATGGCATGGACTCCCGAGTCGCCATCCCAGGTGGTAGTCAGTGACGTGACAAAGTCGCTGCCCGACTCGCCCTCACCGTCGTCAAATGTGACGAAATCGCCAATCCCCACCTCCTCGTAGACGTCGTTCAGGTCACAGCGCTTGACGTCCCACTCGGGCCCTGCGGCGGCGACCATCCTGGCTGCCAGTTGCGCGGCCTCGTACTGCGAGTTCAGGTAAAAGTTGGATACGACCATGCGCCTGATGTCATCGCCGTCTATCTGCCACGATTGCGGCACGTCTATCGAGATGTTGCCGAAAGCCGAGTAGACCGTGCAGGCGTTGCGGCTAGGCTCCGAGTCGCGCTGCCTGGTCATGGTCACCAGGTTATCACCGGCTGCGATGCCAAAGACCACCGACCTGTCGTGCAGCCGGTGGCCCACCTTGATGGTGCCGGAGGTGTCGCACCAGATGTCCCAGGAGGCCATGAGGCAGAACTCGTCGATAATCTCGTAGGCCGTCTGGCGACCAACGCTCATGCCCGCCATCGTCTCGGGGTCGTAGTCCTCCAGGAAGTCCACGTCGCAGCCCGCCTCAGCGGCGATGGTGGCAATCCAGTGCTTTGCTCCTTCACCCGCCGTGGTGTACTCGTTGTCCACGAAGTATTCCCGCAGGCGGCGGATGTTGTCCGCGCCCCTGACGGTCATCCTCTTGGTGTGGCGTGCTACCTCTATCTGCGACGTCGTGCCCCTGAAAGTGAGCGTGCCGTTCTCCGTGACCAGCAGCTCTTTCCAGGGCAGGACCTCGAAGGACCTGTCGAAGACCGTCTCCACGAACTGGCCTGACGAGCAGTGCTCCTCCCTGCGCTCCAATCGCACCAGGTACTCGGTCCTGTCGCTGCCGTCGATGCTGACCGTTACGCTCATTCCACCTGCCTCTGTGTCAGAGTCAACCTGGTTGTGTAAAAGTCGGTAAGCTCGTGACTACAGCCGTACACGAACCAGTCGCCGCTCACGCCCGTCTCGGACTCGGTCACCGTCACGGTAGACCGTGCCTTGATTGACGGCGTGCCCACCACGGACAGGGTCAAGGTCTTTTCCAGGCGGTTCAGGAGGTTCAGGTTGTAATCGGCGATGTCCTGGGCCATCTGCTGCGTGTCGATGAGGTCCGGCGCGGCGATAACCTCGGTCTTGTAGAAGCCGTCGGGCAGAAACGGGCTGGGCGCGCTGGCGCTGGCATAGACACCCTCCTTGCCGTAGACCACGACCTTGTTCCTGATTTTGTCGCTGGATATGGCCCACGGCTCCACGGCCAGGACCCGGCCCGAGTCGCCCGTGACGAAGTTGTAGATGGACACGTCGCCGGCCATGGGGTACGGCTTCCTGTCCAGGAACCTGATGGTGCCGTCGTCGTCGTAGCAGTGCCAGGCGATGAGGTACGTCACCTTGGCAATCATATCCCAGGCGGACACGAGCTGCACCTCCAGCGGCTCCTCGGGTGCGAAGGTGAAGCCCGGGCTCTCCAGGTCGTAGGGGCCAGGCACGCTTGCCAGTTGTAGCATGGCCCGCACCAGGTCCTCGGAGGCGATGTTGCTATACTTCAGCGGCTCCTCGGGGTTCTCGGCGGCGATGAAGTAGGCCATTGCCCGCCACAGCTTGTCCCTGATGCGCAGGCTGGTGACCAGCCCCTGGGCAGTACGCTTCTTGGTCTTTTCCAGGAGGTAGCCCGAGATAAGCGATGCGTGCTCGTCGGTGTAGCCCATGTCTACCGTGACCTCGTCGCCAAGCTCAAGCTCGGTGGACAGGCAGTCCACCATGGCGTTGCGCGTCGGCTGCCCGAAGTCGTCGTTGATGCTGGCCGAGACGATGCCGCTCGTGCCCGTAACGGAGCAGTACAGGTCCTTGGCTTCGGCCATTACGCCCCCAGAAGCCCCACGCGTACCCTGTAAACAGGGTACGTCCTGTTGAGCGCCTGCTTGCGCTCGAACTCCACACTCTTGACATAAAAGCTGCCAAAAGAGCCCTGGTCGGTAGTGACGGCCTGCGCGGCAGACGCGTCCTTGTAGCCCAGGAGTGTGAACAGCTCGCTGCTGGTCGAGCCGCTGGTGTACAGCGTGCCGCCCACGTTCAGCTTGAGCCCTTGCGCCCCACTGTAGTGCTTGGTGGTAGCCAGGGCGTCGAGCACGTGCTGCTCGCCAATGACGGCCTCGTCATTGCCCGACATCTCGTCTATGTGTACGCTTACCGCGCCGATTGACCATGCCATAGTTATCTAGCCCACTCGTATGTTCCTGGGCTCATGGCCCATTCTTTGTACAGGTCCTCCGCCACGTCGGAGGATACCGTCGCTTCGCCACCGGTGACGTTGACGTTGATTGTTGGTGCGGTGGCCGTGTTCCTGGCAATCTCCATGAGGTACACCAGTTGCATGGAGTTGATGCCCGCCAGGCTGCTCATTGCCATGCTGATGCCCAGCACCGCCGTGGGGATGCCGGCACCCACGACGCCAAGCTGCACGCCCTGGGCGATGAGGTTCTGCGGGAAGACGACGCCCAGCGGCTCGCCGGCCTTGATGGGCATGGGCACCGGTAGCTGCTGCCCCTTCTCGGAAGGCAGGTTGCTGGTAGACTTGGTGTTGAGGCCCTCGTCCCGCTCGCCGCCCAGCAGGGCGTACAGGAACGGCACCAGGTTCATGGCCGGCTTGATGGACAGCAGGATAGATTGCAAGAGCCCAGTCGGGTCGAACATGGGCTCGGCGGGCTGCCACTGGCTAGGAGTAAGTGCCTTGTCCTCCGGCACCTTGTCTTTGGTTATATTCGGCAGGTAGGGGCCCAGCTTCGCAGCCACGGCGGATAGCTCTGTGCCGGCGCTGAGGAGCGACTTCCCGGCGTCAGACAGCAACACCGGTGCCTGGTTCTCCATGCCTGGGACCTTCGATGCCGGGCCCGTCTCGATGCCCAGCTTCTGCGCCAGCAGGTTCAGCACCTCCAGCAGCTTGTCCATGACGTACTCTTGACCGCTCGGTCCACCGACGGGCGGCACGAGGTACGGACCCTTGGCCGGTGCAGGCTCCCACTGCTCTGGTCGAAGCGGTCTTTCCTCTGGCGGTCGCTCGTCCCTTGTGGTGGTTGGGAAGAATTGCGCCAGGACCTCGTCCAGCCTGGACGATGCACCGTGCAGGTCGCCAGACGACGTGTACAGGTTCTCCCCGGCGTCGGAGAAGAGGAGCAGCGTCGCCTCGTCGATGAACGGCGCAGCCGCTCCGGTTTCCGGGTGGAAGCCGAACTTGCCCAAGAACTGGGCTGCGACGGTCGAGACGATGGACGTGATGCTCTCCAGCGTGCCGGACACACCGAAGGCGTCAGGCGGCAGGCCCATGTTCCCCAGCACGGTAGCCAGGTTGCCCTGGAACTCGGACAGGAAGCCAAGGCTTTCCTTCACTCCCTGGGCAAAGTCGGCCATGCGCGCTATCCTGGTGATAGACTCCTGCATCCCGGCCAGGGTAGTGACGAGCGGGTTCCAGTCCACAGCGCCCTCGGTCATGCTGATGAAAGGCTTTAGGCCCTTCAAGAAGTTGTCGATGAGCCCGGTCATGTCCTTCGCCATGTCGGAGTACGGCGAGCGGCTGAAGGCATCCACCGCCGAGGCGAACCGGTTGCTGGCCGCATCGAAGGCGCTGGAGTCCAGCGTGACCGTATCCTCAGGCTTGCCACCCTTCTTCATGCCCTCGCCGTAGAAGGTGGACTCGATGGGCACCCAGACGCGCATCCCCTCGGGCACGTTCCACACGCCCTGCAAGGGCCTGGTGTTCTCCTCGATTTGGCTGAGGTAGAACAGCAGGTCGCGGCCCTCCATGAGCTTGATGGCCCCACCTGGCATCCGGTAGAACTGGAGCTGCATGGACAGCTTGTCCATAAAGTTAGCCAGCGCCAGCTCTATCATCTCCGGGCCCATGCCGGAGGAGGCTAGGAAGCCCTGGTACGACTCTATCATCCGGGCAGTGTCGGCCCGGCTCTGCTGGATTGCCGCCTCGACCTGCGCTGTGGTGTAGGGGTCCTTCTCAGGCCCTGTCAGGTCCACGATGCTCGTGGGTGGCGTCCAGCCGGTGGACAGCATTGTGGTCAGCAGCGCGTCGGCAGCGCCCTCCACGTTCTTCTTGAAATCGGAACCAGCGCCATCGACGTCCTGCTTGAACTCGCGGCCCGCCTCCCTGGTCGACTCGCGCCACATCCAGGCCCTGGACTGCTCGCCGTAGTCACCCGGCTCCTTCTTGGGCGTGAGGTTCATGATGTCCGACAGCCACTTGATGAAGTCGGCCTCCGGCCCCTCCTGGGCCCTGGTGAGTGCCCCTCCCACGCCGAAGCGCTTGGTATCAACTACGAACTTGAGTCCGGCAAGCAGCCCCATCTGCTCCACGATAGCGGTCGTGGTCGTCAGCATGGTGGTCAAGGTGCCCAGCATCGTGTCCAGCGCGGATACGACGCCGCCCTCACCCACAGTCTGCTGGAACAACTGCCACGCTGCGGTCAACTGGTCCACCTTGGTCTGGTGCGTGTCGAGCACGTTGTCCGACAGGTCGCCAAACTCCCTCAGCGTGGTCTGCGTGCCTGACATAATGGATTCGTAGTTTTGCAGGATAATCATGGCGTCGGCCCAGGCTTTTCCCTGCCTGGTGCCCGCCACCAGCTCGGCCAGCGCTGCCCTCTCGGATTCGCTGGTGATAGTACGGTATGCCTCTGCGACTTCGCCCAGGACCTCCGCGCCAGCCCTGCGCCCGCCGGTCTCCGGGTCGAAGACGCTGATGTCGTACTTCTGTGCCAGCTTGCGTGCCACGTCCTGCTGGTACATGCGCGACATCATGCGCTCCATGAGGCTCGATACGCCACTGGGAGTCTGGCTCGGCAGATACGTCATGGCCCGTGCGACCATGAGCATGTTCTCCTCGAACGCCTGGCCCATCTGGCGGGCCATGCCAGGCCCTTCCTGCATGAGCGCGATAAAGTCCTTCATGCTGCCAGGTACTTCGGCGTACATAGTCGCCAGAACGTCGAGCACCTGTGATGTGTCCTCGGCGTCGATGTTCCACTGCCGGTTGATGGACAACAGCGCCTCGGTGGCCTGCGCGACGTCCAGCTCGCCCTTTGCCACCATGGCGAGCTGCGCGGCGTATTCGAGTACCACGCCGGGTTCAACGCCGAACCTCACGGCTGTGGTCACTGCGCCCGCCGCCTCAGTGGGCTTGGCTCCGTACTGGACTATCTCGCTGGCCGCGTTCCGCTGGGCGTCAATCATGGACTCGGTGGTAGACTCGACGACGAATGCGGTCCTGGCTGCCTGCTGCTCTATCTCCGAGAACGCGGTGACGTAGGTGTCCACCAGCTCGCGTAGCTGCCGGTATCCACCCCAAATGAGAGCACCCTGGGCAATCCAGGTCAGGTGCCTCATGAAACGACTGCTGAGATTGATGACCTTTCCGGTAGCGCCCTCCGTATGCCGAGTCGCCTGCTCGGTGGCCTCCTGTAGCTGCTTCTCGGCATCACCAACGCTCGTGGTGCCACGCGCCAGGCCACGCATGATGTCCTCTTTGCGCTTGCCGGCACGGGACTGCTTCTCCATAGCCTGGTAGACGCGGTCCATGAGGTCGGCGACCTGCTGCTCGGACGTGCCTAGCCCCGCCAGCGACGCCTTCAGCTTGGCGACCTGTTCTTCCTGAAGCCTCAACGCGGTCTGTGGCGCGGCAGGCACCTGGCCCCGGCCGTAGCCCTCGGGCATGTCTATCATCTGCCACTGCGTTGGTCCGGCCTGCTGAAGCGCGGCCCGCATCTGGTCCCGGGCAATGACCATGGCCTCCAGGCGGCGCTTCATCTCCACGTCGAGCGATGCTGCCCACTGCGGGTACTGCTCCTCGAGGCGAGGCAGCGTTCCGCCAGGTTGCCGGGCCTGCATCATGGTCAGGTTGTTGATGCGCTCCTGCACCTCTAGGAACTTGTCGCCGATGCGCGTGATGCCCGAGATCGACTCACCCTCGCCGATTCTGAGCAGCCAGAAGTTAATCTCGCGCACCGTGTCCGGCACGATGGAGCCACCGACCAGTCGGTGGTACAGCTTCTCGAAGAGTACGATAATCCGTTCCACGGCCCGCTGTGCGGACTCTGGTATCGCGTCGAACTGCTCCGCCGCAACCTGCGTGGTCGTTCCCACCGTGGTGGCTGCGCCAGCCCCAGCCTGCTCGGCCCAATAAGAGACGTTGGTACGCCTGCCGGGCATGGCCGGCTCTGCTGGCACCATGCCCGTAGTCATCATAGCGTGCAGCTTGACAAACTCGGCCTGTAGCTCCTTGGCAGCCAGCGTGGACTCGGTGAGTCGATTCCTGACGTTGGTCATCAGGCTGGCCCCCAAGGGCTGGAACCTGAGTGCCTGGAGCCTGACCAGTTCTTCGGTAAGCTCTCTTGCCTCACCTACCAGAGTAGACGTGCTCGCCGGTGCGGCAGCCGCTGGCGCAGTGGCAGGACCTGGCACGGTAGCTTCAGGAGTCACGGCGACGGCGTGCTTTTGCGCTGCCAGTGCAGCCCTCTCCCTGGCGTCGGCCTCGACGTTGGTGAGCGCAACGAGTTCACGTTCCGCGTCGTGAACTTTGCTTAGTGCATCCAGGTACTTCTTTACCGACTTCTCGTCTGCGTCGTAGGATGACGTCAGAAGCCGGGCCAGGTCAATCTTTTCCAGGGAACCGGTCTGACTGAACAGCTCTGTGTAGGTCTTGCCGTACGACTTCTCCATGTTCTCGACGACCTTGTTCCAGGACTCTAGCGTCGGGAACATCTGTGACATCGTGAACGGGCCCGCCTCCGGCTTGGGCACGTACTCGCCGGCCCTGGCCTGTTCCGCTTTCAGCCTTTCGAGCTTAACCTTTGCCTGGTCTATGGCTGCCGAATACCTGTCCAGGCCCTGGGCCCCTGCGGCGAAGCCCGTGCCACCCTCCTCGTGTATCTTGGTCAGGAGGTTCGCCACCCTGGTAAGTCCGCCCTGCACATTGCTGACCCGGGCAGCCAGCGTGGTAAACCCGGTGTCGAGCTTGGGGCCCAGGTTATTGACGGCAGTGGTCATCTCCGTCATTGCAGCACCCAAGCCTCTGAAACCAGACTCGACGGAACCTGAAATGGACGTGGCGGTCTTACTGAACGCATCCAGCGATGCGGTTACTTTGTCGAGGGACGCAGCCGACCGTTCAGCTACCTGGAGTAGCTGGTCCATACCGGCGACTGCTTCTTGCGTCTCGGCGATTACTTTATAGCGCGATTCAAATTGCTCGCTCACGCCTCGCTTTGTCCTTTCGCTCCCGCTCTCTATCCTCCCGGTAGCGCTTCAGCTCGTCCCTCTTCAACCACAGGTTCTTGGGTGGCGGCTCACCTTCCAGGTCGCGCAGCGTAGGGTCGCTGAGAATAGCCTCACTGGCCTTGTGCAAGCTAATCAGGTACGACCAGTGCCAGGGCAAGTCCTTGCTGCACCACCCTTTTAACGGTGCATCCCCGCGCAGCACGCTCCAGAACACACCGTCTAGGCTTTTTTTTGCAGCTCCCAAGGGTCAGCGCTATCTACCTTGCCGTAGGCACCCAGCAGCCGCTGAAACACCCTCTCACTCAGGCCATCCTTCTTGCCGTGCCTGCGCACCGTCTCCAGGTCGAAGCGCTGCTCGCCGTCGAACTTCCTGGTAGCCATGACCACCGTCTGGACCATGAACTCCTCGTACTTGGCATTGTACAACTGCGACTGTACGAATGCGCCCACAGCCCTGTTGACCAGCTTCTCATCCTCCAGTTCGTCCAACCGCTCCCTGAGCCTCACCAGCTCCCTGGACACCCGCTCGCTGCGCATCTGCCGGACCTTGGCGTCCACTTCCTCCTGGTCCATCATGGCCTTGCGCTTCTCGGCGTCGTCGGCCCCCTCAGGGGCCGGCACGTAGACGTACGGTATGTCCTGCTCGGCCTTCATGCGCTCGGCCACGTCCGCTACCGCGAGGATTATGGCAATCAGCTCCTCGCGCCCCAACTGCTGTAGAGGCTCGATCATCTCGGTGTGCAACTTACCATCTTCTGCCTTGATGTCGGCCTCTACAGCAGCGGAACGGGCAATAGCCAGTTGCTCGCGCAACTGCACCTCGGCCTCGGTCAACGTCCTGACCACTACCTTCTCGCCGTCCGGCAAGACCACGACGGCTTCGGTGTTGTACAAATCATCCAACCGGAAGTCGATCATCCCACTTTCTCCCATTACGGCAGGTCGCCAACGTAGCAGATCATGCCGCCACTATCTTCGGTGGCCTCGTCAACGACCTCCAGGCTGATGCGCGACGTCGCCATGCCGCGCACCTGCGCACGGATGGGGGTCGCACCACTGGAACGCAGGCCCTCCAGCTTGATTGCCGCCAGCACCACACTCGCCTCGGCCTCGCTCGGGTCGTAGATGCGGATGAGCCCGTCCTTGTTGACCAACTTGTTCAGGTCGATGTAGGTGCCAGCATCGCTGAAGAAGCGGTCCAGGGGCTGGTCGTCGCCGGGCTGGATGTCCATTGTGCAGGACACGTCAGGTGCCTCGGCCAGCACGCCAACCTTGTCGCGCCGGCCGATTTCCCTCACGGAGGTGAGCGGGAACCGGGCGGTGATGTCAAAGCCCTGGAGGCGGTACACCTGGTCGCTGGCAGCCGGGGTGCAGCCTGAGGTGAACAGGAACACGCGTGCATCCTTGGGGTTGATAGACCCGTCGGAGGCATCGTCCAGCACACCACGCGAGGTGTGGACCAGCGAGCCCTGGCGGTACACCTTGCCGTTGATGGCCTCGCGCACGTACCTGGTGGTGATGGGCTGGCCCACCCGCCAGGTCATGGTCATCTCAGCCAGCGCTGACTGCTCGAAGACGTACTCGTGGGTGAAGGTGCCCGCGTCGTTGGACGTGGCGAGGTAGATGTCCACGTCGTCGTAGTCGAGCATGTCGCCCAGGGTGAACGACGTGCCGCTGGCAGGGTCCTTGCCGGCCTGGTAGAGGCCGGATTCCCACTTGACCCAGTTTTCCTCCCAGGTGATGCGAAAGTCCGGCACGTCCTCGCTGGCACCGACGGGCCCCTTGCGGCCCAGCTCGTATGCCTTGTCCTGCCGGATGGTCTCGGTGGGCTCGGCGGATTGCACGCGGTCCACGTACATCTCGGCCACGCCGGGGTACGTGTCGGTGTTCCGCAGCCACATGTAGTATTGGTGCCCTCGTCGGGCAACTTCCGATGGTTCAGTAGGCATCGTCTCTCCTTATCTTTGCTTGAAGATTATCTCGCAGTTGACCACATCGACGTTAGCCAGGCTCGCCTCCTCCCGCTGCGATTCGGGGATAGGCGATACGGTGTAAACGTCCACGTCTTGCACATAGCCCGTGTCTAGCCGACTGCCGCCGTCGGCACTGTAGTCGGTGATGGGGACTGAGGTGCCCGACCCGGAGGTGTCGAGCCAGTCCTGCAAGTAGGAGGCTATGTCGTCGCGCTCACCGCGATTCCTGCCATAAACGTGGATGTTTAGCGTGGCAATCCTGGCCTTGCGGCCCAGCTCCAAGGTACGACGGCGGATGGGGGTAATTTCCAGGACCACGAGAGGCAGGTCCGCTTTCGTCGGCTCAATGTTGCTGTCCACCAACCACAGGCAGGGCCTCGTCGGGGAAAAGGACGGGCTGCGCTGGGGCAGTTGGTTCTCGCCGTAGACGTTAAAGACGCCCAGGCCGCCAACTCCCACGTTAGTGGTAAATGCCGACTTGACGTGCTCCTTGATGGAGACACGGATATTGCGATTGTGCTGCATCAGGGTCCTGCCCTCTCCGCCAAACTGTCGGGCAACCGGGCGGCGGTTATCCGCCCAACAGTTCGCGCACCGTATCGTCGATTATCCTTGCCGCTCTGTTCCTCTTAAATGCTTCCCACGACCTCAGGGCGAAAAATTGCGCCTTGATGGCCGCGTTCTCGTTGCCGTACTCCTGCGACCAGAAGTACGGTGCCTTGCCAATGCCCGCCGCGCCCTCGCCGCCGAACTCAGCACCGAGCCGCTTCTGCTGTAGGACCCTCTTCTGGGTCCTGTTCAGGTTCCACCAGGCATAGGCGCTGCCCGGCGGTGTGCTAGTTTGTGCCATATCGCCGCCTGTAGAGCATCAACGCCTCGGTCAGCCTCTTCAGCTCACGCATCATGGCCTCGCGCCTGGCGGTCGAGCCACGCATCCGGTCCATGAGCGCATCACGCCGCTGGTACAGGCGCTGGTACGACGGCTTGCCCATGTCGTAGCCCTTGGACTCGTACGTGTCCAGCAGGTCGTTGTAGTAGGCTATGTGTCCGTCCAACCGCGCCATCTTCCGGTCCAGGTCGCGGATTGCACGCCTCAGTTTGATAATGTTCTGCTGCGCCCTGTTGGTCTGAACCTGGGCATACGCCTTGAGTTCCCTGGCATCCTGTGCCTTGCGGTACGCAACCCTCTCCGCCGCCTTGCGCTGGACGAAGGCTGCCTTTTCCGCCTGGCCCTTGGCCTGGTCCTCCTGGTACCACTTCAGGAAGCGCTTGATGGGCTCGGGCACATAGTCCTTTGCCCCCCTGGTTCCGAGCAGGCTGTTGTCGCCGATACCTACCGCCCAGGAGGTACCGATGCGGTATGGAGCCGTGCGCTTGGTCAGCGCCTTCCGCATCGTGCCGGTGTTAAGCGGGTTCGTCTCCGGCCCAGGGACCCTGGCGTTCAGCTCCTCGATGAGCGCGTCCGCCATCCGGTCCACCAGCAATGGACCCAGGCGCTCCATCTTCGCCCGGTCCACACTCAGCCTGAGCCTTAAGTCCTCTAGCGCCAATGAACCTCCTGATGGCGTTCAGCTCGTCCAGGACCACGGCCCGAAACTCCGGGTCGTGCCTGTCGTACGCGCCCAGAATCTTGGCAATGGCACAGTCTATCGTCTTGTTAATAGCCGTCAGCCCTAGCATCCACGTTGGTCCTTTTCAGTTCCACACGCCACTCGTCAGCGTGCCCAACGCCGGTGGGCTGCACCGACCAGGGCCGGTAGGTGTCGTCGTCCAGATATACATAACCCCTGGGCGACTCCCGGAGGTCCAACACCGCATCCTTCACCTCCGGGCTAACGTAAGCCACGCTATCGCCAACCTCTATTCCGGGTGGCAGGCCCGCTGCCGATAGCTTCACAAAGTCGTAGTGCTGCACCCGGCCCTTGACCTCCAGGGCCGACCAGGTCACCGTCCTGCCCAGGCCGTTGCACGTGGTGCAGGCGCTGTCCAGGGCGGAGTCCGTGAACTCGTCGTAACCGCATACGGTGCAATCCGTCTCCGTGGGCACCAGAAGGTGGAAG
>Ga0265297_10002824_pt1 | contig 33585 bp, 53 predicted proteins | sample Munlanlwell13791_FD_192502 | JGI IMG/M metagenome (GOLD analysis project Ga0265297, IMG submission 192502) | Leachate microbial communities from a municipal landfill in Southern Ontario, Canada - Leachate well 137-91 | ecosystem: Engineered > Solid waste > Landfill > Unclassified | place...
CGTTGCGGCCCTCGTAGCAGACGCCGAGAGCGACACGAGTGTTGCACTTGCGACCATCTACGAGGCTTCCGCCGACGTGGATGCGGACGTTGCGGCCCTTGTGGCTGACGCCGAAAGCGACACGAGTGTTGCACTTGCGACCATCTACGAGGCTTCCGCCGATGTGGATGCGGACGTTGCGGCCCTTGTGGCTGACGCCGAGAGCGACACTCGGGTGGCCCTCGATCTTGTCTACACCGCTGTAGCGGTAACGGACACGGATGTGAGCGCACTCGTGGACGATACGGAAAGTGACACCCGCTCGTCACTCGACACGCTTTACGACTTTGCCACTATTGCTCCCGCGATTACGGGGTATTCTGGTGCGGCAACGCAAACTCTGAAACACGTTTCCGGTACCCTGACATGGGTGACGGACGGCGCTTAATAGGTACGTTTGGACTAGCCCCCGTGATGGTGCGGGGGCTTTTCCTTTGGGAGACGTGGTAGACTTGGAGCATGAAAGAGAGGACTACATAATGACAACTGATGAATACCCTGTTGAACGAGCACACATTTGCAAGTGGCTATCCGACCGAGGGATTAACCCGGATCACGTTCTCAAGGACGGGTTTGTGTGGGAGGTTCCAAATCAAAGACTAACTTGGAACGGTCGTCTACGTTTAACTCCCGAGGATTTGGACAGTCTCACCGAGGCTTTTAAGAATGACCTTCTAAGTAAGGAGACCACCGACTAATGGACATAAACCCTAAGACGTTCAACCTCAAAGAGGCTCTTGCTGGTATCTCGTACCCGGAAGACACGGTGACCGTTTTCTTGGACGCCAAGTTGATGTACGAGTATTCTCAAGCGAAACGAGAGTGGGATTACGACCCCGCAAACAAAAAGAAGGAAGCGCGGGTCGAAGAACTTGAAAAGACGTTCGAAGGCATCGCCCTGAAAGTAACTGTCAAAGACATGCCCTCCCGGATTCGTAGAGACGTGGTGAATAAGGTCCGGGGGGAGTTTCCTCCCGAAAAGAACATGTTCGGGATGGCGATTGACACCCCCGAAGGGCAAGAAGAACTCCAACTCCAACTGTGGGCGCTGTATATTACCAGCATTACAGCCCCGGATGGAACCGTGATTGTGCCTGACGTGGAGGACATCAAACTTCTCCGGGACGAAGCACCCGATATTGCTTTGGATACGATCAGGAAAGCAATTGACGGGCTGACGGAAATCACGAAGTCCGGCTACGAACAGGCGGTGCAGGCTCCCGGTTTTTTATCACAGCCCTCACTGACGGAATCGCCCGATTCGACTACCCTTTAATCCAAGGAGCCCTTCAGTGGGGTAAACGCCCGACCGCGATGTTGATGGAAGACGAATGGTATGGGCACCGGGATTGGCGAACCGGAGAGCCCGAGGGCGACCGGACGGAATGGGTGGATTGGGATTTTGCTTTGGTGTCAGCCTTTTCTACTATTGAGGCATACACCGATCAAAACGGTATTCGACAGTGGCAAAAAGAAGACCCAGAAGAGCGAATCGACGCTATTCGAAAAATCGACCCTTTTAACGCTGGGCGGGACCGTATTGTTCAGTCCAAGAATTACAAGGCTCAGCCCGGCGAATATTTTATCCCCGACATGAAAACGGCCCGGCCTAACAAAGAATTCTGGACTTACCAAGACTGGGTGGAGTCCCAACAAGACGATGCGGTAGAATAGGGGTAGACCTTTATCCGGATGAATAGGCGGTTTGTGACGTGAGCGGTGATGTAACTAAGACCGTCAATATCGCTTTTAAACAAACTGGTGTTACGTCTCTAGCCCAAGTAATCCAAAAACTCAATCGGGATATGGACCACGCACGGGCTAATTATGACGTGGCTCAAGAAAAGTTGGACGAACTGGGTCGCTCGGGAAAAATTACGGGGGAAAACCTCGAAGCCATGTCCCGGTCGTTGCGAACCGGACTCAACCAGGAACTTAGAAGCCTCGCAAAAAATGCGTCTAACGCCTCGTATGCTGAAAACAAACTGAACCAAGGGCTCCATCAACAAAACCAAAACCTCCCTCGCCTCCGGTATGCGCTGTACGACGTGTCAACGACACTCGCTATCGCTGGCGCGGCGATGCTGGGTCTTGGGACGGCGAGCCTCGGCACCGCGATCAAAATGGACCGGGAGTTCGCGGATGTCGTACGGACTACTGGCACGTATTTGGACGAAACCGGGCTTGCTACGGCTCGGCTTCGAAACTCGTTTGACGACTTGTTTGCGTCTCTTCCTGCGTCATGGTCGGAACTCACCGAAATTGGTACCCTCGCCGGGCAGTTGAATATCGCGTCTGAAGACGTAGCAGAATTCACAAAACTTGTGACCATGTTCGCGGCCACCACCGATGTGTCGGTGGAACAGTCTGCTACTGCGTTTGGCCGTCTCGCAGAACTGTTGGATGTCCCCGCTGACCAATACGAGAACTTGGGTTCTTCTATTCTTGCAGTAGGCGTCAACTCTATCGCCACTGAAACCGAGATTGTATCTCTTTCCACCCAAATAGCATCAATCGGAAACTTCGCCGGATTCAGCGCGGATGAGGTGTTCGGGTTGTCTTCCGCGCTTGCCTCGCTCGGGACAAAACCGGAATTGGCTCGGGGTACGATTACTCGGTTGTTCACAAACATCGCCAACGCCATTGGTACGGGAGGGGAGCGGTTGGAGTTGTTTGGTCGTGTTTCCGGGATGACGGCAGAACAGTTTGCACAGGCGTGGGAGGATGATGCGGGGGGCGCTCTTCAAGCCTTTATTGCGGGGCTGGGTCGGGTTGAAATAAGCGGGGGGAACGTTATCGAAACTTTGCGGGCTCTTGGGATTGCTTCTGTTCGAGACGTTCCGACCATTTTGAAACTTGCTCAAAACCACGAGTTGTTGGCAGAACAAATGCAAATCGCCGCTGACGGGTTCGCGGACGGGACCGCGTTGCAAGACCAGTACGGGGTAGTTGCCGAAACAGTTGCCGCTGAGTTGAAGATACTGATTAACAATCTCCAACTTTTCATCGCTTCGCTTGGGCAGGCCGCGTCCGGGCCGCTTAAAGCCGTTGTGGGTCTTCTCAAGAACATGGTTCAAGCCCTCACACGCTTTATGGAACTCCCGGTGGTAGGGCAAATCGGGTCTACGGCTGTTGTTCTTGTCGCGTTGGCGGGGGTGTTAGCAATTGTTGCGGGGGGCTATGCTCGGGCAACCGCATCGGGCCTTGCTATGATCACGTCGATGGAAATGATGAAAAAAGAGGCGGGGGGGGCGTCTCTCGGACTTTGGGGGCTAACAAGAAGTCTTATCGCAATGGGCGGTGCGGCGAAGGCCGCAGGGTGGGCAATGCGGGGTGCCCTCATTGGTACGGGCGTGGGGGCCGCGTTGCTGGGTATCGGAACAATCATCGGGTTTGTGACCGGGAAAGCGAAAGAACTTGATGAAACCGATCTTTCAAATTTGAAGGATGCCCTCACTAAAGACACTGAAGTGTTCTATGAGTCGGGGGAGAATATCCGGGTTTTGACCGACGCTCTCGCAGACACATCAGATGCTTTTGATGATGTGTCGAATAGTGCAGACGATGCGGCTATTGCTATCGGAAACGCAACGGAGGCGTGGGCACGAGACTTGATAAGCAAGTCTGATCTTGGGATCATGTTGGCTAATTCAGGAGTATCGCAAGAAGACGCATACGATTTTGTTGACATCATTCTCGGTGATCCTGAAAAGGTCATCGAGTCCACAGACGCTTGGTTTGCTCGGGTACTTCCTGAACAACAAGCGGCTATCGATAACTACAAGAACGAACTCCGAGAAAAGGGCGTGTCCTCTGAACTTTGGGGGTCGGCTGAACAACAGTTTAGACTGGACGCAGAAGACAATTTACGAGGTTTCCGTGATCTTGCTAGCAAAACTGTCTCCGAAATTGAGACTTCGGCAAACGAACTTCGGTCTGCTGATTTTTGGGGAACAACAACAGCGGGTGCATCTACAGCAGAGCAAGAATTCGATGATGCGGTGGCGTCGATTAGCGAAACGATTGACACCTTTACAGACTTCATTAAGGCGGCGTCTCAAACTCAAAAGTCTTTGTACGATTTGGGAAGTGGGCTTCAAGATACCTCCGGTCAGTGGTCAGAATACTCAAAGGCCGGTCGCGACAACCTCTCAAACATTCTGTCGGTTATGGATAACATCGCGGCAGAAACACCGGGGGATGCAAAAACTATTGCCTCTAACTTCCAAGCCCTCTTCGACTTCTTGGTAAACGGAGGATACGCTTCTGCTACCCAATTAGAGTTCCTTCGACAAGCCATTATCAACCTTGCAGGGGGGACAAACGTAGCCGCCTCGGGCATGTCTTTCACCTCCTTTTTTGAAGGCTTCGCAACATCGGCTAATAAGGCAGGCAAGGCCGCAGGTGGAGCCGCGAAAAAAGTCCGGACGTTGCTTGACTACGTTTCTGACCTTTCTAAGGTTATGGACGACGCCTTCGACTTCCGGTTCGGTTTCGAACAATCCACGGATGACGTTATCTCCTCCTTCCTCGACATCAACCAAGCCTTTGAGGACGCACGCCAAAAAGTTCGGGATTTAACGCTCGCTATTCAGGAATATCAAGCAGAAATCAGCGGACTCCGGTCTGACATCTCCATTCTTGAATACCATCTGACGATTGCCGAAGAATACGATGACGAACTTCGTGCTACCGCTATTCGCGCGGAACTTGAAAAAGCAAATGCGGATTTGGCGAAAACTCAAGCGGAATTGGCCGACTCCCAAACCGGGTTGAACAAGGCTACCCAACAAGCAACCCCGGACCTCGAATCTTCGACTGAAGCGGCTATCGACCAACGCAAAGCCGTGCTCGACCTTGTTTCCTCGTTCCAAGACCAGATTGAAGCCTACGCCGCAACGGGCGCTAGCCAGCAACAAATCGCGGCCTACACGACTACACTCAAACATCGGTTCGAAGACCAGATGCGAACCCTCGGATACGCCGAATCCTCAATTCGTCGGTACAGCGCCGCGTTTGACGATTTCCGTGTGGTGGTGGAGCGGGTTCCCCGTGACTTGACGATTAGTGTGAACGTTGACCCTGCATTGCGGGCGTTAGACGAATACCTTGCTAAGTTGAAAGACGTAAGAGGGGCGGTGGGTGCCGGAGGATATACTCCAGATACAGGCAACCAACAGAGTTTGGTTAATTCCGCACGCCGATGGGCACTAAACGCTTATATCGCAGGGGCGTATAAGAATTTGGCGAAAACCAACAACTCGAACTTAATCGCCGCGCTTTTGACACAAATACAAAAGTGGGAAAACGAACTCAAAGGGTTGAGCGGTTTCAGTAGAGGTGGTTATACCGGACCCGGTGGGAAATACGAACCTGCTGGTATCGTTCACCACGGGGAATACGTGGTCAAGAAAGAGGATGTCAACCAACGTACTGGACTCCCGTACGCAGATGCGTTCGCCCGGTTGTCACGAGGGGTTCCCGGACCAGGATACGCAACAGGGGGCTATGTTTCGAAGCCTACCCCCCCGGGTACGATAGACTTGTCTGCGATGACGCTTCAACAACTTCAACGGATGTTCCGAGTAAACTTGTATCTGGATGGTCGTTTGATTGCAAACAACATTTCAGGACAGTTTGCTTCTTCAACGAGAGTGGGTACCAACTAGATGACTCTTCCGGGGACGGGACGCGACAATTTCTGGTTTGGGACTGAGGAACACATGCAGTTTATTCGTACCCCTAACCGAGGGGCACCGATGAATACGGAGTCGTGGGGAACATCGGGGACGTATTTGAACGGCGGAGGGTTTGTTCGGCAATCTTTCGGCGGACACATGAACTACGTGTTCGAATGGCCGGATTCGTCTTCTCGACAAACGGCCCAACTGATGCGGTCGTATCGGCGGGGAACGTATGGTCGGGGTTTGATCTATTTCATCGACCCGTTGATTTATGACCTCAACATTCTTCCCGCGAGGTGGGCGGACCCGTCGATTGCTTGTGACAACGAAGGAGCAAGCATGGTGTACGGACTAGACCCCGAAGCGGTTGCTACGTCCGGGTGGGAGACACATACGCTTCCGATTAAGTCAGCGTATTACAACCTCGCTAGCACCACAGAAGGTTACCGAGACGAAGCGGACACACTTTTCGTTCCGATTCCGACCGGATACACCTTGTATCTTGGGGCGATCCACACGACCACGGGGAATGGCGTGATTGAAGCCTATCCTGTTGACTCGAACGGAAACCTTGGGGCCGCATCCGTGTTGACTAAAGTCGCGGTCGATGCGACAAACATTGTACCTGACACGTTTAGCGGAGGCCGGGGGGTTCGCATCCAACTGGGAAAGAGCGCGAGTGGAGCAGGCACCGTTACGGTGGCGGCGATGACGGGACGGTTGTACCGAACTGGAGGATCACCGCCTGCCGCTTTCACCACAGGGCCGTGGGTTGGGGGCGCGGGACATTCGGGTTGTCGGTTTGACGGGGAACCTACCTACGTTGCCAACACGGGTCTCAACGGTGGGACAATTGGGTTTGCCGCGTCGTTCAAAGAGGTGGGTTCGTGGGTATAAGGGTCGAAATTGGGGGGCGAACATACGAATGCGAAGACTACTCTGTTCAAGAAGACTCCACTCCGCTATCGGTGGGGGACTCGTCAGGGGGTGTGGGGACGATTACACTTACTCTAGTGTTGCCCGACCCGGACATCGAAAGGGACGACCCGTTCTGGTTGTATGGACCTGAGTGGTTTATCGGTGAAGCAGTTACGCTCACCGACACCCGTAAAGGGTTCACCCTCGGAACAGTGGACGGATGTGACCGGGACGATGTTTCTGCTCGGGCCACCATTACCTGTCTGTCTCGACTTTCAGAACTCAATGTTTTCAACATCAACGCCCAGCCTTTCGTCGGGACGCTGGAAAACGCTTTCGAATACTATCTTGAACTCGCGGGGATTACTACCGATCTTTTCGTGGACGCCACAATTGCTTCCCGGTCGGTAGTGTTTCCGGGGTTCACTGGAGAATTGTGGCTTCGGCTGAAGCAAATGGCGGCGGCACAAGATTGTGACATCTCTCTCGTGTCCGGGATTATTCTTCTTCGCCCTGTTCGAGAACGTGTGGCAGAGCGAGGGCGCGACATCACCCGGTCGTCTTCTACCCAATCCGGGTCGTTAGCGCAAACGGTCGAAGTGTACTGGTACGATACCTCAGAAATCACGGATGAACTCGTGTATCCCCCTGGGGGGTGGACCCCGGAAGTCGAGGTTTTGAACGTCAATGCGGGTGAGACTGCCGAATATCAGTTGGAGTTGAGCGCCAGCGTCAGTTCGATTCAAACACCAACGATGGGAACGTTTGTCGCTCAGGACTATGATGCTTCCTCCGTGTACACGGTGGTAGCCGATGATGGTTTGCCCGTCAACCCGACCCAGTGGGCTAACAATGGCGGGTCCGTCACTATCACCATCAACCCCGATACGACGACCCTCACCGTTAACCTCGTTGGGGCTACCGACATCACCACTGTTTCAGGGGAGCCCTCAAAATCGTTTTCCCTGGCTCTTGCCTCTGCCACGTCTGGTTCGCGCTATTCCACCCTTAGGATCGTTGGAACCGGCGTTGCGTACAATCGAACATTGCGAACCTTCCGTACTGGGGTTCCCGCGTCGAAAACCGCGACTGTTGTCGGTGAAACCCTCGACAACACATTCCTCAACGACCTTGACTCTGCAATGCGTGCCGGGGTTCGAGCCGCGAAACGATGGACGGGAGTGGTCCCATCTATCACGGGAACGGTCAGCGCGATCAACCGCCGGGGGGATTCCGGTGTAGCGTCCTACCCCACGTATGGGGCGGTTCAAACTGAAATCGAAGCCGAATTGACTACGCCCGCGTATGATGATGTTGAAACGTGGTATGTGACTGCTCAAAGCCTCGACACCTATGGCGACATCCGAACCTACTGGTTTGAGACGGTTCAAGACGACTACGCCAACCAGGTTTTCGGGAATGTGTCGGGTGCGAGGGTATGGGACGCGAAGCGTCGGAGGTGGTATCGTATTAGAAGCGGTACTCTCACCCCGGGTGGAATCGGGTTTACCCAAGCAGACGACGACCTTCTCCACTCGGACCTGGAAACGCTGTACACCGCACTAACGTACGGCGATGTGGAGGCGTTGAAGACGGACATGACCTATCAACAGGAATACTTGACGGGAGCGTACAATGGCTAGAAACCCTCAAGACATCAACCCGGGAGACGTGTTTCCCCAGCGTAACCTCCCCGGCGATGCCGAAAAATGGGGCCGAACGCTGGAAGACCGAGTTATCGCGTTAGAGAAAGCCGTTCTCGCAGATCGGTCGTCTATTCTCGGAACAAACAGGAACATTGCGGCAACCACCGCAAACATTGAAGCCCGTTTTCAAGCACTCACCAGTAACGTTTTTCCTGTGACTTTCGAGGCTGAAGGAGACGGTGCTCCCGGGTTTGATAGGCGGGTTGGGTTCGCGTCTGTTCGGGTTCCCACCCCCGAGGGGAACTATCGGGGATATGTTGTTACCGCGACGGCTATAGGCTCTTGCGACCTTGCCTTCACCGGCACGTTTCCACGCTTAGGCTGTCTTTTAGAAGCGGTTTACACTTACGACGGGGAAGAAACCTATGGCTCGTCAGTTACCGCAACGGGGGGACGCGGCTCAGTATTTGCTTCCCGAACCGAAATAAGCCCTGACTGGTTTCTATACCCGTTGATTCCCGGGGAAACGGTATGGGTTTCAGCAGACGTATGGGTAACAGGAAACTTGAGTGCAGTCGCGTCTAACAAATCTGTCCGCCTAACCGGAACCGTACTCTTTTACAAGTAACTGATAGAATAGGATTACTATGGCAACGACACCAAGAAACATCTGGACTCCAGATAGCGGTGACGGTTATAATTTAACCGTTGATCTCGCGGCAATGGCCGACACGATTGATGATGCTCTTGACGACATTGATGTAACAACGGACTTCGCAACGGCTGAAGCGGATATCGCGACGCTTCAAAGCGATATGACCACCGCACAGGGGGATATTGATGATCTTCAGGCGGTCACAGAGATTTATCACTATCGTCCCGCTGATTCAGCGGCTTTGGCGGCAATTACAGGAATGCGCATAGGTGATTTGGCTTATCAGGTTGACACCGACACTCTCTATCGCTATTCTGGTTCTGCATGGGTCGCCTGGGAATCCGGATGGATCACTTGGGCAACCGCGCCTACCAATATCACAGTTGGAACGGGCGGTTCTGCCGAGCAGACACAAAAGTATCGCTACGTGAACGGCGAAATCTTCGTTCGCTTCAAGTACGTCCTCGGCACCTCCGGGGCGTCAGTCGGGACCATACCCCATCTCAATCTGCCTTTCAACATCGCGCCCCTATCTACTCGGTACTCGCCCGTGCTCGGGACTGTGGGGTTGTATGACGACAACACGACAGTAGGTGCCCGTGGAAACACCTTACAAGAGGCAACGTCACTCACACAAATCATCCTCCAGCATGATACGGGTGCCGTGTGGCAGAACATCACCGCTACCGTTCCGTGGACGTGGGCCGCAAACGACATCATCGCAGGCGAGTTCTGGGTCACCCCCGCCTAAACAACAACCGAATAGTTAGTCCACTTACTGTCTCCGACAGTAAGACACGTAACACCGGGAGGCGAACATTCCCCCGTTTTCCGGGTAAACCACGCTGAACCGGGATCAATAGAGGGTGTTCCGAAAACCGTAGTTCCGTTACCAACCGGGGCACTAACTTTGGAGCGCCACCCGAAGTCGTTGTCGTTTCCGCCACTCTTGGACCGTGCTTTTGTGTTTAGAGGCATTGCATCCAATACAGGCGGGTAAAAGGTTCCCTTCACTATGATGGCCTCCACGAGACAAGGGGGTCACATGGTCCCAGCACACACGTCCGTTAAGCGGGTTACCGCAGTAAGCGCAACAGTTCCCATATCTCGACAGCATCCGGGTAAAGAACGACTCACATATGGGGTACACGAGAGTGTCCAACCCCCGTGATTTCGCCCGGTGTCGAACAGCATTTCGTAGGACGCGAGAATATCTTTTGGTCGCAGGGCTTCTAGAATACGGCAACCCCGCGTCTTGAGCCACGGTTCGGAGTTTCAAGTTGCGAATCTCCGCCATTCTCCGTAGTTTTTCACGGTGCTCGACCCGGTATGCCGCGTGATACTCTCGATATTCCTTGCGATTGTTCTCCGCCCAAACCCGATTGTAGTATACCCGTATTCCGTCACTACACATCTTCGAGCAGAACGCGGTTTTCGTCTGCGTTGACCAGAAGTAATCCCCACAAGCCGAGCAACAGATCAACACCCCTTTCCAGTAGCCCCACGCTCTTTGTCGGATATAGTGGTGTCCACACAACCCAAGCGATACACGTTTCTGGAAGCAACCGGGAACGTAGCAAATCGGGGGCGCTTCCACTGGTGTCTGTCTAAACCACAATTGAGTGGTTGGACCACTTACCGTTATCCACCGTGAGGCACATAATCGCGGGGGGGGAGGAGTCTCCGGTCTTCCTCGTAAACCATGAACTCCCAGGGTCCACACTCGGAGTACCAAACACCCATCGTCCTCCACCTAGCGTATCGTGCCAAGAGTGGTGGAAATGGTGGGTGAGCCACAGGTCAGCATCCCAACCGGGTCGGCGTCCGTGGTCCTGCCCCTTGATCCAGTCTTTCACACGAGAGGGTGAACTGGAGTGGTGTCCGTGAGTGACAGCAATCTTTGTCCCATCCCCGGTAGTGAACACCGCAGTATCCTCATTCGGGTCGGGCCGGATAAAAGTTACATCCCATCCCCGGTCTACACAGCGATCACGGATCATACGCTGAATCATAAACCCCCAGTCGTTGTCTGAGCCGTAAGGATTAACTTTCGGGGCGGTGCGGGCTTCCCCATGATTCGACGTGACGGTAACGTGAGTCAACGACCCCACGTACGGAAGCAACATCCCGATCACGTTCATGTACACACTGATCGCATCTTCCACCTGTTCGGGGAGGGTCCGGTCGTTGGACGTGAACTGTTGAGGGGTGCTGAACAGGTTTTCGATGATATCCCCGCCATCAATCAGGTACAACTCTTTCGGGGGGTTCAACAAGTACCGGGTTTCAATCGCGGTTTTGACTGCCGAGTAAATTCGAGCAATCGTCCCGTCCGTGCCTCCGAGGGCTTCCCCCGATTTACCCAGTTGGGGGTCCGCGATGTCCAACAACTCCGTTGGACCCTCGTCCACGTCAGGGAACACCACATCCGGGAGGTCTCGGATCAAGGAGTCGATGCGCTCATTGTCCAGCCGGGATTCGAGGTCTACAACATCGGGGACGTTCTGAAACGAATAAAGGGTTTCGCCCGTGGGGGTTTGCCACTTGCGCCGGGGAATCCAGTTTCCGGGAACCGCGTCGGGGTCAGAAACAACAAATGAGGTGTTGCCCAACTCGAACCCGTTTACTTTTTCCCATTTTTTATGGCGGCGCACGGAGCCTTCTGAGCAGTCGAGGATTCGGGAGATGGCGATATTGCTCAACCCCCAGTCGATGTTCTCGACCCCATACTGACAAACCCTACATTGTGTTGTGTGGCTGTCCGCCATCGTCTCCACCTTTCCAGTTGCTTACGAGTTCCCAAGTTGGGCGATGTTTTTCTACCTTCATTACATATGCGATCCCGTGGAGTATTGCGGAGCGCACGTCATTCGCATCCCGACACCCCACCATTTTTCCAGTGACACGCATCCCTACATCTTTCAGCAACGCATGAGCCCGTTTCTTTTTGTCCGCGAGGTCCGCACCCCCGACAAAGTACATTTCAGCGGGCCGACGCCACCGTTCGTCTGGGGTGTCGGGCATCAACCCGAGCGCCACCATTGCGCCTTCAATTCTCAACGGCTCCACTGATTCGGTCGTCAAAGCATAGTCAGAATGGTTGATGGGGGTGAACTTCTCTGCGACCACTAAAAGATCGGGATAGCGGTCTTCTATGACCCTACACGGCCCACGAACCCACTCTAGGAACCCAGACAAGCCATCCTCGATCTGAACAGCGGAGAGAAGCGTGTATGGCTTCTCCGGACCATATTCTCCTAACGCCACACCAGTTGACAACCCGGGGTCGATACTGAGAAGCCGTTTCACAACGTGACCTCAAACCATCTCCAATACAACTCTGTTGCCCCCCACACCGAATCTTTTGTTACTGTGAGACGAGCACAAGCGGGAATAGTATGTTTTCGTTCGGCCCACTTCTGGATATCGGGAAGGTGGTCTCGTTCCCCGAATTCGATGAGTTCGCGGACCGAACGCTCGGTAATTTTCGGGATCGCTCCTGTTGTGATTGTTGCCATGTCCACTCCTTCCTAGTGACTGCACTCGAACCAGTTGTCAGCAAGCGGCCCCCGGCTCACCGAAAAATCAATGGCTTGTCCTAATTGCGTCTTCGGTTTGAAGATAGTGCTCATCGTATCACACACCCACTGTGCATGTTCGTCCGCCCGGTCTTCGGGCAAACAGAAAACCACCGCATCATGAACCGTGGCCCTAATCCACCTGGCGCGTTCTAGGTCGTATCGGACAATACGGATAAGCCCGTCAAACAGGATTTCTCGGGTGGTTGACTGCCCGATCAACGCGCATGACTGCGTAAATGACCGGCCCTCATCCACCATCATGCGACGGCCCCAATCGTTTGACACAAATCCAAATGTGTCCCCTTCTTGTGTGGCGTTATCTTGCCACCGAGCAACCCACGGGTAGGTGTCCCGGTAGAGGCGCAAAAACTCTTTTGCTTCTTCAACCGTGATACCCACATTTGCCGCAAGTTTTTTGGAGCCAATACGATATGCAACCGAGTGGTTGATCTGCTTGGCGGTATGCCGTGACGTTTCAGGGTCTGCGTCGTAAGCCTCATCCCCGAAAAAGATTCGACCCGTGATCTCGTGAGCATCAGCACCGGGTTCGAGACGTTTGGCAAACTCGGGATCACCGGACATAGCGGCAACGGCACGCGCATCAGCGGCGGAGTAGTCAACTTCCAGCATCTTTGTACCGGGGTCCGCGACAAAGTATCTCTTCTCGACTGCGCCGTCACCGTGAGCAGACCACACCGTAAGCCCCGGTCGTTGTACCGAAGTGCGACCCGACCGCTGAAGACAGGTGATGTCGGGGTGGACTTTCCCGTCCGGGTGGGTTGAGTCCATTGCCAGTTGTGCGAGTGATCGTTGGCCTTTCAGCATCGCCATCGCCTGCCCAAACTCAAAAGCGTCGGTTCCGGTGGTTAGTGCGATCAACTCGTCCCCGCCCAACTTGAGTGCCCCCGTAGGCGTCCGAGGCCATTCCGGATGGGTGTCCGGTGTGATTCCGCTTTCTGCTAGAACGTCGAGGATGACCGTTTTGCCTTGGGTTGTCGCCCAAGGCGCTTTCCCTTCGGTCGGGAAGTCGTGGGTTTCAACCAACCACTTCATCATCTTATCCCGGGAAGCCGCCAACTCGTCAACACGGTCCTGTGCCGCCGCCGTGTCCACTAATATCCCGTTTCGACTGATTTGAGCATTGATACCCCAAATAGCCATTTCACGCCAAATGTACTCGCCAGGGTAATTTTGCTCTTTAAGCAGTTTGAGCAAATAGCGGTATAAGGCACGAACAGCAACAATGTCCCCTTCGGCGTATTCGCGGAATTCGGGATCATCGGTCGGTATGAGCGAATAGTCAAGGTTCGAAACGAGCGTCTTCGCGGGGTTGTACTTCTTGGCGAGGTCTTTGAGGCTTCCCACCTTACCAGGGAGGTTGAACTGGTGTGCGAGGTTGTCAAGACTCAGATACTTCATCGCGCGTTCCGGCTTGGCCGCATCGAACACGGTTGATCCCTGGGCGTTCGTGTACATATACGGCGCGGGCGTGACAAGCGATGCCAGCACGAAGGTGTCGATCACTTTCCGGTCGAGGCACATTTGGAGCGATTCAAGCGATTCCGTTCCGAACAGCCACGACAAGTCGAAGTTGATGATGTTGTGCCCGACCACGTAATCCGCTTCGCGGACAACAGCCACGAATTCATCGTAATCCTCCGTCAGAACCACCGGGCCGTCGTCCCACGCATACTGGTACAGCCGCCCAAACTCGCGGGCAGGCATCGAGTATTCTTTACCCGCGTTGTGGGTTTCGGCGTCCGCGAACAGGTAGCGTTTAGTCACGACAGGTTCCTTGCCACTGGTTCCGGATACGTCCTCCAGGGAACTCTTTCTGTTCTTGGACTTCTCCGAGGTCGGGGCTATACCCCAACGTAATCGGGTATGTAGTGGACACGTTTCCGGAGGCGTACAGATTAATCGACTCGACTTCCACGTAGTGAACATCCCAATAGGTAACCTCCGTATCGCCCCAGAGATAAGTGGGCATCCCGTGAGTCATTTTGACCGGGGTATAAGACTGTAGGGGGTCACCGACGTGGGGTTGACCGTAGGGTTCTCGCAAGTTTACACGAGCGATCCCACAACTGTCCGCAACGTTCAATGTGCGAAACACGTCCTCTGTGGCTGTATTCTCCGGTCCCAACACGACGTTCAGTTTGACCGCTTGTGGACCGTTCGGAAGTTCCAAAATGCGTCGAAGATTAGGGGGTGCGCCTCGGCCCATCATAGTACGGTAAATGACCGGATCAAAGGAGCACACCGTAATCGACGCCTTACCGTAGGCTGACCAAACATCGGGACGCCTCAACGCCAACACCCCGTTCGTCCGTAGCCCCAGCGTCAGTCCGGGAATCGCTTCTCGTAGAAAACCAGACAGTTGTCCCGTATGCCGATAGAGTAGCGGATCGGTGTTGGTTCCTGTCACATTGACCTCGGTCACACCCCGGTCTCGACCCCCCCCCCCCACAAAATCTTCTATCCCCGGAAGCGGCCAAGAATCGAGCGTGTTGAACGAGTCGAGCCCCATCATGTGCTGGCCGATGCAAAAGTAGCAAGCGCGATTACAAGGTCCGGACAGGTGGATGTTTCCGAACCAGTGACCGAATCCAACGTCCCGGTTTAGGCACCCCATTCTGTGTCCTCCTCTAGTCTAGGCACCGTGGGCTCGCAACCAGTCGAGAGCCAGCGACAGCCCTTTTTCGGTATCGCCTTCCGGTAAACTGCCGATGGGGTATGCCGCGCTCAGTCTATCCGCCGCAATACGGAGTGATCGCTTCATTAGCCACTCGTTCCGAACCTCTTCCTCTCCACACGCCTTACACATATTCCACTTGGCCCCTTCGGCGTCCACATAAGCGTCATCGAAGTCAACCCATTCCCCACCGATTTGACAAAGGAACCGGAGGTTCGGTGTGTCCCACCAAAGTTCAGGGTCCATTACGACACCCCCAACACCCGAGCAAGTTCGACACCCTCGTAATGGCGGGCAAGGTACTCTAATTGGGCGATTTGGTTGAGACTCATCCCGGGGTCGAACCGGCCACACTTTCGGAGGTCTAGGAGGTTGAACCACAGCCTTACCGCGTGTTGGCGTCGCTTCTTGTCCCCATAGCAGAGCGTCTTGATCGTCCGCTCATATTTGGCAAACACGCTCGGCCCACAAACTCGGTAGGATTCGATGAGCGGACGGAGGTATTCGTATTCCGGGTTCCACACCTTGTAGGGGCTGAACAACGCTTCCAACGCTTGATGTGATCCTTCGTGGACGCGGATAAGAAACGTGTCAAACCCCACCGAAACCTTGTCAATGCGGGTTTCTGTGTCAAAGGTTTGGCGGGCGCGAGCGCGAAGCGAGGTTGTCACCTCATAAATGTCCGTGTCGGAGGCGTCGTGGGACAAACCGTACAGGCGCGAGCCGCGGATCGTGGTGAAGATGGTGTCAGTCATCCCACGTTTCCGTATCCCAAAACTCGTCCCACGTTTCCGTATCCCAGAAGTCGTCCCACTCTTCTTTGGTCCCCCACTCCACCTTAGAGGGCCTAAACCAAACCTTTTTCCATACCGTGCTTATCATCCCGCCCATTAGTCGGCCCCCGGTACGTCAAACATCCCATTGTCACGAGCATCTGCCGTGGCCTCTCTTGCGGAGTCGCGGTCGAGTCCCATGTCCAACATCTGCTCGTAGAACTCTTGCTCCAGAACCTCGTCAGTCATATCATCCTCCCTTTCGCTAGGTCTCCACGCCCGGAGGCGTACATCGTGGCCCGTAGTTGCGCTTCCGTCCGATCACGCTGTTCGTCTTGCTCTTGTTCAATAGCCGGACACAACTGTTCTTGGTGAACTTCCCAAGATCGGTCGTACTCCCTGACATTCTCAGGGCGCTCGTGAGAAAACCACCCACACTCCGGACACGTCTCTTTAGTCATCATTCCCCCTCGTAATGACCAACGACTCGGCAGGGTTGATGATTACTTCCCCGCCGTCCGTGAAAAACACCCGAACCCACCCGTCCGTCTTCTGTTCCGTTCGAGCAACGATCCAACCCGAGATAACGTCTCCTGGGAGTAAGTCGCCAGGTTGTGTTTTCATCTCATCCTCCCTTTCACTAAGTCTCCTCTTTTAGAAAAGTACAGCGTAGCACGCAACTGCGCTTCCGTCCGGTCAAACATGTCCTCAAGCATTGTCCACGTCAAATCGGGGTTGCGGTCCACTGTTTCAACAAGAAGGTCCGCGTAGGTTTCGCGCGGCTTATAGCCAGAGTTACGGTCCAACAACCGTACCAAATCTTTGCGGTGATGACGCGAGAACGCTTGAACCCAATGATCGCGGTCCTGACCGTACAAGTCGATCAGGTGGTCCCAAGTGCAACCCACCCGACGTTCGGCCTCCGCCATTACCGTTGCTGTTCTCATCCGTTCACCGTGTACTTCACCGTCTTCGTGTCCGGGTCAACCGACCGGATAATCCGATTCGACTTTAGCAGGTATTCAATCAAGTTGTCAACATCCCGGCTACTGAACTTGGCAAGCCCTTTGAAGCGGTTGTACACCCGCGCCTCGGTGATGCCCTTCGGGTAACGCCGGATGAACAGTTCGATTTCGTCCATATTATGAGCGAACTCGCCTTGGCCTGCCGCGTTGACGACCCGGAACATGTTGTCAAACCACGTTTGAGCGTAGTAGACCGCTGTGAGCGCATCAACCTCGGAGATGGTGTCCGACCCCCGCCACAGCGCAAGCAACCCCGCACACTTCCAAATCGTCTCCGACCCGAGCCGTGTGATCGCAGGCTCCGTGATGTTGTAGTGGTCACGCTTACGAGCAACTGCGTCCATCTTGACGTGGGCCGCGACTAATACTTGCTCAGCCTCTTTCGTCCAATCGAGGGCTACCGTTCTCGCCCCGTGGACGCGCTGAGCATACAAGAGGTCCGCGATGCAGTCGTACCACACCGGGTTCACACCTTCGTCGTTCGTGAAGTGGCGGTTCACTTGGAACCGGCGCATGTCTTTCTCGTCTGGTTGAACCCCCCAACCCCAGTTCACCCGAGCCAAGAACCCGGATTCGAACATCCCGGTGTCGATGTGCCCAAGAAGCCGATCAGGGGTCGCCAGCATGTTGAGGTTGAATGACGTAATAGCCGACTTACCTTTGAGTTCCTTGAGTCGGACCTTGTTCACAGGGGGAACAAACCCGTCGTACCATTTTGCCAGGTTGTCTTTCAAACCGGACATCCAGTCCCGGCGCTTCAGGTTTTCAAAGAAGTCGGATGCCTCGTCGTGGTTGACCATCGACGGTTGCTTGTTACGTTCAAGCAATGCTTCGTGCATCGCTTCAGGCGACGATCCGGCACCAAGATTGTAGTAGGTTTCCCCTTCTTTCTTGAACAACAGATCGAGGCACACTGTCAACTCGTGATGCGAAATCGTCTTGCCGCTTCCGCTATACCCAAGCGTGATGAACCAAAGGTTGAGCGGAATCGTACGGCCTTTGGGGAGAAAACCCCTCCCACCAAACGCCATGCTCAACAACGTCCATGCGGCGGGAATGGCATACTCCCGATTCACCCATTTCTTAGCCTTAAAAGAGTAGGCGATGTACTGGTCGATGAAGGTGGGGTGGTCAAGAACACACTCGATCTGCTCTTTAGTGAGCAACGCGGTTGGCCTTTCTTCCGCGCTCGCTGGCTCCATGAACTCAGGGAGAGTGGGGTTCTCCTTTTGCGGTGGAGGAGTGGTCCGCGCTTCAACAACACGCTTGTGGACGAACACCAACCCCCATTCGTGAGCCAAGTCTCGTGTTTTAGGTGAGTTCCACATCACCGACAACACCCGGTAATCGTCAGGTTCCCGCTCCACCATCGCTCGCAAAAGCATGTTGAACGACTGCTTATCCCCGGACGCCCCCGACACCAGTCCGTCTGGCACGCCTTCCGGTACTAACTCTAAAGACCATTCGGGCATTAGTTTCCTTATACCCAGCGTGTCCCCAAACTTGGCGATCCCCCCGGCGAGGGCTTCCGCAAACTTGTACTCCCACTCGTCGGTGGGGGTCGTGTGGTGCTCGGCAGGGCGGGACAACCAGGCTTCCTCAAGTCGAGAGATTAGTTTTGGAACCCCAGGATTTCCTTCGCACCCGAGCCGGATCGCCTCGTGTTGGGCTTTAATCATTTGGGAGTGGGAAAAATCGTCTTTGACCCGAGCAATCGCTTCCCGAACAATCCGGTTGGGTTCGCCCGGTTCTAGTGACGCAAACCATTCTTCCGTGTTCCCGGCAAACGCGGCACGGGAACGAACGTCGTTAATGTCGCACAGCCATTCGGGGGCAGGGGTGAATTCTCCTCGTGTTGCCGGAACAGCACCGTTCCACACCACGTATGAACCGCCCGAGCGTCGGTCGATCCCGGTCATACCCCGGTAGGTGGTGGCGGGGCTCAAGGGCGTGTTTTTTGGGGCCACGTAGACTTTGTGCATCCCCTCGCCATTGAGGGTCACGTACGAAAAAGTTTCGGGGACATCCAACCACGACTTGTCTAGCGCATCGAAGCCGTCAACAACAATACCCCCCTGGGTATCCCTTTTCACGTCGATATCCAACACGACAATATCGGAAGGCCCCGTCCAGACACCGATCAGGGCGTTCGGGTGTTGCCCCCACATCTTATCAATCTGCTCCGGATCAATTGTGCCAGAATAGAAGCCGTTGGCCGGGTAAGGTGACTTGACTCCGTACGTCTTCCCCCGGACGACTGTCGAGACCTCCCGACAGGGGAAAACGTGAAGCCCCTGTTTTGCAAGAGCCTTTGCCACTTCTACTTGCTCCACGTAACCCCTTTCTGCTTAGTCTCTCCCTAAACTCTAGTGGACCTGGGCGGAATCGAACCGCCGTGCGTTGACGGTCCCACTCGGGGTTTTCATCAACGTCGAAACCATTACAGGCCCTAGTGCCCGTTTGCTGTCAGGATGGGCTTCCTGCCCCGCTATCTAGCCTGAGGCTAAGACGGGGAAATCGGTTAGAAAGGCTTAGCGTCTCCGCCCGGTTCGAATCTCGCGTTGTTGATCGACAAGCGGCCATACCACGTTCCTTCGTACTCTTCGGCTGAGACCGATCCGGGGCCGGAGAACTTCCCCTTGTCCCCGATTGAGAGGCCGTGAGGGGCCTCAAACCACACGGAGTAGAAGGAGGTTCCCTCCGTTCCGTCACGCTTGGTGAAAGTTTCCTTCACTTTCGCGCCCTTGCCCTCGTGGAAGGTGTTGGTCACCTCACCGTTAACGATGATCCATGCCATTTTTACCGCTCCTTTCGTGAGTACCAATTAGGTTGTAACTAGGGTCAAGTGGTTTCCGTCGATGCATCCTGACGCGATTTCCATGCTCGCGGACACAACAACCGCCCCGCTTCCGCCTTCGTTCTCGACTGAATCCTCAGTGTCGATTGCGTCTGGCTCCCTGTTTTCCACTACTGCTCCTTTCCTAGTTGTTATGAGCAACAAGGGCGTATTCGGTATCAAACACCCGAAGTGTCCCTTTTCTTACCATTCTGTTAAGGGTTCGTTCTGGAATTAGGAGTCTCCTCGTTAGAACGCTCTTCTCCACCGTTCCAGTTAGATGGCCGTAGTAGCGAACAAGGTCCAGAACCCAGTCCTCTTCACGTTGTCGTTTCCTTCTCATCAGTCACCCCCTCGGTTTTGTCGGCGTGATTGGCGAGCCCGCTTATTCTTGGCTCGACGTTTTTTCACTTCGTCAGGGTTTACCGTACCCTCATAGACCGGCTCTTTTCGAGCCGACAACGCCATTAGGATAACTCTACGATCAGCGTTGAAAATTCCTTTCACCACTCACCGCCCTTCTTTAGTAGGTCCAGTTCTCGTTGCGCTCTCTTAATCGTCAACGCGCCCAGGAAGAGCCGCCACCCGGAGTCTATCACATTGTCCGGGATAATTTCAAGCCGACAAAACGCGGGCTCGTCCACATCATCAGGTCGAACCTGCAATACCGCGTAGCCTTGGAAGGGGGGTAGTGGCTCCGGCACCCACCACGAATCCACCTGACCCCCATTACCTTCGGACGCCGCTTTGTGCAACTTGTGGTGGCGGGCACCTTCGGTGCCCTCTTTCACCTCGACAGCCATTGTGTGCGCCGCACCTAACGCCGCGAGTTGTCCGACGTGGGTTTCCCGGATTGCACGACTGCTCTTGTTGTCGATCAAAAGTTTCGCACCATTCACATAGCCCATCCAGTCGAACGAACCCGCGTACCCGTCCCCGAACACCGTGCGTTCGGTCATCAGCATTTCCACATCGTTGTTGGCACGCCAATCGAGGTAGGCTCCGATCATCTGTTCGTGTTGAGCGTTTTGAGGTGTCGGCTCAAACCACCCGTTCAAGTCGGCTTCGATGAATTGGTGAATGAAGTCGCCTTGATCCGCCGCGTCTTGTAATACCCCAGCATGGTAGTTGTGCGGGTTGTACTCGGGCGAGTCGTAGTCGGGAGTTTTGTTCCAATGCCATCGCCCCATGTAGTACACGGCCTCTTCGTCACGGGTGTAGACCGCTTCCGGGTTTGCCGCGTAGTAAGCACACGTATTATCTACCGCCCACTGAACGATGGCGGGAATCGAAATAGCGTTGAGCACGGTCGTGACACCAGGTACAACACCTGGCTCCGGCTCGAAGACGGTACGGTAGCCCCTGCCCCCCATGCCCGAGGCGGCTACTGTCAGTTTAGGTTGGGTCATCGAACACCCGCACCGGAATACTGGCCTTCTCCGCACGTCTCATGCAGTCCCTCGTCTCTTTGGATTCCCCCACAGGAAACGCGAGGCACACATCGGCACCCGCATCAACCATTTCTTGATTACGGATTGGACCTGCCGCTTTGCCGTGCTTCTCCCAATCAGCGAGGTGAACCTCTACGGGCCAACCCATTTCTTCGGCTATCCACCCAGCAATTGAGTCGGCTCCGTTAGCGCCTCCGTGAATGATGACCGCCGACGTTGCTTTGGCGTTTAGTAGTTCATCCCGAAAAGCCCGGCGCATCCGGACATACGCCCCATCGCCCCCGAGGTTTCGTGACCCCGTAACAAGAATTCGCAGGTTAGTCATCAGTCTCCCGCTTTCAATGTTGCGACCCATACCCAGTTCGACTCACGAAACTGCTCCATCTGATCGTCGTCGTGAGACTTAACCGCGTTTTGGTACATCACAGATTCAAAGAACCGCTGAACTTTGATGTCATGCCACCCGATCAAAAAAGGAACCGTTTCCAGCCCCGCGAGAGCATCCTGGTACGCCTCTTTCGGGGTCACACCAGGATACTCCGCTATGAAGGTATGGCTCATTTCACGGCTTTCAACGTTCCCGATTCAAGACCTTCGAGAATCCACTTGTACGCGGCCTCCTCTTTGAGTCCGTTAGCCTCCGCTTCACCAAGCAGTTCGTTGGCCCGGTCGCGTGTGATTTTGCCAGTGTCCACCCACTCCGTCCGAATCTTACTCCGGAAAGACGACTCGGACTTCGCGGACGCGGAAGCCTTACGAGCCGCGTCGATCTTAGACTGAGCGGGGCTGGGTCGTTCACTTACCGAACCTTGTTTTGCTTCGTCCTCCACCGACTGTTCGGAGATAAGGAAGGTTCGGAACAATGCGTTTTTGAGTGCATTAGTGGAAGCGATGTTGGAGGCTACTGATGCACCCAACGCTGTTCCATCTCCCGCCCCTCCTATTGTTACGGTCGAGCCGTCCACCGTAGACACCAACGTGTATGTGCCTTCCACCGCGATGAGAAAACGAACCTTCTCGTGGGAGTCCACAAGGGTGTCGTATCGAACCACCTTCTCGGTGGGGATGATGACAATGTGGTTGTCTGCGAACAGGTTTTTCACCGCCGCGAACGCATCGGCGGCGGTAATGTACGTTTTACCCCCGAGTTGGGTGGGGAGTTGTCCCGCCTTGTCTACTCGGAGCGCCTTAAGTACTTCGCCCATTGCCCCATAGATCGCGGGCACCTTATTGTCAGTCGTAGCGTTCACGCTAAGCCCTCCTTCTCTAGTTTGTCTACTATTTCTTTCACCACTGATTTCAAAACCCGGATTCCATACGACGGATCAGGGTTGGTCGGCTCGATTTCTGAAAGTAGGACACGGATCATTTCTGCTCGTTCACGCTTCATCAGTACCTCACGTCAAGCGTAGCGTCAGGGTATGACTCGCAAAGTTCGTAAAGGTCATCAAGGAACCGGAGGGTCGTCAAATACCGACCCCCGTAAAGGCCCCGAAAATACTCGGGACTCGCCTTCAACAATTGGGAGGCATAAAGAACATCCGCCATCATGTTGAGAGCCGGGACACTCTCTTCGGTTCGCAGATCGAAGCCCGCCCCAAACCACACCTCTTCGCTCCCCTCAGGAGGAGAAAGCGATTCGATGGTGGAACCATCAAGCACAAAGTCTACGGTGTACATTTCATCATCTCCCTTACTTTCGCCTCCAATTCGTCTAGTGTACCATCGTTTTCGATCACCGGCAACATCCACCCATCTAGTGCTGTCTCAGTTGGGTGCTCTCCAATTCCTGCCCCGGAGCGAGAGACGCGGTAAACCACGCCCTGTTTCTTCCAAATCTCGTGAACTTCATTCGGGAGCCGCACGTCCGAAACCACGATACGCGAGTGGCCGTCGTTGGGCAGATACGCGGCTTTGATCCACCATTCCGGATCGATTTCTCGTACCGCCATGCCCAAGTTTTGCAACAATCGCCGAACCTCCGGATATCGTTTCACCGCGTCCCAATCCTGGTCTTCGTCTTCTAAAACGTCGCTGAGGCGCGCCCCGTACACACAATCCACAATCGGGTCCGTGTCTTCGAGCACCCGCTTAACCGTGTCCGCGAAAGCGACGCGGGTGTAGCCATATTCTTCCACAAGAATCCGTGCCACCGCATCTTTCCCGGACCCCGCTTTCCCAGCCAGCCCGATCAGGTTATTCATCCCCGCCCCTTTTCGTAAATCGTAGTCATTGCTGGTAACGTCGAAATCGTAGTCATCGAAATATCCTTCCCCATGTCGCTACCCCTTCACACACAGCACTTGATGGAGTTTGACCAAAGGTTCAACCAACGTCTTCTGGTTTTCCATAACAGAGCCAATGTCTTTGTAAGCCCCAGGAATCTCGTCCACCACGCCCGCATCTTTGCGGCACTCGATCCCGGCTGTTTGGGTTGCGAGGTCGTCAACGGTAAACAGCCTCTTGGCGGCGGACCTACTCATCCGTCTTCCAGCCCCGTGGGACGCAGAGCGATACGATTCAGGGTTCCCTAATCCCCGCACGTATGTCTGACGATCGGGAACCGGGAAGACGAACCTACCCGCTGGCGGCACTTTGTCCCAACTCTCTCTTGTCCTCGTGGAAGCCCGCGGCGAGTAACCGCTTCCGAGCCATATCGAAATACTCAGGATTGAGTTCGATACCGGCGAAGCGACGGTTCATCGCCCCGGCTACGAGCGCGGTCGTACCGGAGCCGAGGAAGGGGTCGAGGATCACATCCCCCTGGCGACTGCCCATGAGTACACACTTCTCCACGAGACTGGGCGGGAAGGTTGCGAAGTGTCCGCTTGCCTCCTTGTAGGCCTGGGTCTTGAGATCCCACACGGTGCGGGCACGACGGCCATTCGGGCCTCTCACAGCGTCAACGTCGTAGTAGTAGCGCTCGCTCTTAGACAGGAAGAACACGTACTCGTGGGAACGTGTAGGGCGATCTCGGACGCTCTCGGGTTGCGCATTGGGCTTGTTCCAAACGATGTCGCAGCGCAGATACCAACCACGATCCTGCAACGCGAACGCGAGCCGCCAGGGCACTCCGATCAAATCCTTGTCCTTCAGGCCCTCGGGCGTCGGAGGACGCACCGACATGGCTCGGGCGACATTCTTGCGATCGGGTGCTCGCCAGCCTCGGTTCCCGCTAGTGTATGAGTCTCCAATGTTCAGCCAGATAGTGCCGTCGTCGCGAAGCACTCGGCTGACCTCATCGAAGAGGTCAGCAAGGGTGTCGACGTACTCGTAGACGGATTGCTCCAGGCCAATCTGGCCCTCAACCCCATAGTCTCTAAGTGACCAATACGGCGGTGACGTGACAACACTCTGAATTGTCTTTGCGGGCATACCCGCAAGCACTTGATGCGCATCGCCCAAGATCAAAGCCGAGCGCTCCATTAGGGTCAGGTAGGACTCTTCGGGCGGATGCGTGAATACGCCGAAGTGCGGATAGCGTAGTGGCGTCACGGTCACTCCTCGCTCCCTTCGTCGTCAGGCCAATAGTCGGCGACTTGCCCGTCTAACACGCCCACAAAACGTCCGCCCAACGACTCCCGGTAAACGCGACACTCACGGCCCAACAACGGACACCGAAAGCATAGCATCTCTGCTTGTTCAGGCGTGGGGAGAGCGGTATCCCCCTCCGTATCTTCCGGCGGACAAAACACGTCTGACCGACCAAAACAGTTCGAGCCTCGTTGTGCTTGTGCGATCACAAGCCGTCGCCACGCCGTTTCAGTTTTCAAGGTCGTCCCTAACAACACGGTGTTCGATTATCACCCCAACTACGTTAGCGTACTGCCGAACAAACGACAAACGAGGATCAGACTCAAGCCGTTCGAACTTCTTCACCTGCTTCACAGACACCCCGGTGCGCTCCGCAACCTCTTTCCGAGTGATCCCCCGTTCTCTCCGGAGTGCGACGAGTCCAATTCTCATGTCCAAATCGTTTTCAGCAAGTTGTGTTGCTCGGTGTTGGTTCGTCAATGCCCCCTCCAAAATCTCGGAATCGACAGTGAATGTACCCTGGAGAACTTCGTATAACGCCGGACAAACCGGGCCGTTAGCCCACGCCTCAATCGGCTCATCAAACAAAGGCTTCTCGTCCCACGCGAGATGCCAGCCTTGGCAGTAGTACACGAGTTTCTGAAGTTTCATGTGGGTCACCGGTCCTTGCTCCGCAAGGATGTACGCCGCGACATCAAAAACGGAGGCCACTATTCCCCTTCCGTCCCGTACGGGTCATACGCACCCGAAGCGATACAGCGGGGGCAAACCTTCGGATCGGCAGTACATCCCCGGTCACAGTGGTGACAAGCAAAATACGTCGTAGTGCCATTCGCCCCGACTTTCTCGAAAAGAGGGTCGCCACAGTGGCATCTATCCAACGTTTGTTCCATCACTCCACCTTCTCCCACTCATCACTTTGGTGTTCCGTAAAAGACCCGGTTCCACACAACGCGGAACACAAGGCTTCCGTGACTCGGGCCAAGTTTTCGTTCTGCTGATGAAGCCGACTAATCGAACGAGTGTGCTTGAAATATGGGTCTTCTTCGAAACACCGTATAAGCCGATGGTTCTCTACCGTTTCTGCGATCACGGCTGTAAGGTGGTCTAGCATCTCGCGTGTTACGTCGTTCATGGTGTCACCTCTTCCTCATACGGGTTGTCGGGCGAATCGTAAGTGATCTTCCCCCCGTGTTCGATGTACGCAAACGTCGCGGCGCTTCCCTCGTCGTACGCTTTACACTGTACCCCTCGGAGCCAACGATTGAACTCCTGAGAAGCCCTATCCGTACTTCCCGTGAAGCCCACTCGGTAGTCACTCCAAAAACCATAGGCCGCTTTAACTTCTGCGGTGTCCGGTGTGTATTCGTCGGTCATGGGGCCACCTCAAATCCGGTGACTACTGAGCCCTTGGGCACGATGAACTCCCAGTGGTCAAGAGGTTCGGACGTATAAGGGCCAAGCCAAGGTGCCAACCAATGAGCGTCAAAAACCTTAGTCGTTTTGATGCACTCCAAACGAGGGTAGCCATCATCCGACTCACGGATCAACACGCCGGGGGCCGACAACTCTGCGAGAGAAAACGACCCGTCACCATAATCCGCGATGTATCGGAACGACGGATGGGTGTCCACAGACCCGGCACCACCCAGAATCGATATATAAACGCTTCCTTGCAATTCCGTAGACGTTGCGAGGGCTTGAAGTCGAACAGGGTTCTCGTTGGGACAAGTGAACGTGGGGGTTGTCGCGTGCATGGGAACAGCCGCAAGAAAAAGAAGAAACAAGCCTAACCCCGTCAACCCAAAAAAGAGGCTGGCACCCAGCCCAACTCGTTCGTCGTATTCATAATACTCCAGCGGGTGTGTTACACTCCACCATGGTGCCCCCACCATAATCACTACCAACCCGACAACAATCCAGAACATCATTTGCTTTCTCCTCTCGTTTCGTCTGTGTCCACCCTACTCCGTTAGCAGGGGGAAGTCAAGCCCGTTTCAAACTCCGATTCAAACGCAAACGCTTGGCAAGAGCGTCACCGTAATGACCCTCGCTAATCCCGAGGTCGTCGTGGAACACGTACCGAACCACCTGGCGGCGTTGCCCCATACGGTCTAACCGCCCCCGAGCCTGCTCGCTGTTCGTCTCGTCCAAATCCCTTGAAAGCCAAATTTCGTTGTTGCATACGGCTTGGAGCGAATCGAGCCCCGTGCCAGAGGCGGCAATCACCCCGACCATCACCCGAAAATCGTGACCAAACCTCTTGAGGTTGTCATCCCTCACGCTTCGAGTGCGACCGGAGTATTCAAATGCACTCACCCCCGCCTTGTTCAAACGTTCCGTGGCTACCGCCGCGAAACGCTGGGAATCTGTGAACACAACACACGTCTCGTCCTCAATCTCGGTTCCCAAGATTTCGAGGAGGCGGTCGATAAACGGCGATTCACAGTCGTCAGCAAAGTACACTTCTTCATCGTCCGTGATTGACGGAACCCCGAGGATCGCTTGCCGGATTCGTTGCTTTTGAGTGATCGGCAGGTCAACGACCAGCGGGTTGTCTTCCAACCACGTCATCGACGTTCGTTCGAGTTCCCGGATAATCCGTTTCTGCTCCGTACACAACGGGATGACTTCTTCCCGCACCACAGGGGCGTCCAACGGCAAGAAACCTTCGGGATGGAATTCGCAACACCGCTCACGCTTGAGGTGGGTAATCACGGTCGGGGCTTCGCTGATCCACCGCCCCGGTTCTTTCTCGCCCTCAAACACCATCACCGTTTTCGGATTACCATTAACATCGCGCATGTTCGTGTAGACCGTCTTCCCGACCATCCTGTCATTTTTCCAAACAAAATGGTTGTCGTACCCGATCTGGTCACGCTGATTTTGGCCCCACCACAACGCTCGACCATACGACCAGGCTGTTTCAAACCTGTTCCTCAAAAGGGTGCCCGACAACATAAGCCGCCCACCAAACCGACGCACCAAAGAACGCTCACCTTCACGCGGGGTGAACCCTGCCAACGCTCGCTCTGCCTTGATGCCCGGTGTCATCACCTGGTGCGATTCATCACAAATTAGCATGTCCCCGGTCCACCGCGAGACGTTGGTACGGGCTAGAAGTTGGGGGGTTACGAGATAAACCCCCGGTACCCCCCACTCCCAATCCCATAGCGCCTTCTTTTTGGCGGTCCCGGTATTCCCAATCTCCCGTGCTTCCAACCCTAAGATGTTTTCAACGGTCGGACCCCATGCGGTCACCATCGTCTGCGCCGGGCATACCACGAGCGTCCGTGTGGCACCCGAATCGCGGATCGACCAAACCCCTGTCGCGGTCTTACCGCTTCCGGTTTGCATGTTCAGCATCCCGACGTAACCGGCGTCTTTAAGGGTCTGCAAGTCGTGGACCTGGAAAGGGTAGGGAATCAACTGTTAACCCAGTCCGCAACGCCCTGGTCGTACCCCCGACGATAGGCGTCTTCGCTAGGTTGTCCTTCGTCGTGGAACCCCGTACCCTCCCACCCATCTCGGTAGCCGTCTGCCCACCCATCTCGGTAGCCGTCTGCCCACGATCTCGGCTGTTCGACTGTAACGTAGTAGTCGTAGGCTCGACAAAACTCGGGGTCATCAAACGGGTTGGTCATTTCGGCTCCTCCTCCATTCGATAGGGGCTCCGCGCAATCTTGTTGTCTCGCCATTTGCCTTCAACAGAACAGTCCACAACCGCGTCTTCGTAAGCACGCGCGATCATGCGCCCCACCAATTCGATAAGCGGGGTCATCGCGTCGTCATCCGGCTCCAGTGAATCCCACCACCCATAAAGGGTTTCACTCAGTTCATTTCGGTGTTTTCTCACCCCCCGGTTGATCCGGAGACGGCGGAGACGTTTCTGATCATCTGGGCTACGATCCAACTCACTAGGCGTCATTTTCATCGTCTTTCGATGGCGTTGCCAGCGTCGCAATAAGACGGACAACTGACTTAGTTGCGTATGCTGTTACATGACCCGCATCACTGAGAGCCCACCCGCACTTGATAAACGCCCGGACCAATCGGCGGTTTCCCTGCTCAATCTTGAACCGAGCCCGGTTTAAATCAAACTGCGCCTTAACTCGGCCCCATCGCGCAGGGAAACCTTGTCCTCCGCGCCACCAGTACCACACCCGCATCTTGGTATCACGGAACCACACCCGGATAGGCGCGACTAGACGAACCCACAATGAAAGGGCGGGTTCAACCTCATACCCGTATTCAGAATATTCGTTGTTAGCCCACGCTGTTGCCTCGTCCAACTCCCGGCTGAGATAGTGTACTCGATTCCGCTCACCCGGAATGTACTCAAGCGATGCGAACCGCATCTCAACGGCCCATGCTGGTCCTGAAAGACCAGCACCGTTCTTTTCACGTCGGGTCGCGGGCCGGACCAAGTAATAGTTGTCGCTACTCATCGGAAACCTCCTTTCTCGGTCATACAGGCACAACCTTTTTGTAGTCTGCAATCAGGTCCCCTGACAGCGGAATCAACGATTCTTGCTGGAAACTTGAAGCCCCCAACCCCATCTGTACCGCGTCGATGTACGCCGAGACAAACCCCTCTTTCGTGTGGAAAGCATACGACGGGATGGGCAAGCGGTCTTCGTATTCAGCCGCAAGAGGGGTGTCAATAGACAGCGTAGGACATGCACCCACCCGCGTAAGCAACTGTACAAGATCGACCCAATTCGAGTAGTCGTGTGGAACGACCCCCCCGCCCCGGCCTGTGGTCTTGTACCCGAGCAAGGTTACTCGAAAGCCGTGTTGATGTGCGGCCCGGAGAAACGCGACAAACCCCGCTTCATTCTCCAACCCCATGACATAGTGGAGGTTCATCCGAGAACGTGGAACCCCCGACAAAGCCTTAGTCGCGGATACTACGTCTTTCGCAGTCATACACGAAAACGCAAACGCCCCAACCGTGTTCTCGATAGCCCCCCAGTTTCGCTTCACCCAGCCCAGTGATTTCGTCGTGAAATTGGGGACAATTCCTGCTCCCCGAAACCGCACCAGAATTTCCACGAAGTTCGGGTGCGTTGTAGGTTCACCCCCGCCAATCGCAACCTCAAAAACACGAGCCTTCTTCATCTGCCGAATCGCTTCGGTGATGTTGTCCAACGTTGCGTGCTCTCCGAGAGGGGTGGAGCCTTGATAACAGAAGGGGCACCCGAACGCGCAGTAGTCGGTAATCTTCATGTCCACCAACTCCGGGCGCTTCGCCTTCGTGTAGGAACCGACAGCGAATCGAAGTTTGTCCCCATTGCGGGGGTTGAAGATAACCACCGCGTTCCTGTCGAAACGAACCATCACGTAGACACCCATTCGCGGGTTGCGCCCTCGGGGAGAGTGTGGTCGTGTTCTACATACTCTCCCGTTTCCCGGTTATAGTGGTAGTCGATGTCAGGGTATCCCCCGTTGTCGTTCCCGCCGTGGACAACCACACGGGGGTCGCGCAACTTGTCAACAAATCCAGGAGAAACCGAGACCGCCGACTGGTGATCGACATAGCCTTCAGCCGCATGCACCCACAAGTCATCGTCGTCCAAAAACTCGGGGAACAACGCCCCCCACTGTTCCTTCAACTCCTGAACTTTCTCGGAGGTCACCTCCGACCCCCAGCCCTGGCCGATGGCCTGCGTAAGGCCGTACATCAACTTCGACCCTAGCGTATCCAGAACAAAGTGGTCCCACCCGAATTCTGTATCAACCCACGCCGCGTCCCCCAAATCACCCGAGGCCACCGGCGTCGCGTGGAACACAAGAGAATGGCTGGACGATGAGTTGGTTGCCAACCCCCGTCGAACGTTATGCAAAAACGGAATCTTCATGTCCTTCTCCTTTCGCTGTTAAATCGTCCAAATCATCTTCATCTTGCCATCCGCATGAGCCGCACACATCTTCAAAATCGTCTATAGGGGCGTAACAACTTGGGCACGCCCCCTCCCAATCAGACATTATCGTGTAGCCGGTCATAGTAATCGTCCGGGTCTTCTTCCGAAGCCCACCCACATTCGTCGCACCCGCCATCGAAACCGTCTTGAGAATGGCCGCACTCGGGGCATTCCTCGTCGTAGCATCCGCCTAAGCGTTCTAAGTATCGATCATAGCCGCTCATCGCCCCGCTCCCCTCTTTGTGAACTTTGGTAGGCGCCCCACACTTCTTCCGCCGCACGGTTTTCAGAATCGGCTTCACAGAAAAAGTTCTCGTTAAACGCGCTAAGAGCCATCCACAAGTCTTCCTCGTCGGTCGGCTCGGCGAAACCAATAACCGTACCGTCAAGCAACCGAACCTCATACCCGTTTGTCTCTAGGCTCGTCTTCAATTCATAAGGACACATCACAACTCCTCTCCCTTGTTTCGCAATATCTTCTCCACTTTCGCAACCGGCACCCGATACATCCCCGCCAAGTCAGAAACCCCGTACCATCCCGTTGCGTAGTCTTCCCTGATCCCCCGATTAAGCCGCGCCTCTTTTGTTTTCTGAAACTGCTCCGGAATCGGACGAGCCTCCCCCGACCGCGCCAAATGCTCCGGGTTGATACACCTCCGGTTTTGACAAACCCGACGAACCTGTTCATTATCTCCCAACTCCGGCCAGACCCACGCCTTGTACGCTAACCGCGCTACGTTCTGCCGCGTCCCGCCAATCATCATTTGCAACGATTTCGGTTTCCAATTCCAACACCCGTCGTTACACACACGCCACCCCCGTGCCCTCAAAAGCACGTCGAGAGGGATATTGTCAAGATAGCCCACCCTCATCCTCCCCCCGCTTGAGGAATTCGAACACCGCCGAATAGACCGTTGCGTACTCGTCCCCGAGTTCAAGCGGATTTGGCTCATCCCACACCAACCACTGATCCTCACCCTCCCGTAACAAAACGGGGTTGATAACCGAATACCCACCACCACCAAGAGCCACAAATAAACTCCCGTCATAATGACGGGTAACGATTGTGTCCGGAATCGAATCACCGGAATCGGAATTGTTGCGAACCCGTAAATCAATTTTCTTTTCCGGGGTATAGGCATCCCAAATGGGTTTCGCTTGAGCCGCGTTAGAATATACGCCTAAAAGCGCGTTAATTGTCGCTTTCGTCATACCTTCCGAATGCGCTGAATGTACCTTTTGTGAAAGTGCCGTTAAAGATTCGCTCGTTAATTCGTTAATGCGCGTAATCATTTCTTGTTTTGCTTGAGCCTTTGCTCGCGCTAGGTCTGCTTTGTAAACAGCATGAGCCGCGAGCAGTTCGTCTTCTGTTGTCATTTCTCCTCCTCGTCCAGAACCCGGTCGAACCGATCAGCCCGCTCGTAATACTTCGCGGCCTCCGCCAAATTTGCGGCTCGGATTCCGGGAACACCAGAATACCGTTTTTGACCTACGTCCGCATAACGTGCATAGTCGTCCCCAATCTTGCGGAAGTAGTCTCCTGTTGCGCTCACTCTACACACCACCCTTCTGTTCCGATTCTGAAAACCCCATAACCCGGTACTCCAACCCTGATGGGCAGAGTATCACCAAAGTGTACCCCCAACTGCCTTGCCACCGCAACCGCAGACGCCGGACGATTCAAGCCGTGAGGCACCATACCCGTTTGCACCACCGGATGAAGCAACCGTTGGTCGGTGGTTGTTGATAGTCCGTCCGGAGGGTCAACTTCGGTACAGTCCGCATGTTCGGGCGGAACCCCGTAAAAAAAGATCAGTTCCATTTGTACCACTCTAGCGCGGCGGTAGCCGAAAGACGATGTTCCGGTTTCGAAACCGGGGTGATGACGGTTGACGACGCGGAATCGACGCATCGTGCCTTGATCTGTTGGAGCCTGTCACGAGGGGTCATGCTCCACGCTCCTCAACTAGGGTTCGCATTGTGTCGAGTGCATCGAGTGCGGCTTGCTTCGCTCGGTAGTCGCGTTCTCTACCCTCAGCGTTGAATGGTCCTGGCTCTCGTGTCTGCCTTGCCTCGTACTCGTCAAGGGCTGTGCGTAGGTCGGCAAGTGCGTTGAGAAGTTCCATCTCGTTGGTCATGGTGTAGTCCTCCGGTAGGGGTTGATGAGCCAGCCGAGCACCATGTTTTTCGTTGGTCCGCCGAAGAACTTCGAGTCGAAGATAGCCACACACTCATCCCACGTCGTCTCGCGCGCTTTGGCTACCCATTCTTCGATGAGGGGCATGAGAGCGTCTGCGAATCGTTCTGCCTGTTCCGTCATTCCTTGCCCACCGTCGAATCCGACTTCGGCAACGATGAACGCTCGTGCTTCGGCGGCTATCTCGTCTCGCATCTCCATGGGGGTCATCGCGGGGCCACCTCCCGCCAGATGATGCATACGGTGCCGAATCGGGGCCAGCCAAGGTCAAGATAGCGTTCCTCGAAGTAGCGACCGAAGTAGACGGGGGACAAGTCCCAAGGCGACTTTCGGCGCAACCGTGACGGCCTCATCCATGTCACGTTCATGCCCCGTCTCCCTTCGTGATAGCCAACTGTTCGGCAGGGTTGATGACTACTTCCCCTCCGTCAGTGAAGAACACGCGAACCCATCCGTCTGTCTTCTGTTCGATGCGGGAGACAGTCCTATTGGTTCGAACACGTCCGTAGTTACTACGATCTCACTCATTGCTTGCCCCTTTCGGTGGTGATCTTGTCAGTCATCGGCCTTCACAACCTTTCCATCTTTCAGCGTGTACCACACGTCCGCCTTGACCCGCTTCCCCTC
>Ga0265297_10002825_pt1 | contig 33581 bp, 22 predicted proteins | sample Munlanlwell13791_FD_192502 | JGI IMG/M metagenome (GOLD analysis project Ga0265297, IMG submission 192502) | Leachate microbial communities from a municipal landfill in Southern Ontario, Canada - Leachate well 137-91 | ecosystem: Engineered > Solid waste > Landfill > Unclassified | place...
ATGGACTACTATCAATTCCATTGCTCAATAAAATTGAAAGGGCCTATTTGTTGTCTGCTCCTAAAGCGACATTGGAAGTTCAGAAATCCGAATTGAAGAATATTGTCAAACTGCCTTTTGCTGCTCCAGACAAGTATGTTTCCGTTGTTGTTTTGGAGGTTGAGGGAGAACCCAACTTTTTGCCCTTACCGTCCGCCCGTAAGAAAGTAAAAGTATCTTCAGCAAAGATCAGTTATAATTCCGATCATCTTACTGATGGCGATCCAAAAAACAAATGGCAACCTACCGATGACGACCAGGAACGCTGGGCTGAAATAGATTTGGGTCAGGAAATTTCAATAGGGGTTGTTTCTGTTGTCGAACCATGGCATCCCTGGGATAATAAAGGTCAAAAGATTGAAATACAATATAAAACAGGGAATAAATGGATAACATCTATTGAAATTAAGACAAATGGAACCGGATATACCCAGTCTATTACTCCAGTGATCTCTCGCTATTTCAGATTGAAGATAGTTGAGTCAAAAGAACCAACAATAAATGAATGGATTTTATACAGGGCAGAATAAAATATTCAATTCACTGATGGCATGAACAACAACAATGGCGGGCTCGGGTTCCCAGGGTTATTGATTCCCCTTCTTTGAAGAATTCTTTATAGCTTTGCTTTTCCAAATACTGCCTTTGAAATGACCGAAGATGAAAAATGTTTATTTGAAAAAATAAGGAAAGGCGATGAAGCTGCATTTAAAGTCATCTACAATAGATATGTGCCCAGACTGTATTACTTCGTGTATGAGTATGTCCCATACAATGACATAGTTGAAAATATCATTCAGGACACATTGATGGCACTTTGGGTCAAAAAATCAACACTGGCAGATAATACAAACCTGGGCGCTTATCTTTTTACCGTTGCTAAAAACAACTGCCTCTATAAACTTCGGGACCAACGGTACAAACGGAGACTTTTTGAATCGACTGAAGTTACTGAACCGGAACTGAAAGTAAACCTCGATGCTTTAGGCGCTCTCGATACCTCATTGATTACGTTCACGGAGATTGAACAAATTATCGATAACACCCTTCTGCAATTGCCCCCACAATGCAAAATTGTTTTCATTCTTAGCCGGTTAGAAGAAAAGAAAAACAAAGAAATAGCACAAACACTGGGCATTTCAGAGAAAGCGGTCGAAGGGCATATCTCCAAAGCATTAAAATTTTTCCGCACTTCGCTTAAGGATTATCTTCCAATCATGGCATTTTTGTTTGTACGCTAGGGCATGGAGCAGAGGGCATGGGGCATGGAGCAGAGCGGTACTCCGTTCCCCGGTCTCCAATCCTCCAAGGTCTATGCCCTCTGCTCCATGCCTCATGCCCTCTGCCCTTAAAAATAATTTCAAATCAGGACTGGGGTAAATCCCAGTTCGTGCTTTAAATGTACAGATATGAAATACACAGACGATATATTGCAAATAGTGACAGGCAACATGAAAGGAATCCATAAAAACGAGGTCCTTTCTCAGCTTCTCAATGATAAGGAAGCCTGTGAAGAGTACAGGAAAATCAAAAATGCATGGGCGCTGGCGTCTTCGACAAAAGAAATGTCCGAATCGCAGGTTGAAAATCTGTACATGAACTTCCAAAAGCAGTTGGCAATTAAACAGAAATCATTTCGAATATTCAGTTCCTCCTTTATTAAATATGCCGCAATCCTAATTTTAGCCTTATCGATTGGCGCTGTTGGCTTTTGGGATCTCTATCAGAATCAGAAATCGTATGTTTATAGTACTATTGCCGAATCAGGAAAGAATGGTATGTCGCAGCTTCACCTTTCCAATGGAACAACAGTTAATCTCGAAAAGGACAACTCGAAAATTGCGCTAAGCGCAGATCAGAAAGTCACGATTGATAATGAAAAGGTGATCGATTTAAAAAACAAAACCAGCCAGGCGGATGATTCAAAAATGAACGAGGTGGTTGTTCCATTCGGGAGGAAATCCCAATTGACACTGGAAGATGGCACTAAAGTCTGGTTAAATGCCGGAAGCCGGATGGCATTCCCGACCAAATTCAAGGGTAACAAACGGGAAGTATTTTTGGAAGGGGAAGGTTATTTTGAAGTAGCACACAACCAGAAACTGCCATTTTATGTAAATACTGACGAAATAGCCATCAAAGTACTGGGGACTAAATTTAATATTTCTGCCTACGGGTCAGAGAAACTGATTGAAGCAGTCCTTATTGAAGGAAGCATTGTAATAAATGAACGGTCAGCTTTGTCATTTATAAAGAGTGGATCCATTCTAATGCCTAACCAAAAAGCCAGTTACGACAGAAATGATCGTTCTATAGTTGTAAAAGAAGAGCCTAATGTTGATGATGCAATTGCCTGGACTGAAGGATGGTTAAAATTTCACCGGCAGAGTATAAATGACGTCCTTAATAAGTTGCAACGCTATTATAATGTACAGTTTGATTTTAACGCAGAATTTCCTGCAGAAGATTTGATAACCGGGAAATTATATCTTAATGATTCTATTGAACAGGTGATGTTGACAATGGAGGTTGTTGCCAAACTGCAATACCGGATTAGTGGTAATAAAATTTATGTTGGAAAAAAAATGTAGTCAAATATATTTAACAGTAAAAAAATGTAAGGGTGATTACCTACCGATTTTGATCTCGCAATTATTAACCAGTTAATATTAACCAACTAAAAAACTCAGGGTTGCCTATGCAAAATTAGTTTCTATTTCAGATTAAAAAGCCGGGAAGTCGGCTAACCTCCCAGCTTTAGATTTATTAAAACAGTGTTTTATAATAAACGATCAAAAGTATGAAAAAAAAATGTAATGTGATGTCCAATCTCAAATTGGACACGAATGAAATATTCTTAAAAATGAAACTTCTTACCTTGATGTTGTTTGCTGCTTTTGTGTCAGCCTCGGCGAGCAGCTACTCACAAGCGACAAAGTTCAACCTGGACCTGAAAAATGTTAGCATCAGTGATGTCTTTCAGAAAATCGAAGAGCAGAGCGAATTTGTTATTCTTTTTAATGAGAAAACCTTTGATATCAAACGGAAAGTCGATATAGCTGTAAGGGACGAAACGGTTGATAAAATTCTGGATCAGGTTTTTGAAGGGGAGAAGGATGCCTACAAGATCTTTGACCGCCAGATCGCAATTTATCCGAATGAAATAATAGAATTGCCAACCATTATCAAGTCTGAAACAAATGCGGAACAGCAAAAGAAAACTCTCTCCGGTATCGTCAAAGATAGCAAAGGTCTTCCTATCCCAGGGGTAACAGTTATTGCTAAAGCCACAACCATTGGTACGATTACCGATGCTGATGGACAATTCAAATTATCGGTGCCGACCGATGCCAAAACACTCGTATTTTCGTTTATTGGGATGAAAACGCAGGAAATTCAGATAGGAGGGAAAACATCTCTCAACGTGGTACTTGAGGAGATGACCGTGAGTTTGGAGGAAGTGGTTGCCGTCGGGTATGGTACTCAGAAAAAAGCCAGTGTTGTGGGGGCCATCTCCGCGGTTTCGGGTAAAGACATCATGAAAACAGGTGGGGTAAGTTCTTTGTCAATGGCTTTAACAGGAGCCCTTCCCGGACTTAACACAATCCAGTCAAACACTGGCCAACCAGGTTCAGAAAATGTAAAATTGATCATTCGAAGTGTGTCTTCATGGAACGGTTCCGATCCATTGGTGCTTGTGGATGGGATCAAACGATCCATGGATGATATTGATCTAAATGATGTGGATAACATCTCAATTTTGAAAGATGCTTCGGCTACAGCTGTTTACGGGGTTGAAGGAGCCAATGGGGTAATATTGATAACCACCAAACGGGGAAAATCAGGGAAAACTAAATTGACTTTTTCTGGTAATATAACCATGAAAACAATTTCCAGGTTACCTGAGGTTTTGGATTCTTATCAAGGATTATCGCTTAAGAATCAGGCTATTATGAACGAAGTGGCTATGAACCCAGGTTCCTGGGCAAATTATACACCACAGGAAGTATTGAACCATTTTCGCGATGGCGATAACCCTTATATCTATCCAAACAATAACTGGCGTGATTATTTTACCAGTAAACCTGGTTATTCCCGTAAAGCAGGCTTCACTATGAGCGGAGGGACCGATTTTGTAAAATATTTTGGTTCTATGAATTATTTGCATGAGAGTGATATTTTTTCCCGTCCCAATGCCGGCCGTGGTTATGATCCCAGTTATTCTTACAACCGTTTCAATTTTAGGACCAACCTCGATTTTAAGTTAACCAAATCGACTTCGTTTTCAGTGAACCTGGCTGGTTATAGGGGTAGCCAGAAAAAACCAAACGGCGATGTTGCACAGTATCTTTTCAAATTTATCGCTGGGGGCGCCCCTGATCTTCCAATCAGGTACGAAGATGGAATCTGGGGATCTACCAAGTTATTTAGTGGTGGGGTAAATTCTGAAGTTCAATATAATTACACCGGTATCTCCATTTCAAATACAACGAACTTTACAACTGACATGGAATTGGAGCAAAATCTCGATTTCATTACGAAAGGATTAAAAGTCGATCTTCAGTTTTCATACGATAATTCTATTGCTTCAATTGGTCCTAATATTGCGGATGTTGGCCTGGCTGGAGTTTCAAAATATATTGATCCGGTTAAATATGCTGCTGCACAAACCGATGCTGAAAGAAATGCTGCAACTACCTGGACCATTGGCCCAGGGATCTTTACTCCTGTTGCAGGCCTTCCAACAATTTCATCTGAAAGTTACAATGGATCCTTTAACAAACAACTCGTTTACCAGGCACGCCTGAACTATTCCCGTGATTTTGGCAAACATGCTGTTTCGGGCCTCGCTGTTTTTAAACGTCAACAGGTTGCCAATGGCGCCGATTGGCCCTCTTACCGCGAAGACTGGGTAGGCCGTGCGACTTATGGATACAATAACCGGTATTTGTTCGAAGCCAATGGTGCATACAACGGTTCCGAGAAATTCGGCCCAGGCTACCGGTTCGGATTTTTCCCTTCAGTTTCTTTGGGCTGGACTTTTTCCAACGAAAAGTTTATAAAAGATCGCCTGCCTTTCCTATCAATGGGTAAAATCCGGTACTCTAATGGATCAGTGGGTAGCGATGCAGGTATTCCTCGTTGGCTGTATGATAATAAATGGTCCGAAGGCTCAGGATTTGTCCATGGTTCGACAGGTTTGGATGGGTATATGCTGGGGTACCCATTCCTAAGTACCAACCCATCTTACCAATACTATAACCAGTCGGTCATTGGCAATGCCAATGCCCGTTGGGAAACAGCCCATAAACAAAATCTAGGATTGGAAACTTCGTTTTTCAACAACCTGATAACTTTAATTGTAGATCATTATTGGGAAAAAAGGACAGGCATTTTCATGTCGGGAGCACAGCGTACATCCGTTCCCAATTGGTTTGGGGCAAAGCCAGTGGCGGTCAACCTTGGAGAAACAGAAGGCAAAGGTTGGGAAGTGGAATTAAAATTTAACAAGACTACAGGGAAAGGCTTGCATCATTATGCCTACATTAGTTGGGCATTGAATAAGGACAAGGTCGTTTATATGGAAGATGGCCAATTGCAGGACGATTATTTGAAACGGGAAGGGTTTATCATCGGGCAAACCAAATCAAGGCTTAACAACGGCTTTTATAATTCGTGGGATGATATCTACACCAGTGTCCTGGATGGCACTAACCAAAATTTTATACCCGGGCAGTTTAAACAAATCGATTTTAATGCAGATGGAAAAGTTGACGATTTTGATGTTGCACCTTATGGGTATGCCAATCATCCACAAGGAACCTATAATGCTACTTTAGGCGCCGATTACAAAGGTTTCAGCGTGATGCTTCAATTCTACGGCGTTTATAATATCACCCGCTTAGTATCCATGAACGAATTTCCGCTAGACAATGGGGGCAACTATTGGACTGTGATCCGCGAGTTCAACCGCGATGATGCCTGGACACCAGAGAGGGCCGCTAATGGGACTGCCAGTTATTCGGCGCTTGCGTACAGGGTAAAAACAGCCAACCAGGGCAATTATTTATACAAAGATGCATCCTATTTTCGTTTAAAAACAGCAGAAATTGCTTACACGCTCGATAAATCGGTACTCACAAGGTTGGGTGTCGCAAAAACGAGAATTTTTCTGAATGGGAACAACCTGATATTCTGGTCGAAACTGCTGCAAGATGTGGAAGGTTCCCCATCAATGACGCCCACACTTACTTCATTGTATCCAACATTAAAAAGGTATAACCTGGGAGTTGAAATTACATTTTAATTTTCGAAAAGGATAAGAATTATGAAAAAAATATTTACTTATATCGTCTGCGGAATTATATTAACAGGAAGTTTTTCCTCCTGTGAAGAGTATCTTGACCAGGCCCCGGCTGCCGAATTGCAAGACAAGGATATATTTGGAAAATACGAGACCTTTCAGGGATTCGAAGATCAGCTCTTTTTGTACCTGTTTGAACCTCTACAGTCCAGAAATGGAGGAGGTATGTGGTTTTCGGATGAAACGCACAGTTCGGGAGCCTTAACATCTTCTTATAATGCGATCTCGGGCGATTACTGGACGTTATTAGAGGGACCCGGAGGCATTGCTCAGTTTTCCCTTTTCGTAAATAGCATGCAAACAGGCGGGGGGGGAAGCGCCGGAAGTGGATTCTGGACCAGTTCGTGGAATGGCATCCGTATTGCGAACATCGCCCTTTCTCAGCTCCCTACACTCGAAACAGCGCAAACTGCCACTCAGGAGCAAAAAGATTTGTTAAAGGGGAATGCCTTGTTTTTCAGGGGATTTAACCATCTTCAATTGATGCAAATTTGGGGAGGCTTGCCATACATTGACACCTTGCTTACTGCGGATATGAATATCAATTTTCCACGTCCAACCCTCAGGGATGGGATGAGAAAAGCAGTAACCGATTTGACCACTGCAGCACGGCTTTTACCAAACAACTGGGACGAATCAGCGGAAGGTGCAGCTACCCCAGGTAAAAATGAGGGGAGGCCAACGAAAGGTTCGGCCTACGGGATGGCAGCAAAAGCGCTGCTTTTTATGGGTAGTCCACTTAATAATGAAAGCACCCAGTATGATGAAGCCTTATGCAAAGAATCAGCTCAAACTGGGTGGCAGGTAATTAAGTTGGCCAATGCGGGTTACCACCGTCTGATGGATGTTACTGAAGATAAAGGAGACCCCGGGGATATTGATTATAAGCGGAACTTTGTCGGTGCAACACTAACAGCAGCGCCTTATACGCGTGAAAACCTTTTGGTGAAGTTTGAGCACCCTACATACCAAGCCTCCGGTAATTATCCTATGGGTTGGGGATTGGCGCAGAACATGTTCCCGAGGTCATCTGGTGGTGTTAGTTATTCAGTAGCCGCGAGCCAGAATATTGTTGACTTGTTTGAGACCGTTAATGGTAAACTGCCTGAAGATGACCCAGCTTATGATCCCGATAAACCGTGGGCCAATCGCGACCCCCGGTTCTATAACGTGATATTAACCGATGGTACACCAATAACGGTTAGTTACAAAGTTAACTGTTATGCATATGATGATACCGGAAAACCTGGCGTGGATTTTGGTACGGGTCAGACAGAAACCGGCTATTTTATCAAGAAATGGTGGATCTACGGTTGTACAAACGCATCGGGAGGTAACCGTCCAAGTGTGACGGTTCAGACTCCCATGTTACGTCTTGCCGAAGTATATCTTAATTATGCCGAAGCCCTGATTGCAGCAGGATACGCTCCTTCTGCTACACCTACCTTTGCCAACGGGGAAAACGGTATTTCTGCATTGGATGCGATTAACAGGCTTCACCGAAGAATCTATACCAAGACCGGTGGTCCTATTTTACCAAATGTAAACATGACTTTGTATGGTGGCCCTGGTAAGGACGGTACGGTAAAAGGTTCATTCATGGAAAAAATTTGGAACGAAAGGGCTGTCGAACTTTGTTTTGAAAGAAGCCGCTGGATTGATTTGCGCAGATGGCACGTGGCACATTTGGATAAATATCGAAACATCTTTGGTATGAGGTTTAATAAAGCCCATACCAAGTTTGAGAAGGTACAACTAGCCAAAATAAATTTCGAGAGCAGACATTACTGGATGCCTATTCCAAGAGCGCAATTGGGGCTATACCAGGAGTATCAGCAAAACCCGGGATGGTAATTTAAATCTTTCTAAACTTTAAAATAGAGATAATATGTATCGAAATATAAAATTTCTTGCGGTACTGTCGGCTTTGCTATTCCTTTCGGATAGCTTGCTGATTGGGGCATCAAATCCTGCCACATCTATCAATAATATCATAAAGGCAATTGTGACCGGAATCAATAACAGACCAGTTGGAGGTGCTGTGGTGATGGACAGTAAAGGCAATGTTTTGGCAACTACTTCAAATGATGGTTCTTTTTCCATTAAATTGGAAGGACAATCGGAACTAAAAATTGTCGCAGAAGGTTTTTCTGTTCAAACTATCAAGCCACAGGAATTCTTGAAATCCACCATTGAGCTGGTTCCTGTTACAACAGATTTGAAGAGGGTGCCATTGGCTTTTGGCAGTATTTCACAAGATCAGATGGTAGGGGCAGTAACCGTGCTCGATGCCGATGAGTTGCAAAGACTTGATAACGGGCAAAGTGTTACCGAAGCTATTCGCGGACGGGTACCTGGTATGTATAATACCAGCAATCTTCGAAACTATGGAAGCCTGACCTGGGTAATCGATGGGTTAGAGCGTGATCCGTCTTACCTTACCCTCAACGAGGTGGATAAGATCGTGGTACTGAAGGATTGCTCGTCCCGGATGTTAATGGGAGCTAAAGGCACAAATGGTGTTGTATTGATCACCACCAAAAGGGGACAGCCGGGCAAACTTGTGATCACTGCGGAGGCCGGGTATAGCATCGCCACACCGGTCAGCTATCCCCAGTTTATGAACTCGTATGATTACGCCCGTTATTACAACGAAGCCCGGGCAAACGATGGACTTACCCCTTTGTATTCCGATCAGCAACTGGCTGGATACCAATCGGGTAGCCGGATCAAATATCCGGATCATGATTATTATAATTCCACCTTTCTTCGTGATTATACCAGCCAGGGTCGGCTTTCAACGCAATTCCGGGGTGGAAATGAAAATACCCGCTATTATCTTCATCTGATGGGAACCAACAACAATTCACTATTGAACGTTGGACAAGGTAAAAAGCAAGGTAACAACAATTTCAGTATAAGGGCCAATATTGATACAAAAATCACCTCCTTTATAAAACTAAGGGTTGACCTGGCCTCATATTTCGGCTTTGCCAATAATCCAAATGGTAATTTCTTCGGCAATGCCTCCACATTTCGTCCGAATGATTATCCGATGTTTATACCTGTCGATTCAGTCCCTGCGGCCAGTGCTTCTCTGCTAACCAGTGCATTTAAAACCAATGGCAGCATACTGGGTGGTAATCAGACCTATCAGACCAATGTTTATGGTGACCTGATGTATGGCGGATACAATAAAGTTGTAAACCGTATCAACCAGATGAATTCCAGTCTTGATATAGATTTGGGTTCTGTGCTGAAAGGTCTCAGCTTTGCCGGGGGGATTTCGTTCGATTTGACCGCGGTCCAGACCATTCAGCAGTTAAATACTTACAGTGTTTATGAACCATATTACATAGATAATGCCTTAACCAGCATTAAAAAGTATAAAATCGATCAGATTTCAGGTTCACAGAAGGTTACCAGTACCGATTTTAAACGTCGGTTCGGATTTTTTGGAAATTTTGAATATGCCAATACGTTTGGGGACCACAGCCTGTATGCCAACCTAATGGGATATGGCGAAAGTTTCAATGATGATGCAGTCCTTCAGCCTGAAAACATGGCCCATTACGGTATGCGGGCAAACTATGGCTTTAAAAGGAAATACCTGGTCGAGTTTGACGGAGCTTATGTAGGTTCGCGGTTTTTAGCGCCCGACAACCGCTTCCAGTTTGCCCCTTCTATTGGAGTGGCTTGGGTTTTAACCAACGAAAACTTTATGAAAGGATTGACCAAAATTGAATTCCTGAAGTTAAGGGCCTCTTGGGGGATCATCAACGCAGAGGATGGTTTCACTACATATCATTCCTACGAGACCGCTTACCAGAATGCTGGCGGTTCATATGCATACGGGGGCTTGACCGGAGATTATACCAGTAACGCACTGAGATATAAATCGATTGCGAATTCCAATCTGGGCTTTGGTAATCGTGAAGATATCAACCTTGGGTTTGAAGGTTCTTTTTTCGGGAATAGACTTCAACTGACAGGTAATTGGTTTTACCGGAACCAATATAATGATCCAACAAAACTGACAAATACCTACCCGGAGTATCTTGGTGGTGTTTTCCCGTTGGAGAATGCAGGAAAAAGAACTTCCAATGGAGTTGAAGCCTCTGTTCTTTTTAAACAGATAAAAGGTGATTTCAGGTATTCTGTTGGTGGAAATATCGTTTACCAGCAAGGTAAAGTTATAAAGTTGGACGAACCATTTTATGAATACGATTATCTGAAAAGGACAGGAAAAGCCACAGATGCAATTTTCTCTTATGTTTCTGAAGGGTTTTTTAAAGATGCTGCCGACATTGCCTCGCATGCCACACAAACTTTTGGCGATGTGTTCCCGGGCGACATCAAGTATAAGGATCTCAACAATGACGGTGTGATCGATCAGAATGACCAGCAGGTGATTGGAAATTCCAACTCAAGGATCTACTACGGGATGAACCTTACCCTGGGCTATAAAAACCTTGAACTGTTTGCCCTTGGAAGCGGACAGGCCGGTGGAGAATACATTCAGAATGATGATTATTACTGGGTAAGGGGCAACCAAAAATATCCCTCTTATCTGGCCGAATCCAGATGGACTCCCGTAACAGCAGAGACCGCAACTTATCCCCGGCTGACAACCAAAGAAAGCAGCAATAATTTCATGGCATCATCGTTCTGGCTACGCAAAAATAACTGGATGAGGCTACATACCGTTCAATTAAATTATAAATTACCATCAACAATTATCCGTGAAGGTGGCAAGCTCAAAAATATAAAATTGTATTTAAGGGGCAGCAATCTGCTTACTGTATCGGATATCCGCAATGAGATAGACCTGAATGTGGGCAGCGCCCCGCAAATGAGGACTTACGTTGTCGGATTAAATGCTAACTTTTAAATCCTGGCGATTATGAAACGAATATCAAACATAATAGTACTTGCGGCGATCCTTCTTTTTGCGGCATCCTCCTGCTCCGATTTTCTGGAGCCTGAGTTTGAAAACAATACTTTTTCGGATGAGTATTTGCTAACCCATCCTATCAATGCAGAAGGCTTACTGATTAATGGATACAGCAGTTTGCCCGGTTATGAAATTGACCTGGAAGCTGCTACTGATAATGCTACCACCAATGTATTTAGCAGCGGTTACCTGAAAATGGGAACAGGTCAGTGGACATCCAATTTTAACCCGGTATCTGTTTGGACCGAAGATTACACCGTATTAAGGTATCTCAGTAAGTTTGAGGGTATTTACAAGGATGTAAAATGGGAATGGCAATATACGGATAGAAACCCCTATTTTCTAAATCGTTTTGCCGGCGAAATTTTTGGGTTGAGGGCATGGTACCTCTACGATTTACTGAAGGTTCACGGGGGCGAAAGCGTTGATGGAAAATTGCTTGGAGTTCCAATAATATTGAAGGAACTGAACCAAAACGATGACCTGAAGTTACCACGAAACACCTTTGATGAGTGTATTGCCCGGATCGTAAACGATTGTGACTCTGCCATTAGCCGGCTTCCTTTCAAATATGCAAATGGCTCGGCCAATGATGCTGTTTTGGGAAAAAGTTTTGATGGACGGGTTGATCAGAAAGTGGCCATGGTGATCAAATCACGTGCAACTTTGATGGCTGCCAGCCCCGCGTTTACGATAGGTAAAACAGATGCTGAAAAAATAGCGCTCTGGCAAAAAGCGGCCAATGCAGCTGCCCAATACCTTAAACTCGTCAGTGGCGCCACCGGCTTCTCTGCAAGGGGTGTTGATTTTTACAAGGCGACATTCCAGGATGATCCTGAGATCATCTGGAGAAAACGGGTTATTGCTTCGGCCAGTACCCTGGAGAAAAGTTTGTTCCCGCCCTCCTTGTATGGCAATGGCACTATCAATCCAAGCCAAAACCTGGTTGATGCATTCCCGTTGGCAACCGGTTACCCGGCAACCACTGATGTACAAAAAACGAACTTAGCATTAAAGGATAAACGTTTACAGGCTTTCGTAATCTATCAGGGGGCTAAATTGAAGAATATTGCAATAAATACCTACGTTGGGGCGCCCAACGATGGGCTGAATATTCTGCCAACATCAACCCGTACAGGCTATTATCTAAAAAAGTTTGTGAATGAGTCGGTGAGCCTTCTTCCAACCAATGTTACCGGTGCGGCACATTTTATAACACTGGCGCGTAGAACGGAAATCTTTCTGAATTATGCCGAAGCAGTTAACGAAGCTTACGGGCCCGATGCAGACCCGCTCGGTGTTGGCTTAACTCCCAAAGCGGTGCTTGGTTTAATCCGTAAAAGGGCCGGTATTGATTCGAACGCTGCTCTTGCCGGTTACCAGGATCAATACCTTGATGACCAGGCTGCAGCCGGTAGAGATGCCTTCAGGGCTTTGATCAAAAACGAAAGAAGGGTTGAACTCTGTTTTGAAGGAACCCGTTTCTGGGATATCCGCAGGTGGAAAGACAATATTTCGGAACCGCTTAAAGGAGTTGCGATCACCAATAACGGCGGAACTTTGTCTTACAGTTTCCAAGATGTGGAAGCACGACCTTTTAAAGACTATATGTATTATGGCCCGATTCCATATACAGAAACCCTGAAATATGATATTAAGCAAAACCAAGGGTGGTAAACTTTTTCGTTAACAATTAAAGTAACTAAATATGAGAAATTTATTAATATTGATTGTTGCTGCAATCGGGATCTTTGCATGTGTAAAAGAAAACCCCGATTTTGCGGATTATAAATATACCTCTGTATATTTCCCCTTACAGACACCCATGCGGACACTAATTTTGGGTGAATATGCACAGGCTGACAATTCACTTGACAATAAACTTCAGTTTAACATTGGGGTTGCCATAGGCGGATTGAGACAGAATAGTCAAGACAAATGGGTAAAGTTTGAAATTAATGAATCAATGATTGACGGGTTTGTGTTTTCGAATGGTGATACCTTAAAAGCATTGCCTAAAAAATACTATACCACATCAGTAGCAAGCGGCGAAAAAATAAATATCCCAACGGGTTCGATGGAAGGGAAAGTTTTGGTTTCGTTAACCCCGGAATTTCTTTCAGATCCGAATACTTATAAAAATAGGTATGTTGTCCCGTTGCTAATCATTGAGAAGTCTGTCGGAATTGACACGATACTTCAGGGGAAAGCGTTAGCTTCCAATCCAAACATTTTAATCAATAGTAATTGGTTAACCCCCCCCAAAAACTATACAGTTTTCGGGATTAAGTATGTGAATGAATATCATGGCAATTATCTGCACTATGGGATGGATTACACACTGGATGCTGCAGGCAACCGGTTGGCAACCCCTGCCCCGGTGAAATATTCCACTTATTTTGTTGAGCAAAACGCGATATGGAAATTGTCAACAACCGGAAGAAATGCATTGGAAACCAGTGGTGTTGCGAATTCAACCAGTTCAAAGATGAAGCTGACCATCAATACCGACAACACGGTGGCAATTGCCCCTGTTAGTGGCGCCAAGGTAGTTGATGGTACCAGGTCAACGGGCAAATTTGCAAAAAAAGGGGGTAAATGGGGCGGCAACAACTACGATGCCCTTTTCCTCAATTACAAATATTCCGAATCAAATGTTCAGCATGAAGTGGTAGATACCCTGGTATTCCGGGATAAAGGAATTGTTTTTGAGACCTTTAGTGTAAAAGCGAAATAGTTAGATTGAAAAAAAGTATTTTATGATTAAATTTAAATTTATTCAAATATTGATGATTTCAATGTTGATGTCTTTGGGTGGCGCCATCGTGCAGGCCAGGGATATATATGTTGACCAGAATGCCTCCAACAGCTCTGACTCTAACTCCGGAGTAAAATCCAACCCGCTTAAAACTATTTCAAAAGCTGCTCAGATAGCTATTCCTGGAGATAGGGTTATTGTAAAAGATGGCGTTTACAGAGAATGGGTAAAACCTCAAAACTCAGGAACGAAAGAAAAGCCTATTGTTTATCTGGCAGAAAACCGTCATAAAGTCATAATTAAAGGCTCAAAAATTTATAAGGATAAATGGATAAATGAAGGCCAAGGGAACATATATTCAACTCAATATGACGAAAGCTTTTTTGAAGGATATAATCCTTTTAACATCAACCGCGCAGCTAAATTTCCGGATTTTGTTGACTGGGTAACCCGATACAGTTTGGCACAAATATTTGTTGAAGGGCAACTGTACAGTCAGGTACTTGATCTTGATGCGCTCAAATCATTGCCGCAAAGCTGGTTTAAGAAAGAAAACGAGAACAGGATATATATTCATTTTTCAAACCCTGCTTTTCCTAAGGAGGCTGTGATTGAAATGTCTGTAAGACCAAGAGTTTTTGCTCCAATAAAAAGGGGGCTTGGCTATATCGAAGTAAAAGGTTTTATAATTGAACATTGTTCCAATCAATACCCAAAGAATTTCTGGGAAAGTATTGAAAATGCGCAGGCTGGCGCTTTAGGATGCGCCAGCGGCCATCACTGGGTAATTGAAGATAATATAGTAAGGTTCGCTAATACAATTGGGATCGATTGTGGCAGTGAAACGTCTAAAGAACTTTATGGTTATCCTACACCTCCTGTTGCCAGTGTAGGCTATCATACGATCAGGAACAATGTAATAGAACTTAACGGCTGTACAGGTATTACAGGTTGGAACCATACCGGGACAAAAGTTTTAGGTAATGTAATAAGAAAAAACAATGCACTTGGCATCATGTCATGGGAGACTGCGGGAATTAAATTTCACGGATTTTATAATGGATCGATCGAAGATAATCTGATAGAGCAAAACGATACCTGGGGGATTTGGCTTGACAATGTTTATAAAGGGTCTGTGATAAAGGCGAATCTCATTATAGATAATCTCTGGGGGGGCATATTTCTTGAGATGGGAAACGGTCCTCTTGATGTCATAAATAATGTTATTGCCTATAATATAAGCGGCAATGAGGCCGGCCACCGGGGCGGTCATGGAATTTACGGACACGACGCTTCCGGGGTCAATGTATATCATAATATGTTTTACTGTAATTCAGGGTTTGGTGTAACCAGCAGAATTGTGGCAGACAGGCTAGTGGCAGGCCGGCCTGCTGAAGCTTCACGATGGAATGTTAAAAACAACCTCTTTATTGGGAACAAGTTAGGTAATATTGCCTTTTCAGTTCCTTCTGATAGATCTGTGGATAATTTCTCTGACTGCAATATATTCTTAAACGGAGGAATTAAAGAAAATACAGGATTCTTTTCTCTTAATACGGCAATTACCCCTACTTTAAAAAATGATTTCAACTTCATCGAAGATTATTTGAGGAAACGGATAATTTCAAAAGGGCTTTCCAGGGATGAATGCCCTAACGTAATTGGCTGGAGCAATATTCCTTATCTTACATTTAAACAGTGGAAGGCAGTACTTGGCCATGACCTTAACAGTAAACTGTTGCCCAGGAATAATTCTACAACGATCAGGCAAAGGCTCTATCAGTTCCAGTCATCAAAAGAAGCAGGGATATTTTCCCATAGATTCAAGAAAATCGAGGGTGTTGAATCTGATTATTTTGGGAACAAAACGGATTCTCAGAATGTTTATGCCGGCCCTTTTCAGGGCGACTTTGAAGATCATATAATGATTAATATGTGGCCAAAAATCACCAATGCCAGTCAGTAAGAACTAATTACTCATGTTGTAGGGACTCGTGATAGAGATATTAATTTTAAAGTATATCCCAATCCCGTCACTGAAATTCTACATGTAGAATTTGGACGTGTCAATTTGCTACAGAAAATGCAAATACAGATAGTTGACCTTAATGGACGCATTCTTTTCTCTAAAACAAGTAACGACAGCAACTTACAAATAGACTTGTCTTCAATCCATTCAGGGATCTATTTTGTACAGGTAAACGGTTCCGGATTTGGAGGATCAAGCAAGCTGGTCAAGTTAAATTAAGCTTGAAATTGAGACAAATATCGAAAGGCCGGGTTTATCCCAATTCGGTCAAAGATAAATAGATCGTTGAATCAGACAACTAATCGGGCGAAACGTTGGTTTCAGTCCTGAATTTAGCTGGCAGGATAATTTTCACAAAAAACGTATGAGAAATCTAAATTGGAAAGCATATGATTAAATATAGTTATCTACTGATATTTTTTTATTTTATCCTCCAAATTTGTCACGGTCAGCGAAAAGAACAGTTCCCATCAATTCATGTAGAGGAATGGAAGGAGATGACTGCCTCCAAAAAGGCGACCTTTGATTGGTTTAATGATGCCAAGTATGGGATGTTTATCCATTGGGGGCTTTACTCAATTCCAGGTGGCGTATGGAAGGGTAAAACGATAGATGAAATGAAAAATGGACCTAAAGTTGCTGAATGGATCATGCTTGCAGCTAAAATTCCCAAGGCAGAATATACCGAATTGGCCCGACAATTCAATCCCGTAAAATTCAATGCCAATTCAATTGCCAAACTGGCAAAAGATACGGGAATGAAGTACATTGTCATTACCTCAAAACACCATGACGGCTTTGCTCTTTTCGATTCCAAAGTAAGTCAGTTTGACGTGATGGATGCCACCCCTTTCAAGCGGGATATTATTAGGGAGTTGCATGATGCCTGTAAAAAGCAGGGACTTGAATTTGGGGTGTATTATTCGCACAATATCGACTGGATGGATGGCTCCGATGCACAATCAGCAGAGTTGTTTAAACAAAATCCCAAGATGAGTGAGTTTGAGAAAACTTTTGGGGCCAACACCTGGGATCCCAGCCCGAATACTTTTGAAGAATATTTGCAGAACAAGGCCTATCCACAGGTAAAGGAGCTGATGCGAAACTATCCGGATATGAAACTGTTGTGGTACGATATGCCCTGGAGGATGAAGCCCGAACAAAGCTTTAATTTCTATAAAATTGTATATGACATTCAGCCACAGGTGATCATTACCGAGCGGATCGGGAATAGCTTTGGCGATTATTTCATCCCGGGCGACAATACAATCCCAGAAGATACTGACCACATCACCAAACCATGGGAAACCGTTGGTACGACAAACAACTCATGGGGTTATAAATCCTACGACAACGACTGGAAAACACCCAAGGAAGTGCTTTACTGGCTAATCGAAATTGTATCGAAAGGGGGAAATTATATGCTGAACGTCGGCCCGACAGGCGAAGGAGTGGTTCCGTCCCAGAGTGTCTATAATCTGAAAGCAGTTGGGAAATGGTTAAAAATGAATGGTGAAGCCATCTATGGTACACAAAAATGGAGGGTTAACCGCGAAGGGCCTACCAGTATTAACATGAAAAGTACGGAAGACCGCGCCAAAAAAGGATTTCAGGGAAAGTTCACCAGGGAGGATTTCTGGTTTACCAAAAAAGGAAATGTCCTATATGCCATTTCCATCGTGAAACCTGCCGATAAAGAAGTCATCAAGTCGTTCAACAGCAGCATCGGTAAAATCAAATCTGTTGAGATCATTGGAAAGGGTAAGGTGAAATTCCAACAAACACCTGAGTCTTTAATAGTCTGCATCCCAAAAAACTTTGACCCGGAGAACGGATATGTTGTAAAAGTAAGCTTATGAAACGAGCCATGAGAATTGCTTCTCACACAGGTGAATGATTATAGGCGAGTTCCATCTGACAATTAAAAAACAAAATTATAAACAGAAATGGTTGATTAATCTTTAGCCATTCATAAAAACGGTTTTAGATATTTTCTCAGCACAAATGAAGTTAACGAATCAAATAGTGTGTTATGATTTATAAATTAGTAAATATCAAAGCAGTGGCTTTTACCGGTTTATCGCTGATCGGTTATAATGCGACAGAGGCACAAATCCACAAATTGCCCAACATCCTCCACATCCACGCTGACGACCATCGTCCGGACGGTTTGCACGCACTAGGCAATCCCATGCTCCACACACCGAATCTCGACTCGCTGGTCGTGCGCGGCATAACCTTCACCCATTGTTATACGATGGGTTCTATGATCGGTGCAGTCTGCACGCCAAGCCGTACAATGCTGCTGACCGGTCGCTCCTGGATGCGCATACCAGGAGCTTCGGATGCAGCTGATCCTTCGACTTTTCTTCCTCGGATCATCGAGGCAGCCGGCTATCAGACCTGGCACACGGGTAAAAAGAGCAATGGTTTCCCAGCGGGTTTACAGGAGTTTGAAACCAGCATCATCGACGATGCCAATGGTCAAGCTCCGGAGAATGATCGCGCCCATTGCTGCCAACGAATGGCGGATCGCACCATCGGGTTTTTGAAAAGTCGCACAGCCAGCCACGAAGCCAGGCCTTTCTACATCTATCTCGCTCCGCCTGTGCCACATGACCCCCGCTCCGCAGAACCGCAGTTTCACAAGCTTTATGATCCCGCTAAGATTTCTCTTTCGCCTGCATTTATGCCTCAACATCCGTTTGACAATGGAGATATGACTGTACGTGATGAACAGCTCGCCACCTGGCCGCGCACACCTGAAGATACAAAACAACAGAACGCCGACTACTACTCTTGCATCACGGGACTCGATTATCACGTCGGGCGCATCTTAGCTGAGTTAAAAGCTAGCGGGCAGTGGAAAAATACAATTATTATTTTCAGCGGCGACAACGGACTTTCTCTTGGAGAGCACGGACTGTTTGGAAAACAAAACCTTTATGAGTCCGGAGGCATGCAAGTTCCCCTTGTTATCGCCGGTCCTGGCATACCCAAAGGTAGAAGCGAAGCCCTCGTTTATTTGATGGATTTGTTCCCAACTATAGCTGAGTTTGCAGACGCAAAAATTCCTGCCGGTGTTGAGGGCAAGAGCATCGTACCTATCCTGACCGGGAAGAAAAAGAAAGTTCGAAACGTGCTTTATACAGGCTATCGCGACTGTCAGCGCTCTATCCTTGACGATCGATGGAAACTCATCCGTTACCCGCTTGTTGACCGGACTCAGCTTTTCGATCTCAGCGCCGATCCGCAAGAGTTGAATAACCTCGCCGGTAAACCCAAATTTAACGCCAAACTCAAAGAGATGACCGTATTGCTCAAAAAGGAAATGGCAAGTTATGCGGACACCTTCCCGCTCACGGTCGCCAATCCCAAACCCGCTGAATGGACTCCGCCAACATCTGGCAGTCAATCAAGTAAAGCAAATATAGAAGTAAAACAATGAAGATAATATTTAGTTTACTACTTACTTTATTAGTAATGCAAATCTCCTTTGCCCAAAGAAAGGAGCAATATCCGACCACCCACGTTAATGAGTGGCGGCAAATGAACACTTCGAAAAAAGCTTCTTTTGACTCGTTTAAAGATGCCAAATATGGGATGTTTATACATTGGGGATTATACTCCATCCTCGGAGGTGTCTGGAATGGCAAAACCATGGAAGAATGGGGAAATGGCCCTAAAGTAGCCGAATGGATCATGCATGCAGCAAAGATTCCCAGGGTCGAATATGCGGCCTTAGCGAGTCAGTTCAACCCCGTAAAATTTAATACCGATTCGATTGCCAAACTGGCAAAGGATGCTGGCATGAAATATATCGTCATTACTTCAAAACATTGTGAAGGTTTCGCCCTCTTTGATTCAAAGGTAAGTGATTTTGATGTTATGGATGCCACCCCGTTCAAACGTGATATTATCCGCGAATTGCACGATGCCTGCAAAAAACAGGGGATTGCGTTTGGTGTTTACTATTCGCACAACAACGACTGGATGGATGGTTCGGATGCACAATCGGCAGAGTCGTTTAAACAAAATCCTAAGATTAGTGAATTTGAGAAAACTTTCTGTGCCAATACCTGGGATCCCAGCCCGAATACCTTCGAAGAATATTTGCAGAACAAAGCCTATCCACAGGTGAAGGAGCTGATGCAAAACTATCCGGATATGAAACTTCTTTGGTACGATGCACCTCTTCGGATGAAACCTGACCAAAGCTTCAATTTTTACAAGATTGTGTATGATATTCAGCCGCAGGTGATCATTACCGAGCGGATCGGGAATGGCTTTGGTGATTATTTCATTCCGGGCGACAATACAATCCCCGAAGATCCTGACCACATCACCAAACCTTGGGAGACCGTTGGTACAACAAACAACTCATGGGGCTACAAATCTTACGACAACGACTGGAAAACGCCTAAAGAAGTGCTTTACTGGCTAATTGAAATTGTGTCGAAAGGAGGGAATTATATGCTAAACATCGGCCCGACAGGCGAAGGAGTGGTTCCGTCTCAAAGTGTCTATAATCTGAAAGAAGTTGGGAAATGGTTAAAAATGAATGGTGAAGCCATCTATGGCACACAAAGATGGAAGGTTAACCGCGAAGGGCCTACCAGAATTAACATGAAAAGTACGGAAGACCGCGCAAAAAAGGGGTTTCAGGAAAATTTCACCAGGGAGGATTTCTGGTTTACCCAAAAGGGGAATGCCCTGTATGCCATTTCTATTGAGAAACCTGCCGATAAAGAAGTCATCAAGTCGTTCAACAGCAGCATCGGTAAAATCAAATCGGTTGAGATTGTTGGAAATGGCAAGGTGAAATATCAGCAGACAAAAGAATCATTAATTGTCACTATTCCAAAAGGGTTTGCCCCGGGAATCGGATATGTTGTCAAAGTTAATTTATGAAGCGAAATTCTTTCAAATAATATTATCAGTATGAAATCAACAATTAGAAAAAGTTTTTTTGTAATAGTAACATTACTATTTGTTTTTCACGCAAAAATGGCAATAGCGCAAGGCCAGTCTGAATCTATGTTAAGAAAAAAACAAACAGATTTTTTGGATTGGAAATTTGGCATGTTTATACATTTTAACATGGGTACATTTGTAAATAGAGAATGGGCTACCGGGTATGAAGATCCACTGGTTTTCAATCCTCGTAAATTGAACTGTAATCAATGGGCTAAAGCTGCAAAAACTGCGGGGATGAGATATGCAGTACTAACAGTTAAACACACGGGCGGATGGTGTTTGTGGGATAGTAAATATACAACACACGACATTACAGCATTTAAAAACTATAAAGAAGGGAAAGGTGATATTGTCCGGGAGTATGTCAACGCATTTAGAAAACATGGGTTAAAGGTAGGATTATACTATTGTTTGCCTGGTGATTATAGTACCAAACTTGGCAGCAATGAGGATAAAGTAAGAGGTTATAAAATTACCGGTCAACAGGAAGATTTGCACGGATTGCCTCCCGAAGCCAAGGGGGATTATGCAGGTTTTATTGAAAAGCAGATTACCGAATTATTGACCAAATATGGGGTAATTGATGAAATCTGGTTTGATCAGTATAATAACAAATACACGGCAAAGAATTGGCAACAACTAAAGAACTTAGTTCATAAGTTGCAACCCAATTGCATTGTAATTGCCAATAACTCTCTCGATTTCAATGAAACAGATATTCAGAGCTATGAATATCCCTATTGGAAAAGTGTGAATAAAATGGACAGGGCATTACCTGCTGAAAACAATAGTAATCCAGGGGAAGTCTGTGATTGTATAGTTGATGGTCCGTATTGGTTTTGGAATACGGAAAATCAAATAGTATTACAAAGTGCAAATGATATTGTCAACAGATTACAAGTTTGCAACGAGCGAAGTTCCAATTATCTTTTGAATGTTCAACCGGATAGAGATGGGTTAATAAGCGGGGCATATTTTAAAAGGCTACATGAAGTCGGGAATCTTATTAAAAAAAGGTGATGGGTATGCCAGGAATAGCTCTTTCACCAAGATTAAGATGAAAATTAACTGATTTAAATTTCAAAAAAATGGAAAGAACATCAAATTGCCTGGCAAAGCTGGACCGGATGAACAAGGCATTGCGTCATGAAGAGCCCGACCGGGTGCCGATCAGCGATTTTTTCTGGGGGTGTTTTATTAAACGCTGGAGAGAAGAGCTGAACCTGCCCAGCACTGCTGAACCCTATTCTTATTATGATCTCGACTGGATCGTGACAAACCCCAATCTGGATCCAAAAATCCGTTCATTCGAAACAATCCGCGAAGATGAAACCGAGGTCGTGGTCAGAACCGGTTTTGGCGCTACCATGCGTAAACGGTTTGATTTCCCTATGCCCGAATTTATATCGTTCGATATTGACACCATTGAAAAATTGCAGGCTTTTGAGTTTGACAATGCTTACGACCACCGCAGGTATCATGAGGCAGGCGATAACCAGATTGCCGGTATAGGCGACGGATTTACACGTAATTCTCCGGCATGGGTGGTAACCATCAGATCATTACATCCCAACTTTACGGTTTATGGTAGCGTAATTGAATGTTCCGAATGTTTAACACGCCTTGTGGGTCAGGAGAATACTCTTTTCTGGATGGGCATGTATCCCGACGAGCTGGGTGCCTGTATCAATAAAATAGGCCAGTTTTACCTGGATTGCACCAGGGCACAAATTGCAGCTGCCAACGGACTGCTCGATGGATTTGTGATTTGGGGCGATGTGGCGTATAAACAGACGATGCTGTTTGATCCGGAATACTGGCGGGAATATTTTAAACCCTGGGTAAAGGCGATGATCGATGAGTGCCACCAGCACAACCTTCCGGTAATTTATCATGGTTGTGGAAATGTCAGTCTGATCTTTGAAGATTTCATTGAAATGGGACTGGATGCCTACAATCCGTTGGAGGTAAAAGCTGATATGGACGCTTTGCGGTTAAAAAAGTTGTATGGCGATAAAATAGGCTATTGCGGGAACAACGATATCCAGATATGGGAAACCGGCGATAAAGAACTGATAAAACGGGAGATTCTGAAAAAGTTGAATGCAGCCAAACGTGGCGGATATATTTTTCAATCAGATCATTCTGTATCCAGTGCTGTTTCTGGACAAACGTATGATTACATTGTGAAGCTGGTCCGGGAATATGGCAAATATCCGTTAAACCTTGGTGAGTTTGACATGGAAATGTAGTGTCAGTAACGAAATGTTCAATCATTAAGAGAGTTTTAATCCTCGGCGTTTTTGCTTTTGGTGAAATATCAGCAGACAATAGAATCATTATTATATTATTTTTAATTCAATAAAAAATGACAGAACAAAAATTTGAAAGAAGACAATTTCTAAAGACTTCTTTAGTCGTTGCAACCGGTGCAATTGTAATCCCAACCATTATTCCGTCATGGGCAAAAGGCGCCAACGATAAAATCACGATAGGGATGATTGGTGTTGGAATACATGGAACTTCGTATAATCTGAAAAGTTATTTGAATATTCCTGACAAATGCCAGGTGGTTGCTGTTTGTGATGTGGATGAAGGGCTCATGCAAAAAGCCAGGTTGATGGTTGATGAGGCAAAAGGGGGCAAGGGGTGTAAAACTTTCTCCGATTTCCGTGATATTCTTGCACGGAACGATATAGATGCGGTTCAGATTTCAACACCAGATCACTGGCACGTACATCAGGCAATAATGGCATTGCAGGCAGGGAAAGACGTATGTTGTGAAAAACCAACCTGGACCATTGATTTGGGCAGGAAACTGGTAAATGCCGTTGATCGTTCATCCCGAATTTTCCAAACAAGCCTTGAAGATCGTTCCGTGGCTGTCTATTACAGAATGGCACAGTTGGCCAGAAACGGTCACATCGGCAAAATTACCAAAATGAGGGTGGGCTTGCCTGTCAATTTTAATATTCGTCCGGCAGATACTTCTGCGCAACCTGTTCCCAAAGGCCTAGACTGGGAAATGTGGCTTGGGCCTGCTCCTTTTTCCCCTTATTCGCCCGGGAGGACCAATGGAAATTTTCGTTGGTGTAGCGATTATTCTTTAGGGACTATTTCGGACTGGGGAGCTCATTTAATTGATGATGCACAGTGGTGCAATGGAACGGAAAAATGGGGGCCGGTCGAAGTGGAAGGAATTGGCTCTGCCCTTGCTGAAGGTTATTACAATAACTTTATCAAATACAATTTGACTTTTCGTTATGGAAACGGAACCGAGCTGAAGGTACATAGCAACGGGCTTGAAATATACATTGAAGGGGACAAAGGCTGGTTGTTGGTGGAAGGATGGAACAAGCCACTTCAGGCCAGTGATCCGGAATTATTGACGCTGGATTTAAACCGGGAGAAAGTTCAATTGTACACCGCAAAAAACGAACATGTTAATTTTCTTGATTGCATTAGATCGAGAAAGGAAACTTATCATCCGGTCGAAGATATGCACCGAACGGCAACCATCGCACAAATGGGGTGTATTGCCATGACTTTGCAACGAAAACTTCAGTGGGATCCGGCAAAGGAAGAGTTTGTTAACGACGCTGAGGCCAATGCCATGCGCCACCGCAAAGAACGGGACCCCTGGAAATTGGAAGATTTGATTGTATTATGAGTAGCAGAAAAATTTAAAATTCCAATGTAAACGAACCATGAGGAAATCAAGCATAATTATCATCCTGTTCCTGATCTCGTCTTGCCTGAATGGCTTTGCCGGGCAAAAGGAGAAAACATTGAAAAACCCGTTTTTTGTTTTCAAGAACTCACTGAATAAACCAGTCCTTCCGTTTACCCCTTATACAGAGCAGGCTTCGATTCTTAAAAAATATGGTTTTGATGGCATTGAACATAATGAAACATCTGGAATTTTGGAGTTAAAGGATGCTTTCGAAAAACAAGGACTGAAGATTTATGCCGATTATGTAAAAATTGACATTGATCAGAAAGAGCCTTACCTCCCGGAGTGGAAAGAAACAATCCCTAAACTGGCAGGAACGGGCATCATTCTCTGGGTGCACATCCATTCGGCAAGTTACCAACCTTCGGATGAAGCTGCCGACATAGTGGTTGTCCCGATCTTGCAGGAACTGGCCGATTTGGGCAGGTCTTATGGTGTGCGTATTGCCATCTATCATCATGTTGGTTTTCTGGTACAAAAAGCAGAAGATTCATATCGTCTGGCACAAAAAGCAAACCGCGAAAATGTAGGATCAGTCTTTAATCTGTGTCATTTTCTGAAGACCGATTCCGAAGAAAATCTGGAGAAGGTGATTGATCTTACCCTCCCGAAGCTTTTTGCTGTTTCAATTTGCGGAGCCGATGGTGGTGACACGAAGAAAATGAACTGGGATCGCCTTATACAGCCTTTGGGGAAAGGAACTTTTGATGTATATCGATTGGTTGAAATATTGGCCGACAAAGGGTTTCAGGGGCCAATTGGCTTACAGTGTTATAATCTGAAAGGGGCTCCGGAAACTTATTTGTCTCAAAGCAGTGAAGCCTGGAAAAATTTTAAACAAAGATATTCCAGACCCGCCAATCACTTCCGGAACAAGAATAATTGACGAAAAGGATGAGAAATTTATTATTAGTTTTCCCGGTTTGCCTTAGCTTATTGGTACAAGGTCAAACGAAACAGGCATACCCTCAGCCTGCACCTATGATCCATGAGATGACGGAGTTTTGGAAACCGCAGCCCAGGATAGTCCAACCAGGGGAAGCAGGGGCGGGTGCCATCCTGTCCGCCCCATCGGATGCCATAGTGTTATTTGATGGTACAGGTTTATCGCTATGGGAGGGAGCCCCCGATAAGCAGGTATTAATACAAGGTAAAGATATGTCAATGTTCAAAAGTTCCAAAGGGGGCGATGCCAAATGGGATATAAAGGATGGTACACTTGTTGTAGATAAGGATGCCGGGGACATACAGACCAAATCGACTTTCGGTGATTTCCAACTGCATATTGAGTGGCGCATCCCGGAAGGCATCCATGGAGAAGGTGACATAAGGGGTAACAGCGGCATTTTTTTACAAGGTATTTACGAGTTGCAGGTATTGGATTCCTATCATAATGAAACTTACGTGAACGGGCAAGCATCAAGTATTTACAAACAAACGCCTCCATTGGTGAATGCCATGCGAAAGCCTGGGAAGTGGAACGTATTTGATATTATTTATACGGCTCCTACATTTAAAGATGATGGAACTTATCGCACCAAACCGCTTGTTACCATATTGCATAACGGGGTGCTGGTTCAAAACAATACCATCATCTTGGGGACTACCCCTTATATCGGATTGCCCCAGGTTATCCCCCATGGGAAAGGCCCAATCCGGTTACAGGCCCATGGTGATAAAAGCGAACCCATCAGTTTCCGTAATATCTGGATCAGGGAATTATAAATAGAATAAATGCAACAACCCGAAAATATAAATAATGACACATATACAGCGCGGTTGCCCCTTAAGGAAAAAATTGCCTATGGCTTGGGAGATGTAGGCAACAACTTTTTATTTAACATGGGGCAGATCTACCTGCTGAAGTTTTACACCGATACCCTGGGCTTACCGGCAGCCACGGCAGGGTTGGTTTTTTTAGTCACTAAGATATGGGATGGAGTGGCGGATGTCGCGGTAGGTACCTGGATCGACAACCGGAAAAAGATTGGGGAAAGGGGCAAGTTCAGGCCGTTCATGCTTTACGCGGTCGTACCACTTGCGCTAATGACCGTAGTAAGTTTTACCTCCCCTGGGTTCAGTCTGAACGGCAGGACTTTCTGGGCTTTTATTACGTACATGGCCTTTGGGGCCATCTATAGTATCTTCAATATTCCTTACGGATCAATGATCCCCTCCATGACCCAGGATTCCATTGAACGCTCGGAACTGGCTTCTGCCCGGTGGGCCGCGGCCAATACAGCTTTATTAATACTAACAGTTGCCTTCTTGCCCATAGTTACGTTGTTTGACAGTATGAAATTGGGTTATATTGTGGCCGCATCGGTATTTGCATTTTCCGGCCTTTTGCTTCAGCTTGCCTGTTATGCAAACGTTAAAGAACGGTATGTTGACAAAGAAACAGGAAAAGCTAAAGGGGCAGTCATTTCAGATTATAAATCATTGTTAAAGAATGCCCCGCTATGGGTTTTATGCATCGTAAACCTGTTTACCTTCTCGGCGTTTAACGTCAAACTTGCCGTGCAGGTATATTATTGCCAGTACATATTAAATGATATTTCCCTTGTTCCGTACCTGGGGTTTTTCAGCATTGGCTGTGTCTTTGTTGGAATTGCGATGGTTCCATTTTTAGTCAGGCGAATAGGCAAAAAGTCGACCTATATTTTAGGGGGTGCCATTTGGGCAGTTGCTGAAATCATGGCCTGGTTCTTTGCCAGAGATACTGTATCCTTTATTGCATTTGCATGCCTGGCTTTTTTCGGCACCTCTTTTATCAACACGTTAAACTGGGCATTGATCTCCGATGCTGTTGAATACGGGGAATGGAAGACCGGGAACAGGGGCGAAGGTTTGGTGTATTCGGTTTTTACTTTCAGCCGTAAGCTGTCACAGGCCATTGCAGGCTTTATCCCCGGCCTTGTTTTGGCCGCTGTCGGATATGTCCCCAATGCTGTCCAGGGCCTAAGCGCGCTAAGCGGGATTAAAGGGCTCATGTTCATTTATCCGGGAGTCCTGGCAGTTGCCACGTGTATTGTCATGGCTGTTTTCTACCCGCTCTCCGACTCCAGGTACACCGGGATTGTTGCAGAACTGAATGAGCGTAAAATACTAAAAAGCAAGGGAAGCCGTATATCTGATCAGGAAGGAATTTCTGGATAAAAAGGTAACTGTTAATATAAGAGAGAACTAAAAATAGAAACTAAAAATAAAACCTGATACAAAAATGGATTCAAGGGACCAATTTTTAAAGACGGTAAACCACCGGCAACCCGATCAGGTGGTCGTGGATTTTGGATCGACTCCTGTGACGGGAATACATGTTCAGTCTGTAGAAAACCTCAGAAAATTTTATGGACTGGAAAATAAACCTGTGCGTGTGGTTGATCCATACCAGATGTTGGGAGAAGTGGACCAGGAACTGATAGATATCATGGGCATTGACGTGGTTGCTGCCGGGGGTAGAAAAAATTCTTTTGGCTTTTACAACCACGGGCCATTGAAGGAATATACCACCCCCTGGGGCCAGAAAGTGCTGGTCCCGGAAGGTTTTCGGACAACAACCGACGAAAAAGGCGATGTGTTGATTTATCCTGAAGGCGATATTTCTGCCGGGCCTTCCGCCCGTATGCCCCAAACCGGTTACTTTTTCGATGCCATCATCCGTCAGCAGCCCATTGACGAGGAGAAACTGGATCCCCGGGACAATCTCGAAGAATATGGCCTGGTATCGGACAACGACCTGGAATACTGGAAAGAAACCACCCAAAAGGCACGTGCAACCGGGAAAGCTGTGGTCGCCGGACTTGGGGGGACCGCTTTGGGCGACATTGCTAATATTCCCGGCAGAAATCTAAAAAACCCGAAAGGAATCCGTGACATCACCGAATGGTACATGAGTATCCTTATGAGACCGGATTACATCCGGGCAATCTTTGACCGTCAATCTGAAATAGCCCTTGAAAATTTTAGCCGTTTGCATAGCGTCATTGGCGACAATGTGGATGCAGTTTTCATTTGCGGAACCGATTTTGGGACACAGAATTCGACTTTCTGCGCCACTGAACAGTTCGATGATTTATGGTTGCCTTATTACCAGAGAATCAATAATTGGATCCATGCCAATACCAACTGGAAAACCTTCAAACACTCGTGCGGCGCTGTTGAACCGTTTATGTCGCGGTTTATTGCTGCCGGCTTCGATATCATCAATCCAGTTCAAATAAATGCCAAAGGAATGGATCCGGCATATTTAAAAAAAACCTACGGGAAAGAGCTCGTTTTCTGGGGCGGCGGTGTCGACACACAAAAAACATTGCCCTATGCAACTCCTGAAAAAGTAAGGGAAGAAGTGCTTGGTTTGTGCGATATTTTTGCCAAAGACGGGGGGTTCGTGTTCAACACCGTTCACAACATCCAGGCCAACGTGCCGGTTGAAAACATTGTGGCCATGATTGGTTCAATCAGGGAATTCAACGGAAAGCATTAGCCAGGGTAATTGATGGTTGATAAAGGGAATGAGCATGGTGCCTATTATGTTTACATTAATCTAAAATACTAAAACTATGAAAAAAACCATTCTTTTTTTAACAATGGCTACAATTGTTGTCCTATTTATTGGATGTAATAGTAATTCACAAAGAACAGAGGGTGAGGCAATTAAAGCCTTCAATATTGATTATAACTGGGCCCCTGGGGGTGCCCATGGTTTTGCAAAGCCCGGCTTATGGGCAGATGCAAATCCCGAGACATTGATGAAGTGGTACGAGGATTTGGGTTGTAATGTGGTTCATTCATTTGGCGTTTCATGTAACGGCTACGCGTGGTACAAAAATGGGATTATCCCTGAACAACCGGGGTTGAAATACGATTTTCTCACAGAAATGGTAAAAATCGGGCACAAAAAGAACATGAAGGTATTTGGTTATTTTTGCGTCGGGGCGAATAATAAATGGGAGGAAGACTATCCTGATTTATGCTACAGGATGAATGGCCAGCAGATTCCTTTTACGGCCCGATATATAGATTACTTGTGTGCATCAATCGAAGATGCCATAAAGAAAACCAATATGGATGGTATCATGCTGGATTGGTTTTATAATCCGGGAGGTGGGAAAGACCCTCTTCCTCCACTAAGATGGTTACCATGTGAGCAAGTAATGTACCAGGAATTAATGAATCAACCTTTCCCCGGGAAGGATGAAATTACCCCTGAGATTGAATTGGATTTTCGTCGTAAAGCTATTGACAGGGCATGGAAGCGCATTCGGGAAATAACGAAGAAAACAAAGCCTGATTGTATCATTTGGCTAACCGCTTATGATATTAACAGTAAGGAATATTCCGGTTCAGCTATGTTAAAAGAAGTAGATTGGTTAATGAATGAAGCCGGAGATGTTGCAAGAACTGAAGTTATGCGTGGATTAGTGGGTAGTCAGACTAAACTTATCACATGTATGGCAAACTGGAATAAACAAGACCCGGCAGAAGTTGTGCCTGCGGCAATCAAAGCGAACGTCGGGCTTTATGGCTTTACGAAACCAATTGTAGGAGCTTTAATGCCTCCTATTGATATGTATCTTTCTCAACCGGTTAGCGATTTTAGTGGAGATGGAAAGAATATTGCCATTTTAGCCCGGGCATACAAAGGATTGCCGTTTGACTATGTAAAAAAATAATATGCTATTTTATTACTTTGAAATAATATTCATGACTTTCCCTCCGGGTATATTTAACGGATTGAGAACCAATTAACTAAAAAATGAACTCAGTTATCTTATCAGGAATTCTGCTGATTGCACTCGGCGCATTTTCATCAGGGAGTTTTGCCATCCCATTCGGAAAAATAAAAGGTTGGAGCTGGGAAACCTATTGGATGGTATTTAGCCTTGGGGCATATATTCTTTTCCCATTGATTGCTTGCCTTATTTTTGCTCCCGGATTTATTCAGATCATAAAGTCTGCACCAACCGGTATTCTGGTGACTGTTTTTCTGCTGGGTGCACTCTATGGGGTTGGTAACCTTTCATTCGGATTAGCCTTACGCTACCTTGGATTATCTCTGGGTTATGCGCTTTCCCTGGGATTAATGCTTGCCATCGGTACCCTGATTCCTACTGCTATAGACGGACGCCTTCAGGTGATGATGCAAGGGACAGGAGGAACATTACTGATTTGGGGCATCGCTATTTCAGGCATTGGGATCGCTCTTTCGGCCTGGTCCGGAATTTTGAAAGACAAAATCATGTCGGATACTAAAAAAAAGGAGAGCATTGGGGAATTCAACCTGATCAAAGGAGCGATGGCAGCTGTTTTGGTCGGATTTACAGGATCATCCATGTCGCTGGGATTTGAACAGGGAAACTCACTGTCCGACATAGCAGCAAAACAAGGTGTCGATCCTTTATTTGCCATGATGCCACTTTTTGTGGTATTGTTTGCAGGAACTTTTGTCAGCACATTTGGCTGGTGTTTCTATCTGGGCACAAAAAATAATTCACTGAAAGATTACAAACATGCAGCGACCGTCAGGATCCTTACATGGAACTATTTGTTTGGCTTGCTGGCAGGCTTGTTGTGGTTCAGTCAGTTGATTGTTTATGGCATGGGGAAAAGCAAAATGGGACCTTATACCTTCACCTCCTGGGGAATTCTAATGGCATTGACCATCGTTTGTGCCACAGTATGGGGACTCCTCCGCAATGAATGGAAAGGGGCGCCCCTTAAAATCTACATATTGATGATCCTCTCCTTGCTCATCATTATTGCTTCTTCTTTTTTAATTGGAATCAGCGGATCAATATAAAACAGCATTATGACAACGTCACGCGAACACATTTTAGCAGCAATCAACCACCAACAAACTGGTAAAGTCCCCGTTGATCTTGGATCCACTCCCAGTTCTGGAATTTCAGCGATAGCATACAGCAATCTGCTCAAACATCTTGGACGAACCGACCTGCCTGTTTTGGTCTATGATGTAGTCCAGCAATTGGCCCAACCCGATCTCTCCATTCTGGATCATTTTGGAATTGATGTGCTGGATATCGGACGGACTTTCAATGATCAGGCTTCAGACTGGATCCCAACCACCCTGGCAAATGGCGCCCAAGCCTTTTATCCGAAAAGTTTTCATCCCACAAAACTGTCAGATGGGTCCTTCGTGACATACGATGACGACGGTCAGCGAATCTTATCAAGAATGCCTATCGGTGCAACATTTTTCGACCAGACCTATTTTCCCTATGTAGATGGATATCCTGATTCGTTTGAAAATCTGGATACTGAAATGGGACGGATCATGTGGGCACGCGATGTACACAGCCCATGGGATCATGCAGGCGAAGATGATTTCTGGCAAAGACTGAGAGAGAAAACCCTGAAATTAAGACAAAATACAGACAAAGCCCTGCTGGTTGTTTGCGGATGCAACCTATTCGAATGGGGAACCTTCCTTCGAAGAATGGACAACTTTCTGATGGATCTGATGTGTGATCCGGAAAACGTTGAAAAATTGCTCGATCAGCTCCTTATCAGGCACCTGTCCACGCTGGAAAAAGTATGCCATGCCGTAGGTGATATTGTGGATATCATCCGTTTTGGCGATGATCTTGGCATGAGTTCAGGGCCGTTCATGGATGCAGACACCTATCGGTATCTTTTCAAACCACGGCACAAAATACTGTGCGATTATGTGAAAACACACAGTAAAATGCACACCTATATCCATTCGTGCGGCTCCATCTCACTGTTAATGCCAGATATGATTGAGGCCGGAATTGAAATTTTCAATCCTGTGCAGACCAATGCCTATATGATGCAGCCTGATTTTCTGAAAAAAGAGTTTGGACAACAATGTACTTTCTGGGGGGGCGGCATTGAAACAGTGGGGACCCTCAATGTGGGTAATCCCGCACAAATTCGCAAACAGGTTCTCGAGAGGCTCGGGATCTTTTCGAAAGGGGGCGGCTTTGTATTCAATACTGTTCATAACATTCTCCCTGATGTTCCTCCTGAAAATATAGTAGCGATGTTTGACGCAGTGAAAGAATTTAACAGCAAATCAGGTAATTGACTTTTACGTAAAAACCAAAATTTAAATATAAGAGTCATATTTTACTTTTATTTTTAAAACTCAAAATCAAATTAATTAATCATCTCATCATGAAAAGAGTAGCATCCATTCTGTTATTATTTACCATATGGTCAACGCTAACCGGGCAAACTGCCTCCAACAACAAACTAAAACTGGAAGAGTGGAAAGATGCCCGTTTCGGGATGTTCATTCACTGGGGGCCTGTTACACTCAAAGGGACCGAGATTGGCTGGTCGCGGGGCCTTGAAGTTCCCGTTGACGAGTACGATAATCTTTACAAGCAGTTCAATGCGGCTAATTTTGATGCAAACAACTGGGTCAGCGTGGCCAAAGCAGCCGGTATGAAATACATCATCTTGACCACCAAACATCACGATGGGTTTTGCTTGTGGAATACCAGACAAACAGACTACAATATCATGCATTCCCCATTGGGACGTGATGTTGTGAAAGAACTGTCAGAAGCCTGTAAAAAGCAGGGGATCGCTTTTGGAACCTATTATTCGACCACAGACTGGCATCATCCAGATTTTCCGTTGACCAGTCCGGGTGGAAAAATTAACAGACCCGTCTACGATCTGGATGCCTACACTACCTACCTGAAAAAACAGGTAGCCGAACTGTTGCTGAACTAT
>Ga0265297_10002826_pt1 | contig 33571 bp, 56 predicted proteins | sample Munlanlwell13791_FD_192502 | JGI IMG/M metagenome (GOLD analysis project Ga0265297, IMG submission 192502) | Leachate microbial communities from a municipal landfill in Southern Ontario, Canada - Leachate well 137-91 | ecosystem: Engineered > Solid waste > Landfill > Unclassified | place...
ATTTATAAAGTTATAAGTTTATAAAGTTAAAAGTTTGAAAGTTAAAAGTTTATAAAGTTAAAAGTTTGAAAGTTAAAAGTTTATAAAGTTAAAAGTTTGAAAGTTAAAAGTTTATAAAGTTAAAAGTTTGAAAGTTAAAAGTTTATAAAGTATTAAAAGAAACAAGTGAAGTCCATCTAAAAAATATGGAGAAATTTATGGCAAATAGAGAAAATAATGCGAATTACTTATTCCAACAACTTCGGAGTATAACTTCGAGACATAGACAGAATGTTAAAGAAGTTTTAGATAACATTGTTCATATAACAACTATTGATAAATCAATGATTGAAGGTATTAATAAAGCAATATTACAGGATAACTCTTTAATTAATAAAAATAGTGAGGATTATGAAAATGCTTTTCTTAGATATCAATCAGGAATCAAGTTTGATATATCTGAAATTCAAAACGGAATTAGACAAATACAAATTCAAATACCGCTGTTACAAAATATGAAAGAAACTGCGAAAAATATTGAAGATTTTTTAAATGAAAATAACTAGTTATTTAATCGCTAATAGTAAATAACTAAAACTATTAGCAAATATAAAGGAGGTATTATGCCAGTAGGTAATAGTACAATGGGAAATTTTACCAATTATGGGGTTGATTATGATGAAGCTAAAATCCAATTAAAAGGTAAAAAAGGGGAAGAACCGAAAGAGAAATATTCTTATATCGAAGGATATTTGACTAAGGTGGAAGCGAGTGAATATGAATTTGAAGGTGAGATGATTCAAACTATCAAATTCTATTTCAAGGACGATGAGATTAATTACGATGTGTTGGAATGCGGAAGATATACTACTTTTGTACGTGGTGCTTTGAGTTGCTTGGTTAATTTGGATGCTATTGATTATATCAGATTAACTCCATACAATTCAGACGAAGAGTTTAATGGCAAGAAACTAACGCATTGCGGGGTAAGACATAACGACAATAAGGTTACTCGAAAATACAAGAAGGGTGATTATCCTGAAGCGGTTGCTGCTAAAGTTGGTAAAAAGGAATATTTGAATACCGAAAAACGTGATGAATTTTTTGATAATCTAATTCCTGAAATTAACGCAAAATTAGTGCATAAGTTTAAATCAGGAAGCAATTCTAATGCTGAGGCGACAAATAATACAAATAACGGATACAAACCGTATAGCGTAGCTAAAAACGGTAAAACTACAGAGCAGAATCTTGAGGATAATATTATTCAAGAAGAGGATATTCCGTTTTAATTATGATTATAAAATTTCAGTAGCCACAAACTTTAGCTCGTGGCTACTGAGTAAAAAATAAGAAAGAAAAAATATGAAAAATATGAAAAATATAAGATATGATGGAATATTGAAATTTCCTTGCGTGGCTTATGTTGAGGAAATAAATAAAATCGTTGAGGTTAAGCAAATTAAATGGAATTATAATACCAATAAGATTGATCACATAAGTTATGATTCTATAGGGGAAATGGTACCGCATATTTCTGAACATTTTAGATTTTTATTGCCTACTGCTTTGATGGATAAATATGGTAATGAAATGATAGAAGGGAATATAATTCGTTCAGTAAATCAGCATGGCACATATCTTCACACAGGTATTGTTAAAAGGTCTAAGGGTTTAAAATGGAATTATAACGGTTTTGATTTGTTGATTATTGATTCTCCAAACAAAGATTCAATAAACAAGTTAAGTAATTTTTCACCGAATAGTATTTGGTGGCACGGGGATGAGTCTGCTAATAATGATGAAATTATAGGACATTGCCTTGTTAATCCTGAGCTTTTACCTAAAGGTTTTGATATTGAAAGTGTGTTTAGTTAAAGTGAATTATGAATTAATAAATCAATATAAAATATTAAAGGAAAAAATTATGACTGAATTAGAAATAAAAAATAAAAAGTTTGCGGAGCTTGGTGAAGTTACTTATAAAATAAGTACAGCTTCGTTTAATACTAATCAATATACACTAAGTAGCTGGAAACGTAAGCAAACTGAATTGATTCAACTATTAGAAGAATTAGAAGATAGAAAAAATAGTTAGAAGTTAATTCTTATAAATTTAATTAATATAATATTAAAGGAAATAATTATGAATATAAATGATACTATCGAAGCAATGACGCAAGAATTAGTTGCGGAGAAAATTGCAAGTTTGAAAAGAATTGCGGATAAGAAATAATTAATTTAAAATAATAAAGTTAACTTAATAAATAATAATAAAAAAAAGTTGAATTTAAAATATGTTGATAGAAAAAAATATATTTGATAAAAACATCTCGTTATTTGGCAATGCGAAAATTACTACTAATCCAAGTATATTATCTTTGAATGAATTATTGAATAATATTCATAATGGTACTTATGCAGTAATCACTAATAAAGCAAGAGAATTACTTCAACAAGATATTACTAATAATATATTAAATATAAAAGGTACATTAACAACACCACTTTACGATAAATATAAAAAACAAAATATACCTGCTTTTACTTTATCTGCTTATTGTAACCACAGAATTGCAGATAATGAAAATAACTATAATAAATATGGTTTTGAATTTATCAAGGATAAGTTGATTTATCATACTAATATACTTCAAATTGATATTGACAATATTTCTGTGAAAAAAGTTTATGAAGTTAAAAAAACTTTGGAAAACGATCCTTATACTATATTTTGCTTTACTTCAATTGGAGGTATGGGCATTAAAGCTGGAATTTATATTGATGGTAATCAGCATTTAAACGCTTTTAATTCTGCTGTTGAATATTATAAAAATTCGTATAACTACGATATTGATAAATCTGTTAAAGATTTATATAGATTGTGTTTTGTAAGTTACGATGCTAATTTATTTGTAAATAAAAATGCGGAAATATTTTATACAGAAAATAATATTGAAACTGCTGATAAAATAATAAAACAAGAAATACTTGATTCTTATACATCAATTGATAATAATAGATTTAATGAATATGCTCAACAAGGCATTAATACTGCTAAAAAACTCATTACAGATTCAATCAAAGGAGATTCAGATAAAGGTAGACATAATTCGAGAATAAAAGCAGCTTATCTATTAGGTGGTTATGTAGCTGGAGGATTTTTTAGCGAGGAATATGCTATTAGTCAAATTAGAGATACTGTACTTTGTCATACTGATTTAACAGAAGATGAAGCTATGAAAGATATATATGATGCTATAAAAAAAGGACAAATACAACCAATTACTTATGATGATATAGAAAAGGAACGTAATAATTATATTAATAATCAATATGGTAGTGAATGGAAAAATAAAAAAAATTCTACTGCTACATCTTTATCATTGGCTGCTGATGCGTTAAATAATGTTGAAAATTCCGATACTACAATTAATATTAATAAGAACAAAATTAAATCTTCGAAAGAATGTAATATTGCTATTTTAGAGCAGTATCTAAATGAACAGTATAATTTAAGATATAATATTGTAAAAAGTCAGGTAGAATATCAATTAAAAAATAATGATTCAAAAGATTGGATAGATACTAAAGATAGATTTGCAAATGAGATTTGGAGAGTTTTTCAAAAATCTCCTAATAAAATCCCCATTAATCATATTGAATTAACTTTGAATTCTGAATTTGTTCAAAGTTTTCATCCTTTCCAAGATTATTTTTATAATTTACCTCAATGGGATACTACTAATAATTATATTCAACAATATGCTTCTTTGATTAAAGTACCAAAAGAACAAGAAGAAATCTGGGTTATTTACTTTATGAAATGGATAGTAGGTGCAGTCGCTTGTGCTTTGGAAATAGGATTAAATCATAGTTGTATTGTTCTATCAGGTAAACAAGGAATTGGAAAAACTACTGTTATTAGAAATTTAGTCCCGGAACCTTTACTTAAGTATTATATTTCTACTCAAATTAATCCGAATGATAAAGATTCTAAAATAGCAATTGCGGAATATTTTATTATTAATCTTGACGAATTGGAATCTATTAATCGTGAAGAAATTGGATTATTAAAATCATTGATGACTATCGATTCTATTGACATTAGAAGACCTTATGGTAGACGATTTGAAAAAACAAAAAGACGTGCATCATTTATCGGATCTGTAAATAAGGCACTATTTTTAACAGATATTTCAGGTAATCGACGCTTTTTAACTGTGGAGGCTCTTGAAATTGATTTGAAATCTACAATTAATCTTAATCAAATGTATGCTCAGGCTTTATATCTGTTAAATAATGGTTTTCAATATTGGTTTGAAGGTAATGAAATTGAAAAAATTAATGAAATAAATCTTATATACCAAATGGTTAATCCTGAAGATGATTATTTAAACAAATATTATGAACCTGTTGAATTGGATAATTATGAAAATAAAACTGTTGATGAAGCTGTTAATCAAGGTTTTTGCCAATTATTAACAGCAACTGAAATTATGGAAGATTTACAATCGAAATCTATAGCTGTTAAATTTAATTTTAATAAATTGGGACAAACTTTAAAAAATCAAGGTTTTAAACAAATTACAAGAAAAATAAATAAAAGAGTTAGTAGATATTATATAGGAAAAAAAAGAAATATTTTTAATCAACAAAGTTTGGCAAAAGAACCTTTTTAGTTTAATAAGAGGTAACAGCGGAGGCGGAGGTAACACCGGAGGTAACACCGAGGTAACACCGCTATGTGATTGATAAATATAAGAGGTAACAGGGTAACACCTAAAAACCTTAAAATATTTAATAGAATATAGGGGGGGGACCTGGTACTACACGCGTGGGCCCTGGGTGTGATCTCTATTAAGTTTTAAAAACAGAATTTAGGTGTTACCCTGTTACCTCCCTAATAAATCAAAGAGTTCGGGGTGTTACCTCGGTGTTACCTCCGGTGTTACCTCGAGGTTCGGTGTTACCTCTATAAATATTTTTATAGAAATATTAGATAATTAAAAACTTTTAAAAGAAGGATGTATTAATGAATATGATAGAAATTTATAAAAAAATGTTAAAAACAGAAACAGATGAAAATAAAAAAAGGCTTTTAATAGTTCAATTACAGAAAATTGATGCTAATTGTTTAGAATATATTAATGAACAAAAAAATGAAAATGAATATGAGGGCATGCAGTTGGAGGATTTGCAATTAGAATTGGCTAAGGTTGATAAGCTTTTAAGTCTTTCTAAAAATCGGAATGACAAGGATTTGATTGAGGCTCGAAATTTAATTTTAAGTGAATTGAAGAAATCGGATTTGAAGGATAAGGAATGGATTGATTGCGGTTTTTTGAATGAGAAATTTTATTTGAATGATAACGATGCTCATTTCGAAAAGGGTGCGGTTTATACTCCATCGGAAGCGAATCGTTTGTTTGATTTGGATGTTGAGAGCAAGGGAAAGGTTCATTTGATTAAAACTTTATTTTATGCTGTGGAAGTTGATGATTTATTACCAAAATTCAAAATTGATGAACTAAATGAAACAGATGAAGTTGTTTATTATACAAAAAATGGTCAAATGCTAAAATATCATAAACAAGATGGTCGAATTGAAATAGGACTTACTTTGATTAAAGGATAAATATGAATGATATAGATAAAATTATAAATGTGAATAGTGATAAAAAAAGAGAATATTATAAAGAATATTATAAAAATAATAAAACAAAGATAAAAGAGATTAAAAAAAGGCATTATGAAAAAAAGGAGAACAAAGATAAACAATTAATACAAATGAGACAGTATTATAAAAAATATATAAAAAAAAATGACAGAACAGAATATTATAAACAAAAGTATCAACAAAAAAAGGAGAAGATTATGAATAGAATTATAATAAGTGATTATGATCGAAAAAAAATTCAATGGATTAAATCGATATTATCGGAGCCTGTTCAATTAAGTGAAGAGGGGAAAAGAAATAAGGAATTAGTTGATAAATATATAAATAATAAAGATGTAACAATGAAAAATGAACAATTATTTAATTTAAAATACAATCAATTATTTTATAATCAATTTAAAAATATAGGAGTTAGTATATGAAATTTACAGTTAAAATAGATGACATGTTAGGTACATTAGAATTATTGAAGCCTATAATACCGACACGAACAACTTTACCTATTTTAGAGATGTTATATATGGAAATAGACGACACAGGTATATTGAATATAATGGGATCCGATTCGGATAATTTTATGAAAACTAATTTGTTTGTAGAGTCTCATGAGGCTGGTTCCATATTAGTATCTTATAATAAATTACGTTCATTACTTTTAGCTTTGAACTCGGATATTGATGAATATTTAGTATTTGATGTTGATATTGATAATAATATAAAAATATCAGTAAAAAATGGTGAGTATAAAATGAAAGGTATTAACAGTGATGAGTATTTAGATATATATGAATTTCATTCCGAAAGATCCATTAATGTTAGTGGAGATGTTCTGAAAATGATAAAGAAAGTATCGTTTGCTTGTTCGAAAGATGAATATAGACCAGCAATGTTAGGAGTCTATTTTGCGGTTTCGGAAAACAAATTATCGATTGTTGCTACTGATTCTTACATGATGGCAATTTACGAAAAGCCTATTGAATGTGAGGATATAGAGTTTATTGTGCCTGTTTCAATAGTGAGTATTTTGGAAAAAGTTAAAGATAAATGTCAAATTTATTTTCAATATAATAAAAAAAAGGATTTTTTTGCAAAAATGAGATTTGAATGTAATGAATTTACATTAACTACAAGAGTGATTGAACAATCATTTCCAGCATATAAAAAAGTAATACCAAGTTCTTTTAATTCTTGTGTTATTATAGATGTTAAGGAATTGAGAAGTTGTATTAATAGAGTGTCTTTGTTTTCCGATAAAACCACTTCAAAAGTAAAGGTTATTGGTGATGATAATATATTAACAATATCAGCTCAGGGTGATACCGAGAGTGCTCTCGAGAAATATTATTTATCAACTCCATTTAATGCGGAGTTTGTATTGAATTATAAATTATGGAATAATGGTTTGGCATTTATTGGTCAAGAATGTGAAATTAAGTTTTTTGAAAAAAATAAACCAATTATATTTGAAAATGCTGAAGAGAATTTAACATATTTATTAATGCCGTTAAGGATAGATTAAGATAATAATAAATAATTAATAAAATAGATAGAAAGTGAGTAAAATATGAATATAAATTTAATTCAAATAATGCAAAAAGGCGGATTAGAATCAGAGCAAATACAGTATTTATCTGCCAAGTTTGAAGAATATGTTGATATAGCTACAAGTTGGGATGAAAAAGCCAAAAACATTGTAGTAATAGATGAATCGCAAGTTCAATTGATGGATTTAGCTAAAAAAGGAAGGATTGAGTTAACTCATAAACGAACTGATATTGAAAAACTTAGAAAGCAATTAAAGGATCGGTCTTTGAAAGAAGGTCGAGCAATTGATGAAGTTGCTAAACAATTAACTTCTTTGATTGTGCCGATTGAGGAATATTTGAAATCTCAAGAAAAGTTTGTTGAAATAAGAAAAGCTGAGCGTGAAGCTAAATTAAGAACTAAGAGAATTGAAATGTTGAAACCTTTTAATCCTGATTTGATGGGAGTTGACGTAGGGATAATGACTGAAGAAAGATTTTTGAAATTCTTACAAATTACAGAAAAGGAATATAATGACAAATTAGAGAAAGAAAGATTGTATCGGGATGAACAGAAACGAATTATATTAGAGAATGAGAAAATTCTTTTAGAGAACGAGCGAATAAGAAAAGAATTGGAAGAAAAGCGAAAAACTGAGGAAGAAAATGAAAGATTAAAACAAGTAATTGAAAATAGTATTGTTGATGAAATAGTTGATAAAAATCAAAAATTATCTGAAAAGAATATTCAATATATGAAAAATATTAGGACAATATTAGATGAAATTGATGTTGGCAGTTCCTTAAATCCTGATATGAATAAGATATTAACAAAGATTAATACTGATATTGAGAAAATAAAAGATTATATATCAATTTGTATTGGAGAGAAATAAATGAATTTTCATCCTAATGATAAAGGCGGAGTGTTGGATTCATCCATCCCTGTTGTTGTAGGGGATAAAGATATTATAGATACTACTAATTGTAAATCCAATATTAAGGTCGGATTAAGGTTTAATAAAGGTAAAACTCGCTGGGCTTTGATGGATTTTGAAATGTTGGAAGGTGCTGTAAAAGTATTGGAATTCGGCTGTGATAAATATGGTGAGTTCAATTGGAAAAAGGGGTTAAAAACTACTGAAATTTGCGAAAGTAGTCTGAGGCATATTATTGCATTTCTCAACGGTGAGGATATTGATAAAGAAAGCGGGATTTCTCACTCTTCGCACTTAATTTGTAATGCTATCTTTTTAGAGTATATGATGAAATATAAGCCTGAGTTTGATAATAGGTTTATTGATAAGAATAAGGAAATAGTTAAAAGTTTGTAAAGTTCATAAAGTATTAAAGTATAAAGGGAAATAAATTATGGAATTTGAGAAATATCAACATATAGAAAGAATAGGTACATCGGCAACTGAGGGTTTGTTGCAAGGAGAGGTTTATGTCTTTCCAAAAATTGACGGTACAAATTGTCAGGTTTGGATGGATGATAATGATATCTTGAAAACAGGTAGTAGAAAAAGGGAATTGACTTTTCAAAATGATAATGCTGGATTTTTACATCATATCTCTGAAAATGAATTTATTATTCGTTTGGTTGATGATACTAAATTAAGATTATATGGAGAGTGGCTTGTACCTCATACATTACGAACTTATCGTCAGGATGCTTGGAATAAATTTTATGTTTTTGATGTAATAGATGGAAATGGAAGATTTTTACATTATGAAGAATATTCAAAAATCTTAGCACATTATGGAGTTGAGTTTATTCCTCCGCTCTGTAAAATGACAAATCCGAGTTATGAGGATTTGGTAAAATTGCTTGATGAAAATACTTATTTAATTCAAGATGGTAAAGGTACTGGCGAAGGTATTGTAATTAAAAATTATGACTTTGTAAATCGCTACGGTAGGGTTACTTGGGGTAAGATTGTAAGGAACGAATTCAAAGAGCATCAATCGGAAAAAGAAGTTAGGGAACGAAAAGCAATAAACGGAATTGAAAATGTTATTGTTGATAAATATGTTACTCAGGCATTGGTTGAAAAGGAATATTCCAAGATTGATAATGAATGCGGATGGAATTCCAAACTTATACCAAGATTATTAAATACGGTTTATTATAGTTTGGTTAATGAGGAAAGTTGGAATTTCGTGAAGGAATTTAAAAAACCGACTGTGGATTTTAAAAAATTATTACAGGTTACAATTCAAAAAACTAAAGAAGTGAAACCGGAGTTATTTTAGTTGAAAGTTATAAAGTACAAAGTTGTAAAGTATTAAAAGAAAAAAAGTGGGGTCCATCTAAAAAGGATAAAATTATATGGAAAAGAATAAATTAACAGCAAAACAAAAATTATTATATCATCTGGCTAAGCACTCTTCTGATTCCAGAGTTGAATTTATTGTTCAAAATAATGACGATAATGAGTTGTTTGAGTGGTTATTAAGGATATTAAAGGATTATCGGAAACAAACAAATATGGTTAATAAATTTATTAGAGAATTGGAGAGATTATGACAAACTTGGAAGATATAAATGAAATAATAGAAAAAGTTACAAACGAAATAAGAGAAGAAGCTATCAAGTGGCGAAAAATGAAAACTCAAGAGGAAATGCTTGGAGTTATATCTCACAAAGCAATAAAATCTTGTAATAAAAGAGATTATGTAAAAATAATTGAAGACATGCATCATAAAGCAATAGAATATTGCGATAACGCATTAATTGCTAAACACCATAACGATATGGAGAGTTATAAAGATAATCTTAAGCGTAGTTATTACTGTGAATTATTGGCTATTCATGAGTTAGGTGTATTTATAGATTACTATAACGACGATTTAAGCTATTCAATGAACATATTAAAGGAATCTTGTAAATCAATATTTAATGCGTGGTTAGAGGTGTTGTGAGAAATAAAATAGTAAGATTAGCAATAGATTATATGGAGGGGATATGAAAGTATATGATTATTTAAGTTTTTGTCAGTTGAAAGAAAAGGAGAATTTTGAAACTGTAAAATATGTTTCGGACTTTAATTATTGGATATGGCGTATGGGTTTTAAGAAAGAAGTTGATTTCTGGTTAAAACCATTTAGTTATGCTTTAATAATTTATTATTTCAGAGATTGGCAAAGCAGTAAAGATTTAACTTTTTTTATTAACCCAAATATTGATATTCAAAAGATTGAAGTATTACCTAATCATATAAGAATTACGAATTATAACAATAGACGTATTATTGCTCCAACACCAATAATTTTAAATGAATTTCTCGAATTGTGTAGTATTATGGGTGTGAAATTAGAAACGAGAGGAGATAATTAATTATGAATAAATATAATATTTTTAAGAAGTTTGAATTATGACAATAGAATTATTAGAAGAAGCAGCAGTCCCCATAATACTTGTAGAAGGTAACGACGATGGTCTCCCTTTTGTGAGTATGGGTAGAATTAAGCAAATTCTAATAGATTACTTTAAGGATAAATTAATTATTAAGAATTTATGTCCGGGCTGTATAAATAATGACGATAAACGTACTCGCTATTGTAATATTATTTGTTTAAAATCTTATAAGCATGTAAGAAATATAGATGGTGAGGAATTTATATGCACATGCACAGGGTATAAGGAGAAATAATGAAATTTAAGGAATTGAAATTTATCGAATATGGTGATATTATGCGTGCTGATATTGGTAATTTCCATGCCACAATAACCAAAGCAAAACCTAATGTTTATAATAATGATGATAGTTATTGTTATTGTGTTATTATTAATATTTTCCCGACTGGAAAACATTATTATAGAAATAGTTTAAAAGAATGTAAAAATCTTATAATGAGTGAATATCAAGGCTATATTAAAAAAATAATTGTTGATTTGGAGCTTAGTCAAGCAAATAAACGGAAAATGGTATTAATTATTGAATTTGATAATTATATTACTTCATTGGTTGAGGTATTGAATCAATATGTGGTTGAACCCGTTGATAAACGTTATTATACTATATTATAATTCAAAGGAGGGGCAGTGAAAACCAAATATAAAGAGCTTAAAAGCAATTTGGGTTCAGGAAATACAATATTTGTAGGTAGTTCTAATGATATGTTTTGCGAGAATTATCCTAAAGAGTGGGTTTATAAGACTTTAGAACATTGTAATAAATTTGATAATAAATATTTATTCCAAACTAAGAATCCAAAGCATTTATTAGAATTTAAAGATTACTATCCGGATGTTGGTAAAGTCTGTATTACTGCCGAATCTAATAGACACTACCCAACAATAATGGGTAAAGCATTACCCCCAGATTTGAGATTATTTTTTACTTTAGCTTTTGTTGAACCTATGATTACTATTGAACCAATTATGGATTTTGATTTAATAGAATTTGTTGCATTATTAAAAAAAAGTGAACCGTATCAAATCAATATCGGAGCTGACAGTTGTGGGCATAATTTACCAGAACCATCAAAAGAGAAAACAATCGAATTTATTGAAGAATTAAAGAAATTTACTAATGTTTATCTAAAAAGTAATTTAGGAAGGATAATAAAATGACAATAATAAATGATTTAAAACCAATAACTTATACCTGCGTTGTTGATGAACAGCAACATCTATTGCTTTATGATGCAGATATTAATCTATGGGTTATAATGCGTGTAGTTAATGAAGGGACTTATTTGTTAAATAAGGCAAATCTAAAATTTTATGATATTGCTAAAAATAGTATTACTGATAAATATTTAAGATTTATCGAATTTAATGAATGTGTTGATTGTTTCAATAAATATATTAAATAAAGAGAAATAGGAGTAAATATGGAAGAGTTAATAGAATTATTAGAAGAAGCAGCAGTCCCCATAATACTTGTAGAAGGTAACGACGATGGTCTCCCTTTTGTGAGTATGGGTAGAATCAAGCAAATCCTAAAAGATTACTTTAAGGATAAGGATGTTGTTAAGGATTTGTGTAAAACTTGTATATACTGTAATTAATTAAACACATATTGTCATCAATTTGGTAACGAAATTGTCTATGAATGTTCAGGATATAAGGAGAAATAATGGATAAAATAGAATTTGAAATTAGATATGATGATTTTGGCGATGAAATTTACTACTTTCAAGATGGGGATTTTAATATAGAAATCTGGCAAATTGAGTTAGATGATGACGATGACTGTTGCGGTCTTATCATTGATATTTGTGGTGAAATAATTGTTGATGAAAATGGTACTTTTGACGAAATGAAATCATTAGCTCAAGATGAATATGAACAATATAAATCAGAGAATTATATTAAATTTAGGGCTATTAATGACAATTTTTGAACAAATATATAAGGGACAATTAATGATAACAATGATAATTAATATAAAATTCGACCCCCAAGCAGGTAATTTAGATATTCACATGGGGACAATGGATTTTAACACTGCAATAATAGTTAATAAAGATAAAAATATAAATGTTGAAAAAATCTATGCAGATACAATATTTGAAATAATACATAAAAAAGAAACCAAACAATTAATTATTGATAAAATCAAAAAAGAACAAAAAAATATTTAAAGGATTTTTATGAAAAACAAAATAAATTGTGCATTAGCAATAGCATTTGAGGCTGGACGTTGGCTGGGGCAAGTGGACTTAGAAGAGTATTATGAAAATGAACAATATTCAAAATCAGTTAAGGATGTATTTTATTCACAAATAATAACAATGCCAAACAATACCAAATTAATTGGAAAACAAGTTATAATAAATTTACGTTCAAATGAGTGGCGAGAAGGGGTTAAAAAGTCAAGTTTAGAATATTTAAATCAAGCTTGGATGTTTTTTAATAATTAAAGGATTAATATGAATCTAAGCACATTTTTTGAGGATAATAGTGGGGGGTTCTCTTCCATACGATTAATAGCAGTTATTTGGATTGTTATTGTAGCTATTGTGTGGGTTTACACTTCGTTTACAGTTGGTTATTTAGCTGATATACCGGAATCAGCAATTATACTTACTATTGCTTTAATATCAGGTAAAGTAATTCAAAGATTTGGAGAGAAAAATGAGGATTAAATATTTTTGGTATGAACATAAAAACAATTATTTAAATAGATATTTAGAAGTTGCAAATAATGGATTTACAGATGAGGATGTACATTGGTTATGGTTTTGTAAATTATTTAAAATCAATTACTTATATGTCTTTTTAAGACGGTTCGCTTTTTATTTTGAAAAAGATGCAGGCTGGGCTGGTGATTATATGATAGGAATAGGATTTATCGGAATTCATTTGAATAAAACATAGTTAGGAAGGAATAAGTGAAATTATTTAATAATAAAATATTAGAAATTGCTAATGCAGGCTATAGGGATGCTTATATACACTGGTTTTGGTTTTGTAATTTATTCAAAATAGAATGTTTGTCAGTATGTTTTAAAAAACCCTTTAAATTTGAGTATATAGTTTATTACAATGATGGGATTTGGAATATATTGCATATAGGATTTATTCATATAATTTGGGTAAAATGGGATGATAACTAATAGCGAACCAACTAAAAAAATATTGGACATTAGAAAAAGCTAATGATGATTGGGTAGAAATTGTTGTAGAGATATTGAACAGTAAGGAATGATATGAAAACATGTGAAACTTGTAAATTTTGGGAAGTAACAAAAGAAACACAGCCTTATCAAATGGGGAAATGTTTAATGTTAAGTGGAAAAAATATTCCCAAATATAATAAATATTTAGAAAGAGAAACCACAGATGATATTCACCCGGATGATAAAATAACAGGTATTTCAAGTTGTACGCTATGTCAATTTGATGGATTAGGATTTTATTATGAGACAAAAGCGTGGTTCGGATGTATTCATCATAAAGCTAAGGAATGATATGAGTGGTTACTTCGGAATTGGAATATACAACGACAAAAGCGTACAAAACAATTCCTTTATTCCATTATAAGACGTTTGAGGAATTTTATAGTAACATACCTTATGACTGTTAATTAATTGGAGTAGAGTAGAGTTGAATCCAAATAGTGAAAAAATAATGATGCACAAAATAATTATAAAAAATTTATAAATTTATTTGCACATATTAAAAATTAGTTTTAAGTTACAATTGAAATTAATTAACAATTAAAATTTAAGGGGTTTAAAAATGGAAAATATATATTATGATATAAATGGAAAATGCTATGCGATTGAAAGACAAAATCTAGATACTTTTCAATGGGAATGTAGAGAAATTACGGAATTTGCTACTCAAGATGGAAGATATAGTGTTTTATCGCACAAAGTAACGTTTATTAATAAATTATATACACCTATGGTATTTAATTTATTAGAATCAATTATTAAAAAAATTGATGAAATGATTTTGTTAAGGGATAAATTACCTAATCAAATAAAATTAGAAGAAAGTTTTAATCAAGTAATAAATGAATTAAAAGTAATGTATGATATAACAAAAGAAAATAAATGTATTTAATTATGAAAAAAAACTAATAAATATCATAAATTTTGGTTTAACAAATATACTACTTATAATATTAATGTTTATGGAGATAGAATAATGAAAAATAAAAAATTAGAATGGGCAAGAAAGGATAATTGTGAACGTGCAGTTATCGGCAGATTCTTTGCAATTATTGATGATTACGGGCATGTGTTAATTAACACTCCTAAAAATTCTAGTCAATATAAATGCGAAGATATTGAGCAGGCACGGGTTAATGTAAATTATAAATATAGATATTACGTAGAATCTTTAATTAGAGAATTAAATGTATATATGGAAGGCAGTATTTTTAAAAATATTGAATGGGAAGGATAAATATGAAAGTATATGATTATTTAAAATATACCCACGAAGAAATTAAAGAAGATGGAAAATATCATATAAAATTTCGTGAATGGGTTAATAGATTGGGGTTTTTATATGAAAGGGACTTCTACAATCAGTCATTTAGCTTCGATTTAATAACTAAGTATTTTAAGGGCTGGGAGAATGATTCGAATGAATATAAATATAAAAGCAAAGATATAAGATTGAATTTGTATTTTTTTTATCCTAAGGATGAAACAAAATTCAAGAGAATATATGATATCGTTGTATACCCTTTGGAAGAAAATGGATTTTGCAGATACCATTATGAATACACATTCCCATTTCCTAAGAATTTAAATGATTTTATTCAGAATATGAGACAGTTGGATTTAATCTTGGAGGCATTATGATACAATATGATGAAATTAGAAAAAAACTAAAAAAAAAGAGGAAATATTCACTATCAAAATCATCTTGAATATAAGTTAAAAAAATTAGAAGAAACTTGTAATTCAAATGGTACTTGAACTGATTTAGTAATAAAATAATTTATTTGTATTTTTGTCATTGTAAATATGTTTAATATAATAGAAAAAGGAGATATAATTTATTTGATGGTTGTTTGAAACTTCCGATACACATCACCAAAATTTCTAAAATTAAAAAGCGATAATACACGAGAAACTATATCGCTACTAATAAACTAATAAAATAGACGAAAAGGATATTTATCAATGTTAAGAGATTATCAAAAAAATCTCGCAACGCAGTTAAGAGATAAATTATTACGATTGAGAGTAGTTTACTTAATGGCTGAGATGCGTGTGGGTAAAACTTTAATTGGTTTGGAGACTGCTAATTTGTGTGGTTTCCAAAATGTATTGTTCGTTACTAAGAAGAAGGCTATTCAATCTATTGTTGATGACTACGAAAGAGAGCAGTATTCATTTCAACTAACTGTAACGAATTATGAACAAATGAACAAACTTAAACCGATTTTCGATTTTATTATTACAGATGAAGCTCATAGTTTCGGACAGCTTGGTAAACCTGCTTTAAGAACTAAGAATCTGAAAAAGATAGTTGGAAACAATTATTTACTTTTACTTTCGGGAACTCCTAACCCTGAGACATTTAGTCAATTATACCATCAATTTTGGCTTTCAAATCATTCTCCTTTTCAGGAAAAAACATTTTACAAATGGGCAAAAACTTATATTAATGTAAAAACCAAAATGATAAACGGTGTGCAGTTTAATGATTATAAGAAAGCTAAATGTAATGAGATAATGAATGTTATCAAAGATTATATTATTACTTATACTCAAAGTGAAGCGGGATTTAAACTTAATAAAATTATTGAGGAAATTAAAGAAATTCCGATTAATCCGAATATAAATTTATTAATCAAGTATTTGATTCAAAATAAATATTACAAAATGAAGGACGGTGAGGAGATTATTTGCGACACTCCTGTAAAGTTACAAAGTAAGATACATCAACTGTGTTCAGGTACCATCAAAACCGAATCGGGTATTTACAAGATTTTAGATACAGCTAAAATTGATTATATTAAGCAGTATTTTCAAAACAAAAAGATTGTAATATTTTATAAATTTATAGCAGAAGGTCAGGCTTTGAAGGAGGCTTTTCCTACTTGAACGGCAAATCCTAAAGAATTTAACGAAAGCGACGATAGAATTTTTATATGCCAGATATCTTCGGGTTCGATGGGAATTGATTTATCTTCAGCGGATGAACTTATCTTTTATAATATTGATTTCTCTTTTGTTCAATATTGGCAAGCACGAGCAAGGTTACAATCTTTGCAGAGAACGAAACCGGTTGTTGTTAATTGGTTATTTACTGAGAACGGAATTGAAAAAAAGGTTTATGATATTGTTTTGAAAAAGAAAACTTATACAAGTTATTATTTTAAAAGAGATTATATGCGGGCAAGTTAAATATGAATGAAGAATCGAAAATACAAAAGAAAATCATTGATTTCTTAAAATCGGAAGGTGCTTATGTGGTTAAAACGATTGTTTGTTCAAAGAATGGAATTCCTGATTTGTTATGTTGCTACCGTGGGCAGTTTATGGCTTTGGAGGTTAAAACAGATGAAGGTAAAACCACAGCTTTACAAGAATACAATTTGAAGGAAATTGAGAAAGCGGGAGGAATTGCGATAACGGTTCGGAGTATTGATGATGTTAAGTCGATAATTTTTAGGAATTGAAACAGGTTGTAAAAGATGGACTCCACTTCGTTTAGTTAAAAGTTTATAAAGTTGAAAGTTATAAAGTTCTTAAGGGAAAAAGTGGAGTCCATCTAATAATCTATAATAACAAAAATCAAAATAAATATATGATACATAATAGCGATAGTTTAGAGTATATAAGCTCGTTGGATGATAAAAGTGTGGACATTATTTATGCTGACCCGCCTTATGCTTTGGGTTCGCAAATTGAAATAAAAGATGGTAAACCGAATTATAAAGTAGCTCGTGATTTTATGCAAAAATGGGAAATGCCGAATGGTGAGTATTGGGAGGCTTGGTATAAACAGGCTTTTCGAGTGCTTAAACACGGTGGTTTTTGTATTATGTTCGGTATTGACAGACAAACATTACTATTTAAATATTATGGTATTAATGCAGGTTTAAATGAGAATCAATCATTGTACTGGTTTTTTATTTCAAATTTTCCAAAAGCAAGCGATTTGAGTAAGAATTTGGATAAGTATTTTGGTGAGGAAAGGGAAGTTGTGGGATTTACAAAACAAGGTAAATATTCTATATTTGATGGCGGTAAACCACGTCCCACTTCGTTACCCACTTCGTTACTATCTAAAAAATACGATGGTTATAAATATAGCATTGCACCATTAAAGCAGACTTGTCAAGAAATTATGATATTCCAGAAACCGTACAAAACAGGCTCTTGCTTGCATGATACTTTAGCTTTTGAAAATGGAGATGAAGAATGTTGTTGCGGAGCTTTGAATATTGATGACTCAAGAGTGCCGACTGATAGTAATTTATTAAGGTTAAGCAACGTTAAAGGAATATGGAGTAAAGAATTTAGAGAAAGACCACAGATTACAGGGAGTGTTGCAGGTCGTTACCCTGCACAAACTTTTTTAACTGATACTGAAAATATATTAGATAAGCAGAGCGGGGTTGTAGTATCAACACAAAGCAAAGGGAATGATAATAGATATTTATTAAAAAAAGAAAGTAAATGGAATGTTAGTTTTTGTGCAGGTGATCACACAGCGGAAAATAGTTATTCTGATATCGGAGGCTGTTCACGTATTCTACATTCATGCAAATATGAAGAGGGCGATTATGATTTATTTCAATATTGTCCGGTGGTTTCTCCACGAGAGCGGGAGGCGGGCTGTGGGAAGTTTGAATTGAAGGAATATTCAATTGGAGATGAAAGACCTTGCGGTGGTTTTAACGAAAGATTAAATATGCCAGCTTCTTTACCAAAAAGCAACACCCACCCCACTTTGAAACCAATTAGCTTAAATTATAGAATCTTACTTTTATTCAAAACTCCGAATGAACAAAAGATTATTTATCCTTTTGCGGGTGTTGGAAGTGAAATAATTGGGGGTATTAAAGCGGGTTTTTTGGATTGGGAAGGCTGTGAAATTAATCCTGAATATGTTGAAATTGCTAATGCACGAATTAAGCATCATACGAGCCAGTTGGATTTGTTTATTAATTAGTTTATAACTTTTTAGTTTTATAATAAATCATTTAAATTAAAACAACAAAGATGGATTTAACTACTGACCAACAGATGAGTTAATAATAAATAAATGTATTGTAATTAATTGTTATAGGTAGAAAATATGATGGAGAAAATGAACGAAATGTTAAATTTATTGGAATATACTGATTTAACAGAAGATATGAAAATGATTGCTGACAATTATGGAATGGAAATGGTTAAAAATTTGCTCAAAATTTTTGATGGGTTAGATATTCATTTTCCAAAGGTTAATAATATATATCCACTAATGAAAAAATATTGCAAAACAAGGATGAATGATAATCCCAAGATAATATCAAGGGATACCGAGCGGTCTCTCGAAGCGATACAGGATATAATGAAAAGAATAAAAAACGAAATGAAGGAATCATAAATTATGGATGGTTTAATATCAATATCTTTAGAGCCGTTAATAACGGAGGCTCAGCAATTAATTTTAAGACATTTTGGTAGTGATATAAATTTTACTAATTTATATCAGCAAATCGGTACAATTATGAGGAATGCCGTTGCTTTGCAATTTGAACAGGGGGGTAGATATTTTCCGATGCCTGAAAATTCAGGTGGCTGGAAACCTTTAGCTGCTTCAACTGTTAAGCAGCGAATTGCTTGGGGGTTTACTAATCCACAACAAAACATATTGCGGCGTGGCGTTGATGTAATGTCTAAAAAAACAGGTAAATTGGTTTATAGTTCTGAGCAAATGTTTCAATCGATAACTTACAGGGCAAGCTCGGATAAATTAACAATTGGCACAAATGTGTCTTATGCAAAATACCACCAACTCGGACAGCGACCTTTCCTGCCAAGAGCTTTTGAGGAATTAAATACGAATGATATTGAAGATATTAAAGATGCGATTGAAAGGTTTTTTTTAAAGATAAGTTGATTAATTATAAATTATGAACTTTCAGAATAGAAAATGGAGTCCATCTTTTTGATGAACTCCATTTTATTTTTTAGGATTTGCTTTTGAAACATTTTAATCTTAGAATCGGTTTGAGCTTTTTCATCAAGTTATTCAATTCAATTTTATTAATTGAATAACTTTTATATTCAAAAATAAACATACCACCACTTGTAAGTGAATATTGCATTTCTTTTTCTTTGAGTTTTTTCTCTAATAATTCGTTCATACTTTTTTCAGGTAGCACTAAATATAATCTGTTGATCATTTTATAATTCCTTGATTGTTTAAAGTGTTAATTAATTCGTATGCAATATAACACTTTTTTAAATATTGTGCAAATTAATTTATAAAATTATTATAATTATATTTGTAATAAATTTATAATTCTTAATTTTTCAAGATTTTATTAAATTGTTCTATGAGTTCCTTCGGATATTTACTTATATCAATTCTTTTAAGAAAAGGAGTGTTAGGAAGTCTTCTAAATTCAACTTGATTCCAATATTTTTCATCAATATCTTTTGTGTTTTTTACTACTAAATTTAATCTTTTAGCTTGTTTATAAGTAATTGGAACCCAGATGGTTCGGCATCTAAAATGTCTCGGATGGAAAAAATTCTTTAATCCGGTATCATTAATCTTAATTGCAAACTTATGATTATGTAACCAAGTACAAATTTCTGTGGTTTTGCTGTCCAAAATTGTAATCGGTCTGAGCAAAGGAAAGTCGTCCATAGTATCTAATGCTTTTTGATATTCGCCGGCAGCTCTTGAATTTGAAATATTCTGAGAGACTACTAAAGCACCATGCCAAGTTTTTAAATTTAATTGCTCAGCAACGAATTTCTTAAAATCTTTTACAGGAATTTCGCCTTCCATAGCATCAATAATTAATTCTTTGATAGCCAAAAGGTTATCCATATTCTTCACACCTGCTATTGCAAAGGCATCGTTACGAATAGCTTTAAGAGTATCCTTCCAATTATCCGAGACTTGCAAACCGAGTTTTTTAAAATACTCAATAGCTTCCTCAGGTTTTTTGTCTAATGCTATTAACAACCGTTCAATTGTTAATGTATCGGTTTCGTCTTTTGCGATTTTATATTTCATATTTAGGTTTTAGGTTTTGGATGTTTATTTTAATTATTAATTGTTAATTTTAATTATATCCTACAACATTAGCAACATTCATCATTCGTGTTAACAAATCACAAAAATCATCAATATTAATATTAGGGAATAAATCATTTATACCAATTAACATTTCTTCATAAGAATCACAGGAATTTATATATTTCAAAATTGGCTTTAAATTCTCTTGAGTAATTTTAATATATTCTTCCGATTCTTCAATCTTAGTTGTTAACTCTTCTGTAAGTGCAATTTTATCAATAGTTTTTTGTGATACTTTATCTTCTTGAGCTTTATAATATTCTTGGAGGAATTTATTAGCTTTATCGATTTCGGTTTTAACCAATGCCTTTTCAGTTGACTCTAATGCGAATTGTTTTAAAATACTATTTTTCAATTTATTGTTTGCTTCCTCTGGCTCTTTAGATTTTTTCTCTTTTTTTTCTTCAGGCTTTTCTTCTTTTATTTCTTCAACCATTGGAAGAGCTTGGCTTTTCTTTCCGATTATAAATTTGTTATCAATATTATATCTTTCGGAATAATAATCATTTGTCAAGTCGAGCATATTAAATATAATTGCATCAACCTCAGCTTTTGATTTATATGAAGACACATCTTCTTTTTCATACAACTTAACCTGCGGTGCTTTACCTGTCCCGAAATTTAGCTCGTGAATCCATTTTAATAAAACATTACAATAATCGGAAACGAAAAATGAATAGGCTTTTACTCTTGAATCCAAAACCGTTAATGCGGTATTATCATTACCAAGTTGACCAGCGGTAGATTGTGAAGAACCATTATGTCCTAAAAGTAAAATTGAGATTTGTTTATCGCAATAATCCATAAGTGCTTGGTGTATATCACTACTATCTTTATTACCCGAAATCAAAGGGTTAACCTTCAATCCTTCATAATGAGTGAACACTCCGTTTTGCCGTAACTCCTTAACGTCGTCTTGAATATCATCAAGGATTTGTTGATAATCTTTACTCATTTTAGATTTCAAAGTATCCGCTAAACTCATTGATATATCAACATCAAGTTTAGGGATACCATGGTCTTCAACAAATATATTCCAAAAATCCCAAACATTATTTTTAATAAAGACAGGTTTATAACATTGAGACAATAAACCTTTTCCATACGGATTAAGTGCAGTAGCTCGGAATGTAGGCACTAAAACTTTATATTTAGGAACTAATTCACCATTTAAATTATTAGTTTGAGTATACATAAATAATTCATTTTGCTTGGTTATTTGATTCCTTTTATAAAAGAAACATTCATGAGGTTGTTGGTTAATCAAAGTTGGAATAATAAAATTATCTTCTTTATTCCAAATCAATTCGATATAATTATTACCATAATAAATACCTTTTAATAATGAGTCTATAAAATCCTGTTCAAAAAGATTCTCAATTATGGATTGCATTAACTCAATTTCATTATCAGGATTTTCATTAATAATAATTTCAAAATCCAAAGCATTTACACTTTGTAGTATCGTTTCGGTAGCACCTGTTACAATAGGGTCAGCCAACGTTTTATCGTAAACTGACATTCCCAAATTTCTTAATCTTGTATCCGGATTAGGAATAACAGATAGAAATCTTGAGAAAAAATAATCTATTAAATCAAGTGCTTTTGAAATGTTCGGTTGTTCTGTGCTTAAAGAATTCGTTTTTAGGAATGAATAGTTATTCAATCTATAAGCACCGTTAGGTAGGTGAATGATATTATTTTTCATAGAGGTTATTATTATAAATGTTGTAGAAATAATTTTCGATTATCTAAAGAATTAATATTTGATTTGCTTTTTTTAGGAGAAATGTAAATTGCTTCATAAATTGTTGAAGCTCTTGCTGCTGCGTATCCGAAGTTATCAACAATATCGTCATTTTTAGCATTTGGGAATTGCAGCAATTCATTTTCAATTATATGTAGATTTTCAAGTGTTTTTAATAGGAAAATTTTATGAGCTTCCATCTTGGCTGCTGCGGGTAAAGCTCTTGAATATTTATCGGTATCAGCTCTTAATTCTCTTGCAGGTAAGCCCTGTTGAATAGCAGTTTGAATAAGAGTTAATTGATAAGCAACTCTTTCAATATCAAATTCGGATGGATGGTAAGTGCTGTAAATACTCCAAAGTAAATTTATATGTTCGGCACCGTCAATTTGTTTGCGATAAATATGATGTAATATCAAATCGTTATTTCGAGTTAAATCCCAAGTGCAAATTACTGTATAATCAGAATCGGATTTGCCTGTAATACCTAAATCCATTGTAACGAAGCGGAGACATTCCGATTCGTTAAAATAGGTTTTTCTATCTTGATCCATCAAAGTATAAACACCATTATTTAACTCGGCATATCTGAAATTTTCACGTTTGAATAAACCACCCGAATCAGGCTGAGGTCTTTGTTGATAAAGTGCTGAGAATTCGTAAGTGTTAGTAAATCTGATTTTATTTAATTTGCGGAGATTATGTTTGGATTCCCACAAAGGTTCGCCTTCTTTTCTATAAATTATATTAGTACCAAGAGCTTCGATATAATCAGGATTGTAAATTTCCCATGCTTCATCGCTTTCTGCAATTGCTGCAAGAGAAAGAACCGTCCATTTTTCATCATCGAAGACATCATCATCAATATCCTCAAGATTCAATACTTTTGCTGTTAAGTCATCTTCATGCCATCTTGTACTGCATATACAAATCGCTTCTAAGCCCTGCAATCTGGTACAAGCCTCCGAAGTGTACCACTCCCATAAATTCTTCCTTATAGTTTCCGATTGTGCCGTTTTTCGCCCTTTTAAAGGGTCGTCGATGATTAATATATCAGCACCTTTACCGGTTATACCTCCTCCGACACCAGCACCATAATATTCTCCCAAAATTCTTGTACCGGCAAACTCACCTAAGTTCCCACAGGTTCGACAAATAGCTCTTCCAAATGTTTTTTTAAACCAATTAATTGAACCACAATAAGGGCAAGGTCTAGTAGTTAAATCTTCTTCTAAAGTCCAATTTAATTTTGCTGCACTTTCTTCCGAAAGTTTAACATTTTTAAAAACATCTCTAAATTCCAAACTTGCTACTACATTTCGAGCTTTTTTACCAAATTCCGAAGCTAAACTTGCATTATATGAAGTTGCTATAATACTTTTTAACGGATAGTTACCTAAAAACCAAGCAGGGAATCTTTTTGATACTAATTCAGATTTGCCATATCTTGGTGGCATATTAATATTAAGTCTTTTTATTTCTCCTCTTGCTAATAATTCTAATCTATCAGCAATTAAATAATGATGCCAATTAGGTTTATATGTCGGGAAAGTATAACAAGTGAAATCTATCAAGTTTTTTCTTGCGTAAGATTTTCGCAATGCTTGTAATAAAAGTATTTCGTTATTTGAAAGATTGCTATTCAATGAGTTAAATTTTGTTTGCTTTTACAAATCCTAATTCTTTGGCTTTCTCTAATAACTCTTCATGTGTTAAGTTATCGAAATTCAAATTAGTATTAATGTTGTTAGTTGAGATTTCTGCCTGAATTTTTTCAGTAGGTTCTCCCGCAAGTTTTCTTTGAAACTCTCCAAGCCCAACAAGTTTTTCAGCTCCTTTAGTAATCATGTAAAAGAAATCTTTATCTGATAATTCATCAAAATTAATTTGGTTCAATCTGTATTTCTCAAGATATTTACTAACAGCCGTCATTATAACGGTTTCAATAGCCTGAGCATCCTTAGCTAATCTTTTATTCATTTCTTTACGCTCACGGATATTACTCTCAAGAGCAATTTTATCAAGATATTTTTCATACAATTTACAACGTTCAGACCATTCCCAATCGGTAGCGATATTATTTATTCGATTAGCTTCTTTTTTTAATTGTTCAGATGGAGTACCAATAGCTCTTGCAACTGCAATATGACTACGGTTTATTTTCATATCTCTATATATTGCAAATTTTCTAAAATTACTCGGAGATTCTTTTGGTTGTAATTCCCATTCGGGATATACCAATATTTTAATTTTATTTTTATCTTTTTTATGTATTCCCATGTTGTTGAATTATTTAATTATTTAATTTATAATTTATTAATTTATTAATTTAATATTAAATCTTCTTCTTGGTCAAAATCTGGCATTACCATATTTTGTACTTTCTCATTTTCCATAATTTTAAGATATTTGATTATTTCTATTGTAATATCTTTGCCATTTTTTTTGATTGTAAATTCTTGATTTGATTCAAGTTTGTATTTACAATAACGTAACACAATAACGTCACAAAATTTTGGTTCCATTTCCATACCAAATGCTTTACGATTTAACATATCACAAGCAATAATCGTTGTACCTGAACCCATAAATAGATCTAGGACATTTTCATTCTCTTGAGAACTATTTGTTATAGCTCTTGCTGCTAAAGCTACGGGTTTTTGAGTTGGATGAATGTAATTACAATTATGATCTATTGATATTTCCCACACAGTAGATTCATTATTAGGACCGAACCAACGAGCTTCTTTTCCATTTCGATTAACAGCACCTTTCCCCGCAAATATACAAGGTTCATATTTTCTTTTGTAATTTGCCCAGCTTAATGGTGCAGTTTGTTTTACCCAAATAATTGGAATTTTATCATAAGGAATATCATTTTCTTTTAATGCTTTAATTAAATCAGATAAATAAGTTGTTGCGTGCCAAATATAATAATGTCCATAAGGGATTAAATGCTTTTTAGCTAATCGGATAAAATTGTATAGGAATTTATAATAATCGGGTTCTGACATACTATCTTTCCATTCCGAACAATAATCTTTTGTCCAGTCTTTACCTTTTCGTTGTTCTTTTTTACCACGATTAATATTGAACTCGGCATAATTTATATTATATGGAGGATCAGTATAGAGTAAATGTGCAATTTGATTATTCATTAATAAATCAACTGTAGTGTCATTGGTAGAATCACCGCATAAGAGTCTGTGGTTATTGAGTTCATACAAATCACCTAATTTGGTTTTTGGTTTTTTTGGTACGGGAATATTAAAATCATCTTCTTCAATTTGATTTATTATACTGCTGGAACATTCTATATTATCTAAAATTCCATTTACGTAGTTATGAAATTCTTCATCTGAATAAGGTAGTGTTTGAAGTAAATCTTCATCTGTGTATTCTAAGTTTATTTCTTTTATCGTCATAGCGAGTTTTAACGGATCGTTATCGAAATGGGTTTCGTTAGTTTTAATTGCAATGCGTTGAGCGTGTGTTAGAGATATTTTACCACAATTAAAGGCTACAATAACATCGTATTCTAATTCAACAAAGGCATCATATCGGTGGTTACCATTAATAATTTCATAGAATCCTGAATCTAATTCACGCACAATAATATTTTCAAGTTGTTGGTTTCTTTTTATGTTATTTTTAAGTATTTCTTTTTTCTCATCGTCATCTAGTTTGTAATTCCAATTAGCCTTAACTAATTTACTTATCGATATTTCAATATAGTTTTCAAATGATTTGTTTTTCATATATTAACCTTAAATTATAATAATATAATACAAAATAAATTAATAATTCGTGGATTATATATCCTGATTTGTTTGGGGATTTGTTTGGGGATTTGTTTGGGGATTTGTTTGGGGATTAGATTATAGAATAAGGTATTAACGTACTTAAGTTTGTAATAACTGTTTTTAAATATATAGTGAATAATGGAATTAATTAAAAATATAATAAATGAAAACATCGTGAAAGCACAAACAGAGGGCGGTCATGAAGTTTATCGTTTTAAAGTGTCAGATGAAAAAATTAACAGGAACGGTTGGAAGATTCAAACTTATGGTATTGATTATTCTGCTTTTTTGAAAAATCCTATCATTTTGAAAAATCATAATTCTTGGAGCGATCCGATTGGCAAAGCTGAGAATATTTTTGCAATGGGCGATTCGCTTTATGCAGATATTTGGTTTCATGAAGAGACTGAGGACAGCAGGTTAACTAAGAAATTAGTTGATTTAGGGATATTGAGTACCTGTTCAATTTGTATAAGGGTTAAGAAAAAGGGCAATCCGCTTCCGATACCATTTGAAGAAAAAGATGCTTATCCTTCTTGGATTCATCAAATTGAAGTGTATGAGAAATCAGAATTATATGAAATTTCAATTGTTATTATACCTGCTAATGAGGATGCTGTATTTGAAGAGAAATTAAGTGCAGCTTTCGACAACGGACAGATTAATATTCAGGAAATGAATATGATAAAAGCCGAAATACAATTGGCAGCTCAACAACAATTTATTTCGGAAATGAAAAACGAATTACGAGAAATTAAAATGACAAAATCTAATGTAGAAAATATTTTAAGTAAAATAGAAAATTATTTAATTAATAATAAGGAGGCTCAGATGCCTGATACTATTGTTGATACATCAAATGAAGTTATTGAGAAATTAAATAATTCAATAAATGAATATGTATCAAAACTTGAGACAGCAAGTGCCGAAATACAAACATTGAAAAATGAAATTGAAAAGGCAAATGAAAATAAATTAAATTTAGAGAAATCACTTACAGAGATAAAAATTAAAAATCTTGAGTTACAAACTAGAATGATTGAAATTGAAGTTGAAGCAAAGTTGATTGAACTAAAAGATAAAATATTACCCGCAGAAAATAATGCAGAAAATCAATATAAATTAAAACGAGATTTAATCCATTTAAAAACAAATTCCGAAACATTAAAAGATGCTGACGGGGTTTCACTTTATGAGATAAAAATTAATGAAATTGCCTCAAAACCTTCCATTATTACTACTTTAAACGATCCGCTTAATTTAGCAGGTACTTCAGATAAGCCTAACGCTGATTTTGATATTAAAAGCCTTGATATTATGACAAATGAAGCAAGAGCTTTAATAGTAAAAGAGGCGGAAAAACGAGCCTCACAAAATAACACATCATTCGATATCGAATATCAAAAAATAAAAGGGGAGTTAAAATAATGTCAATACTTTCATCTTACCGATTAAATATAGATCCAGTCTTAACTAAAATAGCACAAGGCTATTCAAACGAGCAATTCGTTTCCAATTTATTATTACCTGAAGTACCTGTTAATTCCTTAACAGGCAAGTATCCAATTTTTGGGAAAGAACATTTAAGGGTATATAATGCAAAAAGGCCTGTAAAACAGGATAAAATACAACAACTTCATGAAGACGAATGGGAAACAGGTAGTTACTCAATGGAAGAGTATGCTATCGAAGCAGCGATTGATCATTTAGAGATAGAATCTGCTAATGATGTATTTGACCTTGAGGAATATTATGCTAAAGCAGTTATGGATGGAATATTATTAACAAGAGAATATAATAATATACAAATGTTAGTAGAATCATCAAATTACGGTTCAAGTAATGCAAGTGCTTTGTCAGATACTAATTGTTGGGATAATGCAAGTTCTAAACCGTTAGAAGCTATTAACGATGCTATTATACAAATTAGAAGTCAAATTGCTAAATCACCTAATGTATTAGTATTGGGGAGAAAAACATATAATGCTTTACAAAATCATTCAACATTATTAAATAAAATACAATATTCACAACTTGGAGTTGTAACTGAGGATTTGATTTCTCAATTAATATCAACAAAAGAAAATCCAGTTAAAGTTGTTGTTGGAACAGGAATATACCATAATAGTGTGACAAATGAAATGGTGGATTTATGGAGTGATGTTGCAATATTAGCTTATGTTCCACAAAATGCAAGAGAGAATCGCAATAAATACGAACCATCATTTGGATATTGCTTTGTTAAATCAGATTATCCAAAAGCAAGTCGAGAAATTGGAAAATATAATATAACTACTTCGGTTGCTGCTTTTTCACAATGGGATACAAAAATTACTTGCGATACTGCAGGTTATTTATTTACTAATACTTGTGGTTCATAATAATATTAAGTAGTTATATGATTAAATTGTTATATAAAATTCAATTAAATAGCTACTTAAAATATATGTTAAATAACTTAATAACAAAAAATGGAAAATAAATTAAATAAATATTTGGTACAAAATATAAATATTATTCATAATGGGAAAAAATATCCTCCTCAATCCTTTATTGAATTCAATAAAGAGCAAGCTAACAGATTAGAAAAATATTTGATATTAATTCAAGAAATAAAATCCGAAGAGTTAAAATCCGAAGAGTTAAAATCCGAAGAGTTAAAATCCGAAGAGTTAAAATCTATTATAAAACAAGAAAAGGAAAAGGTTGAATCCAAAATAATGTTTATACAAGATATTGATACACCAAAAAAGAAATATAAAATTAATAAAGGAGATGAATAAATGTCTGCCATAAATTCTACTGAACAGCAAACATATAAAGCAACCGAAAGATACAATATAACTCCAACTGCTGATATAGATGCTTTTTCATTTGTTAGTCATGACGGAGCCTTATGTGGTGCTGGTGAACTTGCTGCTGGAGTTGCCGAGTATGATTTAACTTGTAATGAATTAGGTTCAATAATATCCGCCCAAACTGCATTGGTTAAATTAGCAGCTTCAGTAACTGCAGGTAATATGATAGCTTCAGATTCAAGTGGACTTGGAGTTGTAGCTAATGAGGGCGATTATGTAAATGGAGTTGCATGTTATGCTGGTGTTACTGGTGTTACTGTTGAATGTGATTTAACTAAATCATTCAAAATATAATTATAATTTATATAATAGTAAACACAAGTATTAATTAATAAAAATAATAAAAGATGGATTTCAATTTGTTATAAAAATGAAGTCCATCTATACATTCACTTATAATTAATAAACTTTTTAATTATTAAAATTTTATGGCATATATTGATTTAATATATTTTCAAAATCGTGTTAAAGAAGATGATCTAATTACGATAACAAGTGATAAAGGCGAAGATGCTATTATTAATGAAAATAGAATTAATGCAGTTATATCTGATGCCGAGGCCGAGTTTGATAATGCTGCCGAATATGCTGGTTATTCTACTCCAATAACATCACCTAATGATTATATCAAAAGAATTATATTTGATTTAGCATTATATTATTTATATGCACGGAAATATGAAGATGAAGAAATGAAAGATGTTTACGTTAGATATAGTAAAGCTCATACAAAAATAGATAAAATAAGAAAAGGTGAAATATTATTAAATGGAATTACAAAAAACCCTGTGGAGTTAATATCACCTTTGGTAACTAATAAAATCTCACAAAACAGAATATTTAAAAATTGTGTGCTAAAAAGTTTATAATAAAAATATACTACATTACATTACATTATTTATTAATATGTTTAACTCAATTAATATACGTCAAGAAATTGCCGACAAACTAAAAACAGCATTCAATAATGTTGGTGGTTATCAGCCATTGGTATATTGTGTTACTCTTCCAACATCAAAAGAAGGTAATGATGAACTTGAAAAAGAAGCCAAAAGTCGAGCTGATAATGGTGTGATTTATATAGGACGTGGTCCTATTGCTTTTAATGATGAAATTGGAGGAATTTATACATGTATGCATCTTTTTAATATATTAATATTCAGTAATGATAAAAATAGCGATAAATTGATAAATAATTTATTTGATATAACTTTTGACACTTTGCATACAGAATATAAAATATACAATATCCAGCCACCTTTAGATATAATCGGATACAAGTCAGGATTAATGATGGCTTATTTACAAATTTATAAAGAACCATATATTATAGGTAATTAATAAATATGAATAGTTTTTTTTCTTTTACCATCACAGATTTAATTGTTGCTATTGCTACTATTATTGGAATGATATATATTCCTATTTATTTAAGAAATAAAAAAATCAAGGAATATGAAAATAAAAAGGAAAAAGAAAAAATAACGAAAATGGCTGGTAAAATAGATCAAATATATGATGATAATATTCAATTTGGAAAAGATATTGAAGAATTAAAAAAGCAAAAAATTATGGAAGATGCAGAAGATAAAATATTCGATTATAAATATACTGGACTTTTGGATTCTGTTAATAAATTAGGTAATAAATTGGAAGAATTATATAATAAATTAAATACTGCAATTAAAGATATTGATATAATTAAAAGGCATTTAAAAATTAATGGTTACTTAAAAAATGAATAATAATTTATTATAATAAAATTAGTTAAAATTATTAAATCAAAAATTGAAAAACATTATGAAACAAAAAATAAATATAGATGAAAACACAATGAGTGTAGCATTAAATCATATTATAAGAAATATTATTTGGATTGTTTTGGGAATATTAGCGTTAATATGGATAGAACCTTCTTATTTGGAGATAAGAACAATATTATATGTAATATTCTATGAAGCACTTGCTCTTGGTCTTAGTGGAATTGGTTTATATGTCTATACAAAAATACGTTTTACTGCAGTAATGCTTAAGGGTAATGACATGTATATATCAAAAGATGAACGAATTGGGATGTATAGAGTTATAGGTGATATTGTAAAGAGTGTTCATTTATTAGTTGGATTAATTGTACTTGGAGTTTATATAGCTCAGTTCTTTTAATTATTTAACGAAGTATTAAAAAACAACAATTCAAGATATGAAAAATATACTAAAAATATTACTTTTATTCTTATTCATTATTCCTTGTAATTCCTTCACACGTTACGAAGTTACCTGCAATAAGCAATTATTGCAGGCTTCGCAAGATTCTTTATATGCACAAATTGGCTATATTGAAAAAACCAACAAAAATGATGGAAAGCAAATTGAAAAATATTTAAAATCTGTTAATCTCACCAAAGGTAATCCATATTGTGCTGCCGGACAATATTGGTGCTTTTCATCTGCCTGCCATGATTTGGGATTGTCATCTTCGGTAATCCCAATTTATAAAACAGGCTCTACGGTAAAAATGTTTAATATAGTAAAGAAAAAAGGATTAAAATCAAATATAAAAGTTCGAAAAAACGATTTAATATTTTGGGTTTTACCCAATGGAATAAATGGACATGTTGAAAGAATTATTAAAGTTAAAAAAGCTGGCTGGATTGAAACAATTGGATTTAATACCTCAAGTGGAATAATTGGTGATCAAAGGAATGGAGGAGGGGTTTATAAACGAAATAGAAATTTATATCATATTCTGGGTAGAATGAAGGTTAGAGGATTAATTGGATTTAAAAATAAGTAAGGTAATATATACTAACATACGATGATATAGTAAATTGAATTATATTATTTAAATATGGTGTAAATAAAGATATTTCTGATAACGAAAAAAAACTTATTAAAAGCAAACTCAGAAAAACAATTAAAAAAAACATTAAAACCCAAAACCTAAAAAAGATGGACATTTGTATTGATTTTGATGGAACTTGTGTTACACACGAAATGCCAAAAGTAGGAGATGAAAAAACTGCTTCAGTTACAATTGGAAAAGATGTTGGAGCGGTGCCTGTGTTACAAGAGGTTGTTAAGAATGGACATAGATTAATTCTATATACAATGCGTGGAGGCAAATATTTAAGACCTGCTGTTAATTGGTTTTATGAAAATAGAATTAAGTTATTTGGAATAAATTACAACCCTAGGCAAACTGCTTGGACAGATTCAACTAAACCTTATGCTCAGCTTTATATTGATGATTTGGCTTTGGGATGTCCGTTAAAAAACGATAAAACATTAAGTGAAAATCCTTTTGTGGATTGGATTAAAGTAAGAGAAATATTGATAAATAAGGGAATTATATAAATGGAAACTGCTATTATATCAGAGCAAAAACAAACATCATTACAAGGCTGGGTATGTCCGAAATGCGGTAGAGTATTAAGTCCGTTTACTTCGGAATGTCCTTGTCATAATCTTAATCAACAATATGTACCAATGATACCTTATACTCCGATTTGGTATGTACCATATTATCCGCAGGACTAGATTATACTAACTGTTAATACATAATATAGTGATACGATAATTTGTTAATGTGTTGATAATAAAAAAGGGAGTAAATGGAATATTTATTCATAATGATAATATTACTTACAGTAATGTATTGGGGTTTATGGAATATAATTAAATATTATAAGAAACAAGATGAAATTAATGAAAGATAATACGAAATCAATAACACTAATATTAAATACCATATTATTTGTATACATAGCGAGTAAAATAGATTTTGAAAATATGGATGTAATGGGTAGTGCTTTATTTTTTCTTGTATCATTCATTTATTTATTGATTCTTATACGCAGAGAATAGAGAAAAATACAATGGTTTTTAGCAAAAACGAGTTGATAGAACGAATAAAAAGTGATACTAATAATTGTGTGGAAAATTATTATAAAATAGCTAATAACATTTATTTGCAATTCGATAAAAAATCTAATCTTCATTGCATTACAACAGATAGAGTTGGATTGATAATCAGAGTAGATGTAAGTTCAGATGTTGTTGTAATAAGTAATTATGAATTAAAAAACAGATATTTAAATGAAAAAGAAAATAAATAAAGATATACTATATATTATTATTCCGATAATCATTGTATTATTTTTTGTGGTTTATACGATTTTAGATAATATAAATAAAAACGATGTTTCGGAATTAAAAAATAATCTTATATTTTCTTTACAAAAATCCAATT
>Ga0265297_10002827_pt1 | contig 33552 bp, 30 predicted proteins | sample Munlanlwell13791_FD_192502 | JGI IMG/M metagenome (GOLD analysis project Ga0265297, IMG submission 192502) | Leachate microbial communities from a municipal landfill in Southern Ontario, Canada - Leachate well 137-91 | ecosystem: Engineered > Solid waste > Landfill > Unclassified | place...
GGGTTAGGGATTGCTTCAAAATGGGCTTTAATTTTTGCTTCGGCAGCATCTATATCAATGTCGCCAACTACTATTACAGCCATCAGATCGGGGCGATACCAATCAGTATAAAATTGGTGAATAGTTTCATGTTTAAAATTTTGTATGATGTCAACTTTTCCTATAGGAATACGTTCGGCATAACGGGAATCTTTCAGAACGACAGGAAGCCAGCGTTTCATCATACGGTCATCAGCACCAAGGCCCAAACGCCATTCTTCCACGATAACTCCACGTTCCTTGTCAATCTCTTTTCCGTCCATGGTAACGTTATGCGCCCAGTCTTCTAATACCTGGTACCCTTTTTCTACGAGTTCTTCTTTATCTGTAGGTATTTGTAACATATATACTGTTTCGGCAAAACTGGTGTAAGCATTGATATCTCCGCCAAAAGACATGCCTATGGACTGAAAATAGTTTATCAGTTCGTTTTTAGGAAAGTTTTTGGTTCCGTTGAAACACATATGTTCGGTAAAATGTGCCAGTCCCTGCTGGGCATCAGTTTCGTAAAGTGAACCGACATTTACAGCGAGCCGTAGTTCGACACGTTTTTCGGGTTTTGCATTTTTGCGTATATAATAAGTGAGTCCGTTGGCTAATTTCCCAATACGTACATTATTATCTATAGGTATAAGAGCGCTTAAATCAACGGGTTGCTGGGCATATACTACTGTAAAACCCAGAATTCCTGCCGCAAGGAAAAGGAAAAATAAACAAAACTTTTTCATGTGTAAATAAATTTTAAATTAAGGCTATATAATGTTTGAATGTGAGTTTGTTATCGTGTTTGTCCCGATTAATCAGGACTCTCGTTTTGTAAAGGTTACTATTTGTTTTTAAAAATCAAGTTCAAGGGAATGGTCTTCCTTAAATTTTTTGATTAACGGGTTTTTTTCGGCAAGGGCATTTAATTTTTCTATCGGGGTGTAGGGTCTGATGGTGTCTTCCGATTTTGTTATTAGTATTGTTATTTGTATTTTGTTATTATTTAATGTTTTATGTAAAAATCCCAAAAGTTCGGGTTTGCGTTGAAAAATTTCATCTTCCTGGATTTTATTGTCAATTTGCAATTCAATGCAATAGTTTTCTTTCAGCTTAGGTTTTTTCTTTGTGAGTGTTGCAAAGAAATTCGGATTTTCTTCGGCAATACTATCTGCAAAAGTTTTCCAGGCTTGTTCCATTTCTTTCTGAGTAAAATCTTTGCAAACGTTGTAGTTTTCCTGTGTTTCCTCCACTTTTTTTACCGCAGGGCTTTGCTGCATATTCCGGGTAATGGATATTCCCGTATCCGGCATGGCAACATTGGTAGCCCCTACAGTTGTTTGGGCAGTTTCGGGCGAAATGAGCTTCGTTGTAACAGGATGCCCAGCTTCAATTTTATTCTCTTCCCTCAGTATTTGTGGCGCAGGTACTTCCGGCTTACCTTGCTGTTTTTGCTGTACCGGCTGATTAATGGTAGGGTTGGGGTGCAGATTGCAGAGTTGCATAAGCAGCAATTCAATGCTTAAACGTTTGCTATTGCTCGCTTTATAGTTAACATCGCATTTGTTTACCATTTCGAGTGCCGGAATCAGGAAAGATAACCCGCTTTTGGCTGATTGCTGTGCATAGCGGCTTTTTACCCCCGAGCTTACTTCGAGTAGTTTTAGGGTAGCTTCGTCTTTACACACTAACAGGTTGCGGAGGTGTTCACCCAATCCGACAAGAAAATGTTGTCCATCAAAGCCATTTTCAATTATTTCATTTAAAATGAGCAGGCAGTTGGAAATATCACCGTTGATGGCATAATCCGTGGTTCGGAAATAATATTCATAATCAAGTACATTCAGGTTTTCAATTACAGCTTCGTAGGTAAGTTGGTTATTGGTTGAACTTACAATCTGGTCAAAAATAGAAAGCGCATCCCGCATGGCTCCGTCCGCCTTTTGAGCTATGGTATGCAATGCATCAGGCTCAGTATTCACGTGTTCATGGAGTGCTACGTAAGCCAACTGACTAACAATATCATCAACAGTCAACCTGCGAAAGTCGAAAATCTGACAGCGCGATAATATGGTGGGAAGGATTTTGTGTTTTTCGGTAGTGGCTAATATAAATTTTGCATAAGCAGGGGGCTCTTCCAGCGTTTTCAGAAATGCATTAAAAGCGGAAGCCGAAAGCATGTGCACTTCATCAATGATGTACACTTTGTATTTCCCGATTTGCGGAGGAATACGCACCTGCTCTACCAGGCTGCGGATATCGTCAACAGAGTTATTGGATGCTGCATCCAACTCGTGAATATTAAATGAGGCTGACGTATTGAACGAAAGGCAGGAGGGACACTGGTTACAGGGCTCGGCGTTTTCAGAAAGATTTTCGCAATTGATGGTTTTGGCTAAGATACGAGCACAGGTGGTTTTGCCAACTCCACGAGGTCCGCAAAACAAAAATGCCTGGGCTAACTGTTTGTTGTTTATCGCATTTTTGAGTGTATTGGTGATAGATTTCTGTCCTATTACTGTGTCGAAAGTGACGGGACGGTATTTTCGTGCCGATACAATGAAATTATCCATTTGCTATTAAAACAAGGTTGATTTGGTTTGTCAAAAGTAAAAAAAAAAGCATTCAGTGAGGCTTAACCCCATAATACAATACTAAAAAAATATATTTACTTAGTTTTCAATTAATTTAAATAAATTTTTACAGAAAGCGCTATGTTTCTATCTTTTTTATATCTTGGTGGCTCTTTTTGTATGGCTATGATTCTCGTATATGTTTCAAAACAATCGCAACGTTGCAAGTATATCTTTAACCTGATATTCTCTGGTTTAGTTGGTATTAACGTTAGGTTAACTACTTCCAAAGAAGAATTTGCCGGATTTGAAGGCCCTAAAATTAATTATTCTGGTGAACTCTTTGAGGATGCAATATTTTTTGAGCCTGCACCTTTATTGTTTGAGTCCGGAATCCGCAACCAGAATGTAAAATTGGTTGAATATAAAAATATTCCATGTCTTTTTCCGGTTTTCGACAAACATTCTTCTTTGCCTTTTGATCCATTTGCCGCAGCTTTTTACATGGTATCGCGCTACGAAGAGTATTTCCCGTTTATTAAAGATAAATATGACAGGTATGTTGCCAGCCAGAGTATTGCCAGCCAAAAACACTTTCTGCAAAAACCTGTGGTGAACTATTGGGCTGAAATGGTAAAAGAGATTGTAAATAACTACTATCCTGCGTTGAAATTCCGGCAAAAAAAATACCAATTTATACCCACGATTGATATTGATGCAGCGTATGCGTTCCGGCTAAAAGGGTTTGTGAGAAATAGTGGAGGCTTTTTAAAGTCGCTTGCTGACCGTAACTTTTCTGAATTTTTTCAACGTGCAAGGGTATTGTCGGGTCTGGAAAAAGATCCTTTTGATACATATGATTATCAATTTACATTGCAAAAAAAATACAACCTAAAACCTGTTTATTTTATACTTTTTGCTGATTATGGCTACAATGATAAAAATATTTCTGTCGGAAATATAAAATTCCAGTATCTGTTAAAAACCATTGCCGATTATGCCCCTGTGGGTATTCACCCTTCATTCGGATCCAATTTTCATCCTGAAAAACTGGAACAGGAAGTCGCCAATCTTTCAGCGGTGCTTAAGTGTGAAATTACCAAAAGCAGGCAACATTTTCTTATGCTTAATTTTCCGGCAACTTACCGTAATCTTATTAATCTTGATATAGCCGATGATTATTCAATGGGATATGCTTCGCAAATTGGATTCAGGGCAGGAATTGCCGATACGTTCCCTTTCTATGACCTGGATTCTGACACTGCTACCCATTTGCAGATTCACCCTTTTGCAGTGATGGATGGTACACTTGCCGATTATCTGCAAATACACGTTGATGAGGCACTTCAAAAAATAAAACCCCTTATTGATGAAACGAAAGCAGTAAAGGGTACGTTCATGAGTATTTGGCATAATGTATCTTTGAGCAACCAGGGCAAATGGAAGGACTGGCGCAATGTTTATGAAGAAATGATACAATATGCATTGCCATAGTACGATTTTATTTAAAATAAAAAATTTAATTATATATTAAAATTGTTGAAATATATAAAAAATAATGCAATTGACATAGTTCGCTGGAACAATTGTATAGCGCAATCAAACAACAGATTACCTTATGCCTTTTCGTGGTATCTCGATGCTGTTTTTCCAGGTTGGGATGCCGTTGTGGAAGAAAATTACAAGGCTGTTTTTCCGCTTGTAATTAGGAAAAAATATGGTATTTATTATATTTTTCAACCTTATTTTATCCAACAATTAGGCATTTTTTCTACGGTTTCTCTCGATGAAAATATGGTGGATGAGTTTATTGCTGCGATACCTCCTTTTGTTAAACTTGTAAGAATTAATTTGAATTACTCCAATAAAAGCCGACTATTTTCGCATACTATTTCTCTGCTTACAAATCTTGAATTAAATCTTGCTGTTCCCTATGAGAAAATATATAAAAATTATTCTGAAAATACAAGAAGAAATATAAAAAAAGCAAATACCAACGGTCTTTTTATTCAATCTACAGAAAGTCCCGAAACCATCATTTCACTTTTCAGAAAAAACAGGGGCAGTACAATTGAAAAAATGAATGATACGGCTTATAATAAACTCCGGTTGCTTTTACAGACGGCATGTCAACATGCGAAAGTGTCATTAAAAGAAGTATATACTTCAGATAATGTTTTATGTGCTGGCGCCATTTTGCTTTCTGATGGTGGACGCAATATTTTTATTTTTTCGGCAGTGAATGCTCTTGCAAGAAAAAACGGCGCCATGTCTTTCCTTATTGACCATTGGATACAGGAAAAGGCAGGGCAAGTCGGTATTTTTGATTTTGAAGGCTCAAACAATGCGCAACTGGCGAGGTTTTACAAGGGTTTTGGCGCAACAGAAATATTTTATCCACATTTGGAAATCAATAGATTAAACCCTATATTGCACACTATATTACGTATAATTAAACATTGATGATAATTTAACTAATTTTGTATAAAATATTTTTGAAAAATGGTAAAGAACATCGGCAAGAACAATACAATTTTTAACCAGTTTATAGCAGAAATTCGTGATGCAGAAATACAAAAGGACAGTTTCCGCTTTCGCAGGAACCTGGAACGTATAGGCGAAATTTTTGCATATGAAATAAGTAAAGAATTAAATTATACGGTTAAAGAAGTTGTTACAACATTAGGGACTGCTAATGTTCCAGTACTAACTGTAGCGCCGGTACTTGCCACCATTTTGCGGGCGGGGTTGCCATTACACCAGGGTTTGCTCAACTTTTTCGACCGGTCAGAAAACGGATTCGTATCGGCATACCGAAAATATAAAAAAAACGGAGGATTTACTATCCAGGTTGAATATTCTTCCTGTCCGGAATTGACGGGAAAGGTACTCATTCTTTCAGATCCTATGTTGGCTACCGGTGCTTCGATGGTAGCTACTTACAAAGAATTGCTAATCAGTGGAAAACCCGCCCATACCCACATTGTGTCCGTACTTGCCTGCGACGAAGGAATTGAATACCTGAAACGCAATCTCCCGAAAAATGATTATACGTTATGGGTGGGCGCTATTGACGACGAACTTACTGCACAAGCCTATATTGTTCCCGGTTTGGGTGATGCGGGTGATCTTGCCTTTGGTAAAAAAGCTGAGTGATGAACAATCTGGTTAAAGAAAATATTAAAATATCTCTGCTTTCTATTCGTAGCCATTTGCTGCGAACCATACTTACTATTCTCATTATCGCTTTTGGCATTATGGCACTTGTAGGTATTTTAACTGCCATTGATACCATAAAATATTACCTGAATGACAATTTTACCATGATGGGAGCCAATACTCTTACCATCCGTAAAAGGCAAATGCATATGCATATGGGAAATCATTCGAGCAATCCAAAGCTGTACAAAAGCATTTCCTACGAAGATGCAACTAATTTTAAGGAGAGGTACGAATTTCCATCGGCAGTCTCAATTTTTATTTTTGCTTCCCATACTGCCACTGTAAAATATGCATCCGTTAAGTCCAATCCGAATATTCCTGTAGCCGGAGCGGATGAAAATTATTTGATAACATCGGGTAACGAAATTGTGAAGGGAAGAAATTTTACACCCTCCGAGGTGTATTATGGGTCAAACGTTGTAATTGTGGGAAGTGAAATTATTTCTACACTTTTTAATAACAAAAATGCAGATGCTGTTGATAAGATAATATCCATAGGTGCCGGGAAATATAAAATCATTGGAGTATTGAAGGAAAAAGGGTCGAGTATTGGTTTCAGCAGCGATAAAATGTGCATAATTTCATTAAATAATGTAAGACAGTATTTTTCAAAGCCCGACATGTCTTATTCCATCAACATTACCGTAAACGATCCCAAAAACATGGAAATAGCAGAGGGGGAAGCGATGAGCTTGTTCAGCGTGATAAGAAAAGTTAAACCCGGCAGTGAAATTAGTTTTGACATCTCAAAAAGTGATAACCTTGCTAAAATGCTTTTTGAAAACCTGAAATATCTTAGGCTGGCGGCTACCATTATTGGACTTATCACCCTGGTGGGTGCAGCTATCGGGTTGATGAACATTATGTTGGTTTCTGTTAAAGAGCGTACTCAGGAAATTGGTATCCGCAAAGCTATAGGTGCTAAAAAGCGAACTATTAAACGGCAATTTCTAATCGAAGCCATTGTAATTGCCCAGTTGGGAGGAATACTGGGGATATTTTTTGGAATAATAATCGGGAACTCCATATCGCTGATGATTGGCAGTAAATTTATTATCCCCTGGATTTGGATAATTTCGGGTGTTGTGCTTTGTTTTATTGTCGCACTGATTTCCGGGATTGTGCCCGCCACTAAAGCCGCCAATCTCGATCCTATTGAAGCACTCAGGTATGAGTAAAAACTGATTTTAATTTTTTACCAGGACTCCGCTCTGTACTTTTTTGTCTGTTTGCAACCTGTAAAAATATACTCCATTATTATATGTAGCGGCATTCCATTGCAATGGTAAAAGGTGTGCTCCGCTGACCTCGGCAATTTTTTCACCCATACTATTGTAAATTATGAGGTTGTAATTCCGGATGGCTTTTTCTTCAACTGCAAAGTAAAAAATGGTAGAAGAGGGGTTGGGATACACCACCACTTCGCCATTGGGTATAAAATCAGAAATACCAGTTCCGATTTCGGGTTTGGCAAGTTTTTTAGTGGTATAAATCCGGAATTCACCGGGTTGAAGGGTAATAAAAGCTGTAGTCCCTGTTACCTGCAACGAATCTCCGGCAAAATAGTCGTACCACCAGTTGCCGGTACCAAAGTTAACCGAAGCGGTTTGCTGTATAACATCAAAATTGCCTATAACCCTTAGGTTCATTTCGGAATGATTAATTAAAATGGTTTTCACGGCACCAGCCACCGACATTGAAAAATCGGTGCTTTTAAGAGCTGCATGTTCTTTTTTCAAACTTATGAGTGCACTCCAAAATTTATTAAGGTAATTTCTGCGGAAATCATTCATGTAATCCCAACGTGGAGGTTTGGGTGTCAGCCTGTCGTTAGAAGTAAGTGAAGGCCAGTTGATAGAATAATCATAGCCCATTTCACCGAATTGCCAGATCATTTTAGGACCCGGAATTGTAAAAAAGAAAGCTCCGGTTAGCTGTTGCCTTTGCAAGGCAATTGTCATATCTTTAATATTGTAGGATGAATTGCTGGTGTTGCCATAGGTGATATTTTTATACATTACGCGTTCTTCGTCGTGGCTTTCCATGTATGAAACCAGGTTTGGCTGGTTCCAGCCGCGGTTTTTATACGAAGCCCATGAAAGGTCGGAAGTGGAAATCCATCCCATGCTTGCTTGACAGTAATTATAGTTAGAATTTCCCCACAGCATCATGCCATTGTTAGCAAGTTCGGTTTCTTCGCTGTTATCGGCAAAATGTTCGAGAATGACATAGGCATTGGGTTTTACAGCTTTGACATCGTTATTGTAACGATTCCAGATGGCAATGCGCGTGGCATCGTATTGTCCCCATGCACTTGTGTTTCCTAAAGTGTTTTTCTGTGTAAATCCTTTTGACAAATCGAAACGAAATCCGTCAACATTGTATTCTTCTAACCAGTAAGTAACGACTTTTTTTACAAAATTCTGCGTTGCCAAACTTTCGTGGTTCATGTCGTAACCAACATTATAATCATGTTTTGCTATTGTATTGAACCATGGATTGTCGGTGGCAGGATGGTTATTAGCGGCATCCCAGTAAAGCATAACCAGGGGAGAGGTGCCGAAAGAATGATTCAAAACCATATCCTGAATTACTGCTATTCCATTACGATGGCATTCATCAATAAGGCTTTTCAGGGAGTTTTTTGTTCCGTAGTATTTGTCGGGGGCAAAATAATAATTAGGATTGTATCCCCAACTGCTGTTTCCCTCAAATTCACTAAAAGGCATTAATTCAATGGCATTAATTCCGAGCCGTTTCAGGTAGGGTAGAGTGTCAATAACTGATTGGTAGGTATGTTCCGCTGTAAAATCCCGGATTAATATCTCGTAAATAACCAGATCGGTAACTGCGGGAGGCGTAAAATTTGTTACTTGCCAGGCAAAGGGAGTTTGTGCAGTTTGCAAAACCGTGGCTATTCCTGATGTTTTCCCTGCAGGGTAGGATACCAGGTTGGGATAAGTAGCATTATCAATATGTTGGTCGTTCCATGGGTCACTGACTTTGTCGGCATAGGGGTCGCCGATAAGTATTTGCCCATCAACCCAATATTGAAAAATATATTCTTTGCTTGCCTGTAAGTTATTGATTTGTATCCAATATGTATTGCCATCAGAAGTTTTGTTCATAAAACCTGAGGAATCGGCTTCCCAGTTGTTAAAATCACCGATTACAAATACAAATTCTTTTGATGGTGCGTATAATAAAAGTATTACTGTAGAGTCGTTTATATAATTAATTCCTTCGGCAGTTCCCTGTGGAGGGTCTGCTACAGTGGGAGTGGACAATACATAGAAATACACTGAATCTGACTTTCTATCCGTAGAATTGAAAGCTACAACTTTTATCCAAAATTTTCCGTAATTTGAAGCATTTATAGTATCGGTAATCAGGTTACTTGCTACTGCCTTTTCGCGAATACCGTTTACATACAGTATCATGCTGTCAGCATCTATGGCTACGGCTTTCACGGGTATGGTTTCATTGAGATTTACGAACATTGATTGTGCCGGATTTTCAATACTTACATTCAATCCTGATTCATAAATATCTATAAAAATATCTCCGCCGGTATTAGTTTTCCCTTCGAGCCAGCTACCTCCAACCTGCACTCCACTGCGAAAAACAAATGCCATTTTCAATATTTTTTCACCGGTAGGAACTCCATAAAAACTTCTTATAATAGGTGTAATATCAAGAGAATACAGGTCAGTGCCAATACATGTAAGTTTTGCCTTTGGGATATTTACCCCCCAATCTGAAATTACATATTTCCAGTCACTTCCGGATGTGCTGTTTTCAGTAATAACACCAGTATGTGCATATATATCACCAGTATATCCAGCAAGGCCGCCGCTGCCCATTGAGGCGTCAAAATATACAATAACATGGTCGCTATCTGTCGGAAAAGCAGGCTCTGTCCATACTAACGGCTGGGATTGAACGGTTGAGTGTGCAAAAAACAGAATAAAAAATATACCGGGAAAAGTAATTAGTTTTTTCATTTTATTAAAAATTATTATACAAAGGTAAGAATTAAAACTGCAATAAATGCTATAACTGTGGCACCTTAATCATTTAATGATAAAAAAGATATTGTAATAGGATGTTTGCCTTTATGGTTGACATTCACAATACTTATGGATAATTGCCAAAACGCAGGTTATAGGTGTTTCGTTGGTAAAAAGTGTCCAGTGGTTACGGTTCGATCCACAGCACCGAATTACCGGTATTGTATTCATTTCCTTCCCAGTATTGATTATCGGGGTCGGTGATCCATTTTCCGTCTACTATAAATTTATAAATATATTTACCTGGAGCAAGGAATACAGGTATTTCCCATATCCCATTTATAAATTTCATCCTGTAGCCGTCGGTTCTCCACCCGTTAAAACTGCCGGTAACAATCACTTCACGGGCGTCGGCATAATGGTTTAGTTTAAAAGTATAATTAGGTTTAAAAGCTATTACTGAATTCATCATATCGCCTTTACCAATAGTAACCGGATTATCGGGGTCAGTAATCCATTTTCCATCAACGCAGAATTTGTATTCATGATTACCGGCTGCCATAACATAAGGGAGCACCCATTCGTTATTTATTTTTTCCATAAATAATTCATTAGGGTTCCAACCATTAAAACTACCAGTAAGCGCAACACGCAAAGCATTTTGATAACCTTGCAACCGGAATACCAATGTATCACCAATTCCTATAAAGGAGTTAACATTGCCTTTTCCATCGGAATGGATTATTTTATTGTCAGGATCGGTAATCCATTCTTTATCAACGATAAATTTATAAGCATGTGTACCTTCTTTCAGAAAGATGGGTAGCTCCCATCCTTCGGCGTTTCGCTGCATTTTTAGTTCTTTGGTATTCCAGTTATTAAAACTACCGGTAAGAATGACTTTTCCTGCCTGTGTGTATCCTTTAAGCCGGAAGGTATAGTTGTAGCAAAACACTATTGAGTTATTTCCTCCGTAGGTGTCATTTTCTTTCAGTTTGTTGTTGGGATCGCGCAGCCAGTTTCCATCGGCAATAAATTTGTAAGCATATTTGCCTGGTTTCATTGTTAAGCTTATCCGCCAGCCGGAATCTGTAAGGGCCATGGCACTTTGTCTTGTGCTCCAGTTGTTAAACGAACCGGAGATAAACATCTCCCTGGCATAGGTATATCCGTAAAGAAAAAAAGTAGCTGTGTCGTTTATATAGCTAAAATACTTTGCATTAGTCAAATTGTTAATGCCATATACTGTGTTGTCGGTAGTTGTTGATGCTACTTTTTTTATCCAATTTTCATCTAATACCGGTATGTCAAATTTCATAATCTGATTGGCAGGAACAGAAGGTGGAAAAGGTGGACTAAGTTCTTTGGAAAGCTCTATTATGTTGTTTTTTATAATTTTAGTTGTCCAAACTATTCCATTAACGGTAAAAGAAGGCAATTCTTTAAATGTTGATGAAATTACAGTACTGTCGAGTTCGTAAGTCTGGCTAAGTTCGTGTATTTGTTCGTCTGTCCAATTCAGGTTTATGGTAAAAACCAGTTTTCCGTTATTTACATGGCAGATATTATCAGGCAGATGCTGTGCCTTTGCATAAAATCCTGCAAATAAGAGGAAAAACATATATATCCACCTTGTTTTCATTATTCAGCTTCTTTTTCTTTGCTAAAACATATCCCCATTTCTTTTTTTGCTAAATTAATGCAAAAAACACCTTTTTCAAAAAAATCGTAACCCAGCATTCCGTCAATTTGTATTCCATAAACATCTGAAAGAGCCGAAAGGTTTGTTATGATAGTTTGCATTCCTGAAATTTTTTTGTTTCCTATCGAAAAATCCTTCATTACACCCAGGAGTACTTCTGAATTCTGACTTCCGGCTCCACTTAAATTTGATCTGCGGATGATGCTGACGCTATTAAAAACTTTTTTGGGAGCATATGAATTTAATACGTTGGATTCAGCGCCTGTGTCGAGACAAAAATTTAGTGTTTTTCCACTTACATTTGCATTAATCAGCATAATATTATTGGTTTCCTTTATTTTATGGACAAGATCGAAATGAAGTGCCTGATTTTCTACCATGCTGTTGCCCTTTTTATCGAGACGTGTAAGCCTGAGTTTGCCTTTTTGTAAATCAATCAGCATTTCAAATTTTTTTATCATGTTCAATCCCAACAATCCCAGAATTTTTATGCCTTTACGGTTCTCGATATGGGCTAAATTAGCGATGCTCGCATTGACATTCTCATAAAACAAATCTGAAATTTGCACCTTTCCCACAATTGTACGGTTTACTTCTCCGGCTGCACCGGTTATTCCTCCGGCATTTTCATTGCTAATAGCCATGTAATCACGAAAATAAGTTTTATTAAGAACCAAATCGGTAGCTCCTGTATCAAAAACCAGATTACCGGTTTGCCCGTCAATATTGGCTTCAATGAGCAATAACCTGCCTGCATGTTTCATTGGTATGGTTAAAGTAAGAAAATTACCTGATGGACTTGGATCGTAGGAAATTGTATTAAAATGCAACTGGGCGGGGCTTTTTACAAAAGATGCAATCAAGGGAAGGCTTTCATCTATTGTAACCGTTCTGGAAAAAGAAGAAAAAAATATAATTAAACAGGTGATAATTAGTGCATAAATATATTTTTTCAAACGAAAAATCATCCAATAAATTTTTTGAGCAAGATATAAAAAAAATAATGCATTATAACTATATTCTTTTGCGAAAATGGATTATTTCAATCTATTTAGCAACCTGAGTTAGGGCTAAGATTGTAGAACCATTTATGGTATATTTCAGTATTTTACATTTCGTCATAGACGATGAATGTTAATTTTTTAAGAAAAGATTGTCCATGGAACATTCATTAGAAGAACCCACAGAAATTAAAATAAAGCCCTGACGGGTTAATATCAGGCAGATGTAGAACATGTTTTTATTCCAAACTTAGTTTATTAAGTAAACAGGTCAAATTATTTTTTTAATAAGTCTGAGTTTATGGGTATATCGGCGTTCGATTTCATCAAAAATACCCAGATGGTCAATAGTATCAATCCTGACTTTTCCTGAAGCATGTATTACTTTATTATTTCTGAGCAGTATGCCTGTGTGAATGATTTGTCCCTCCTCATTGTCAAAGAAAACAAGGTCTCCGGGTTTGGCTTCGGTAAGAAAACTAATGGGTTCCCCCTGGGTGGCTTGCTGAGCTGCATCTCGCAGCAGACTAATTCCGCTTAATTTGTACACCATTTGCGTTAATCCAGAACAATCAATACCAAATGGCGAACGTCCGCCCCAAAGGTAGGGTGTATGCAGATACATGTAGGCATTTTCAACTATTTTGCGGAATGATTCATTCTCAGGTAAATAATATTGTCCTTCGTATATATATTGTTCATTATCAATATAAAATATATTGTTAACAGGTTTGGGAATAGTGCTCCCCAATACTATGGGCAGCATAAAATTTCCGGAAATATTTTCAATTAACTGAACAAGGTCAAACGTTACGCATTGCCGGGTAAGGCTCAATTCGGAAAATACCTGTTCCGATATTTCCTGGTATTGTTTACGGTCAATCCATCCTTCATAATTGTCGTAAGTAACCCTTACTTTTGCCCAATTTTTGTAAACTCCTTCAATCACAATGGTTTCTCCAAAAAGTAATTGTGAGATCATTTCTGCCCTGTCGGAGGGTTCCCGGCGTAAGGGAACAATACTCAGATTGCATATTCCTAAACTCATAAACGGGTAATTTTTACTGTATGGCACAAATTTATTTAAAAAATTAAATTTCCGCTCATTATTTTTTTATTTTCGTACATCTAATTTTTCGATATGCGAAAGTATATATCAGGCTTACGTAATCATTATGCTTTTTTGTATAAGATTTTTCTTTTTTTTATCACTATGATATTGTTAGTGCTTCTTTTTCCGCACGAAGGAAAATTTAAGTACGAATTTCAGAAAGGGAAACCCTGGCAAAACAACGACCTTACTGCCCCGTTTGATTTTGCCATATTGAAAACCGAAAGCGAAATTAGTCGTGAAAAAAAGACCATTTTATCAGATCACCATCCTTATTTCACGTACGACACAGTTTTATCAGTAAATAAAATCAGGGAGACTGCAAAAATTTTTAATGAAAAATGGAATTTTACCTATGGGGCAAGTAATGCTTCCAAACTGATCAATTACACTGTTTTCAAACAAATAGCAGATACCTTACGCAGCAGGGGAATTATTGAATTGGATCCGGTTATCGAAAATCGTCCGGCAGATTTTGAAATTTTTGTTCTTAAAAACAACATAGCTTATAAAACACTGCTGGGCAGTTTTTTTACTATCCAGACTGCGGATGATTACATTCAACAAAAAGTAAAAGAGGCTTCAGCAAATCAACCGGGTATTCAGAGCAAATTTGTAATTCAGACCCTCGAAAATCTTCTTGTACAAAATCTGGTTTATGATTCGGAAACTACTGAAAAGGAAAAACGGAATTTACTTGGCAATCTTTCGCTAACCAGGGGTATGGTTCAAAAAGGAGAACGAGTTATTGCCAATGGGGAGATAATCAACTCGGAAAAATATCAGAAGCTGCAATCGCTTAAAAATGAGTATGAACTTAAATTAGGCACTTCGCAAAAATACTATTCAATTTTAATGGGGCAGATTATTTTAATTTCAGCTTCCCTCATCGTTTTTTTCCTGTTTTTGTACTCATTCCGTAAAGATATTTTTGCCGACAACAAAAAAATTGCTTTTATGCTGATAGTGATTTTTTTAATGGTTCTTACCACCAGTATCACCATAAAACATTATACCGAGTTTTTGTATGTAATTCCATTGTGTTTGGTTCCTATTTTTATAAGGGTTTTCTTCGATACGAGGCTTGCACTTTTTGTTTATCTGGTAACCATTATTATTATTGGGTTTCTTGTCCCCAATAGTTTCGAATTTCTTTTTCTCGAACTGATTGCCGGTATCATAACCATAATCAGTATCGCAAAACTACAACGTCGTGGGCAGTTTTTCTTCACATCGTTTCTTGTATTTATTTCATATTCAATTATATATATTGGAATGACTCTTATTCAGGAAGGGAGTCTCGAGAGTTTAAAACTTTGGGACTTTATTCTTTTTGGCGGGAGTGCCACCCTTACTCTTTTTTCGTACCCGCTCATTTTTGCATTTGAGAAAGTTTTCGGATTGATCACCGATGTGAAACTGATGGAGATAAGTGATACCAATTCAAAACTATTGCGGGAAGTTGCTTTAAAAACTCCGGGTACGTTCCAGCATTCATTGCAGGTAGCCAATCTTGCGGAAGCTTGTGCACTCGAAATTGGGGGCAATACACTGCTTGTACGAACAGGTGCTTTGTATCATGATATTGGCAAAATGGCTATGTCTATGTATTTTATAGAAAATCAGGTAAGCGGATTTAATCCGCATGATGAACTTTCGCCCGAAGAAAGTGCTGGGGTAATAATCAGCCATGTGCAGCAAGGAATTGAAATTGCGCGAAAGAATAAATTACCCGAACAGGTAATAGATTTCATAAGGACACATCATGGTACCCGGCGTACAGAATATTTTTTCAGGTTGCAAAAGCAAAATTTTCCTGACGAGGAACCGGATGAAAATGCTTTTAAATACCATGGACCCATTCCATATTCCAAGGAAACATCGGTGCTGATGATGGCTGATTCGGTGGAAGCCGCCTCACGTGCCTTAAAAAATCCTAATGAAGAAAGTTTAGGAATGCTGGTGGAAAATATTATCAATAAACAAATTGAGATTGGGCAGTTTATCAACTCCAATATCACCCTGCGTGATATCCAGATCGTGAAGAAAGTTTTGAAACGGAAATTAATGAATATCTACCATGTACGTATTTCCTATCCGGAAAACCCTGTTTAATCTATTATTTGCATTTGGTTTTTATCAACTGAGTAGCCGATTTGCTTCCCAGACTTTCTGCTTTTTTAAAATCGGAGCAAGCATCTTCTTTATCACCCATTTCTGATTTTGCCAAACCCCGGTTGAAATATGCGTCTGCATATTTGGGATTTAAAGTAATAGCCTGAGTGCAATCGTCAATGGCACTTTTGTAATTTTTAATTGTTGTACGCACTGCTGCCCGGTTGCTGTAAGCTGAAGCATTACGAGGATTCAAACTGATAACTTTGGTAAAATCTTCTTCGGCTCCGGCGTAATCTTTAAGCATAAATTTAACATTCCCCCTATTATTGATTGCTTCGGCTTTTTCGGGTGCCATTTCAACGGCTTTGTTAAACTGGGCAAGTGCTTCTTTGAATTTACCGAGGTTAGCGTATGAAATACCGAGGTTATAATACGATTCAGGAAATGATGGCATTTGCTTTTCTGCAATTAAATAATCGTTAATGGCATCTGCATCTTTCCCGAGGAAGGATTTTACTACTCCACGGTAATTGTACGCAACTGTGTAATTCGAGTCATAGCTGATGGCAAGATTCAAGTCGTTCAAAGCGCCGTTGAAATCTTTTAACTCAGCTTTTGTTCTGCCTCTGAAGTAAAACGAAAGTTTATTTTTGGGATTGAGTTTAACGGCTTCGTTAAAATCGTTGAGGGCTCCGTTCAAATCTTTAATTTCAAGTTTTGCCCTGCCTCTGAAAAACCATGCTTCTGTTTCTTTTGGATTATTTTGTACGGCTTTATCAAATTCAGCTATTGCTTCATTAAATTTTCCCGATTTGGCTAACTGTACTGCGCTTTTCGTTTCGTTCGAAATCCGGCTTTTCTCACCAAAACCTTTCAAGGGTTTAAATGTCGGGGTAGTAACTTTGGTTTGCAATTCTTGTTCTCCGGGTTTTATAGGATTCGGCGTAGGAAGTGGGGTAAGTTTTTTTTGTTGCCCGGCAGGATTCCCCTGGTTGAATGCATCGGGATGCCATGCATTTTCTGAGATTTTGTTTGCCTGATTCAGTGTATCTTTTATGGTATCATTATTTTGGGTGGCAATTGAGTCGGGTTCTGTGGTGCTTTCCGTTTGTTGGTTTTTATTCTTACAAGATAGAAAAGCGGTAGTAATTATTGAAATTACAAGTAAAATGGCTACTTTCTTCATTTTTTTATGGTTAAAAAGAGACGCAAAAATAATTATTCTGGACTTATTCTTGTTAAATGGAATTACAAAAAATGTTAATACAAATTATTAAACAGAAAATCAGGTACTCATTTGTTTGAAAATAAGCTCGGCAGTCCGGGCAGAAGCACCGGTTCCTCCCAACCGTTGGTACAATTTGCTGTAATTTTCCGAAATTTTTTTCCGGATTTCGGGTTCCGAAATTTTTTGCAACGCAAAAGTCAGATTTTCCCTGTTCAGTATATGCTGGATAAGCTCTTGTACAACAGGGAAATCCATTATCAAATTCACCAGAGAAATGTATTTTACCTTAATAACTTTGCGAGCTATTTGGTACGAAATAGAATTTGCCCTGTAACAAACTACTTCGGGAACTCCGAACAAAGCTGTTTCGAGCGTGGCGGTGCCTGAAGTTACGAGTGCTGCAAAGGCTGATTGCAGTAAAGGGTAAGTTGCATTGAAAACAATTTTTACGTCGTAACCATCGCAGATTTTTTTATAAAATTCTTCACCGATTGAATGTACCCCTGCCACTACAAACTGATAATCAGGAAAATTTGGAACTACCTGCAACATTGTTTTCAGCATTTTAGAAACTTCTTGCTTACGGCTACCTGGCAATAAGGCAATTACAGGTTTATCCTGTTGAAGTTTTTGCGTTAAAGTAGTCGGAATATGTTGCGCTTTAGTGCTTTCTATGGCATCGAGCAGGGGATGGCCCACAAATTCAACTGCATAATTGTGCTTTTCGTAAAATTCTTTCTCAAAAGGAAGAATCACAAACATTTTATCAACAAATGCTTTAATTTTTTTTACTCTCGACTGTTTCCATGCCCATATCTGTGGCGAAATATAATAAAAAACCCTGTAACCTTCGCAATGGGCAAACTCGGCAATTCTGAGGTTAAATCCTGGGTAATCAACAAGAATTATGGCATCAGGGTGGTAATTACGGATGTCGTTTCTGCAAAATTTAAGGTTACCGAGAATTGTCCGAAGGTTAAGTAAAACTTCGGCAAAGCCCATAAAAGCCAGGTCGCGGTAGTGTTTCACAACATCACCCCCGCTCGCTTTCATTAAATCGCCACCCCAACATCTGAACGTTGCATTTGCATCTCTTTTTTTAAGTTCGTTCATCAAGTTCGACGCATGCAAGTCACCTGAGGCTTCGCCGGCTATAAGGTAGTACTTCATATTAAAACCTTCATTTTTATTAATATAAATAAAACTAAAACCCCTGCAAAAAGGAAGAGAAGAATTCCTTTTGCAGTTTTCATAAGCTTTTGGGTAATAAAATATCGTAGCAATAATATTGATGGAATAGCCGACATCAGCAACAATGCTTCTTTTTTTATCAAAGTAAACAGAGCTGAAGCCGGAAGAAGGTATTTCCAGATTGCAAAGAGCAGGGCAAAAGTAATTCCTGTTAGAATAAACGAAGCCAAAAGCCCGAATAAAAAGTTATCTTTCTTAAACATACAATTAATATCAATTATTCAAATCCCAGTTTTGTAACTCGCTGATGAAATGATGAGCGGTAAAATCCACTTTAATAGGAGTTATTGCCACAAAATGATTGGCAAGTGCCCATTCATCAGTATCTTCTCCTTTATCAAGGTTTTGAAAATAACCTGAAAGCCAGAAATAATCGCGCTGGTGAGGGTCTTTGCGTTCGTCGAATGATTCTTCCCAATAAGCTTTTGCCTGTCTGCAGACTTTCACTCCCCGGATAGCCTCTCCGTTAACCATGGGGAAATTAACATTAAAACAAATTCCATCAGGAATACCACGCCTTAGTACTTCTTCAACAATTTTTTTGATAAATGGCAAAGTTTGAGAAAAATCTGCATCATGGGAAAAATCGGCAAGAGAAAACCCAATTGATGGTATCCCAAGAATAGATGATTCGATAACTGCCGCCATAGTCCCTGAATACACAATATTTACCGATGAATTAGAGCCGTGGTTGATGCCTGAGACAACGAGGTCGGGTTTGCGGCGAAGGACTATTTTTTCGCCTAACTTCACAGCGTCAACAGGTGTACCGTTGCAGCTATACTCTTCATAATCGCGGGTTTTTTGTATGCAATGCAATCTGAGGGGGGAATTCATGGTTACTGCATGGCTCATGCCCGACATGGGCTTGTCGGGAGCAACCACCACTGCTTTCCCGAGGGTTCGTACCACATCAGTCAATGCTTTAATACCCGGAGCATTGATTCCATCATCGTTGGTGATTAAAATAAGGGGTTTATTCATAAATGGTTTGTATTCTATAAATTGGTAACGCCAGCCGAAACAATAAATTTCATTACCTCAGCAGGGGGAGCATTTAATTTTCTTACATTTTCGGAAGGAACAATAAAAAGATTACCCGAAAAATTATACGAATGGGGCAAATACACGGCAATTTTATTGGCAGGAATGCCCAGGTGTGTTAAATCGGATTGGGTAATAAACCCCAGCTTTTCTAAATCGGCTTCCTTGTTTACTTTGACAATGACGGGTATGTTAAATTTTCGTTTGTTGCCCACCACCGCGCTCAGCATATCTTTTATTGAAGTGTAGATGATGCTTATAAGAGGAGCTCTGCTGATGGTTTTGTCAATGTATGCCATCAGGGGTTTCAGTATGATGGATGAACCCAGAAAGCCAACGAATGTGATGAAAAGTAAGATGAGCAATAGTCCTAAGCCCGGCAGTTCCAAGCCAACGTTTTTCTCAATAAAACGACGTGGAACTCCATCGAGCAGATTAAAGGTTATTACCAGAGCATACACCGTGATGGTAATAGGAGCCAGGTATAAAAGCCCCTGGAAAAAATATTTCAGCAGGCGTTTGGTATATTTTTGCATAATACATTTTTAAGCTGCAAAGGTATGAATAATTGCTGCTTTTGCAGGTATGCCCGGTATGCTATCAAATAATTAACAAAAACTTTGCAGTTCGACGTAGAGTTTCTGAACGGGCAAGCCCATCACATTGTAAAATGATCCGTTTATTTTCTCGATAGCGGTATAGCCTATCCATTCCTGAACGCCGTAGGCTCCGGCTTTATCGTAAGGTTGGTATTTTTCAATATAATAACAGATTTCGTCGTCCGATAGTTTTCTGAAATACACGTCCGATTCGGCATAAAAGGAATGTTTTCTGTTACGGGTTCGCAAAGAAACACCGGTGATAACTGTATGTTTATTACCGGAAAGCTGTTGTAAAATTTGCCGGGCATGGTCGAAATTGTCGGGCTTACCGAGAATATTTCCGTTAAGGCAGACTGTGGTGTCGGCAGTTATGAGTAAAAAGTTATCGGGCAATTCTGTATCAGTGAATGCTGCCGATTTCAGTTCTGCAAGGTAAAGTGCAATTTGTGCAGGTAACAAATCTGATGGATAGGATTCTTCGGTTTCTTTCAGCATTATCTCAAAATGTAACCCTAATTCGTGCAACAGTTGCTGCCTTCTGGGGGAACGGGAGGCTAATATGATATAATAGCGGGAAATTTTTTCAAAAAAATCGTACATATAGTAACAGATTAATTAAAGAGCAATAAAAACCATACCTATTATCCCTGCAAGCATCAGTAGCTTTGCCAGCAGGCTAAGACGTGTGAAATCCTTTTTTACACCGGAAATCCATGTAAAGTAGATAAGAATAAAAAGAAAAGGTTGTAATACAAAGGAGAAATATCTGAATGCGGCAGTTAGCTTTACCTGGGAAAAAATTAATTGAAATAAAACAAGTTGTGCAAAAATTATTAGCAGTACTACTATTAAAACTATCCGGATTTTTTTTACTCCCATTATTATCGGAAGTGTCTGGCAGCGTCTTACCGCATCTCCTTCAATATCTTCAGCATCTTTGACTATTTCGCGAAAAAGATTTGCTAAAAAGGCAAAAGATGCAAAACATTCAACCATCACGTTGGCAACCTGATATTGCAATCCGTAAACCTCCTCAGCCGGATGAAAACCTTTCAGCATTTTAAGTGTAAAAATCCATGGAAAATACAGTACCAATGCCGACAGCAACGATACCAACACATTGCCTGTAAGTGGCATCTTTTTTAACACTACGCTGTAAAACCATAGTGCAACAGATGTTATAAAATTGATGGCGGCAATGAGTACAGAATGTGTTTTCCAACCTAAATATAATCCAATAATAACGCCTAACACATTGAAAATCCAGTGAAGTATAATGGCTTTTTTAGCCGGAATTTTTGTTCCGAGTATCAATGAACCGGGACGGTTTACCTGGTCGCTCTGAAGGTCGAAATAATCGTTAATAGCATAACCTGCTGCCGCAATGAAAACCGTTGATAACACAAGGAGAAAGAAATCAAGGTTGCTGATAAGTATATTATAGCCTGTACCTGATAAAAAAGGCTGAATGATGCAATATCGTAAAAGATACTGGGTAAGAATAATTATCAGCAGGTTAGGATAACGGATCAACTTCAGGTACGACATAAGTTTATTTTATTTTCAGTTAAAATTTCACTCAAAATTACCAATGAAAAGCGTCGTCATTCATCCACTTGCCCTGTACCTTCAAAACCTGTTCGATGACATCGCGTACACAACCTTTCCCTCCGTTGAAATGGGAAATATAGGTTGCTATTTTCTTCACTTCCTCGGCAGCATCGGCAGGGCAAACTGACACACCAGCCTGTTGCATTACAGGAATGTCGGGAATGTCGTCGCCAACATACAATACGTTTTCCTGCGATAGTTTGTGCTTAGCCAGGTATTTATTGTACACTTCCATCTTTTTCTCCACTCCCAGGTAATAGTCGTTCACCTTTAACATTTCCATGCGTTTTTCCATCGAAAGGGAATTTCCTCCTGATATCACTGCAACATGGTACCCTTTTTTCAGTGCAAGCTGGATGGCATAACCGTCTTTAACGTTGCCCGAACGCAATGCGTCGCCGTTGCTTGTAATTAATACCGAGCCGTCGGTAAGCACTCCGTCGTAGTCGAAAATAAATGTATTGATACGGGTAAGCAGTGCTTTATAGTTATTCATGAGGTAAGTTTTCGGGTTTGTGAAGTGCAATGATGGCTTCCGACAGCAGTTCGTAGAGTTTCCTGAACTCTGGTGTACCGGAAAGCATTTCCTGGTGTGTATTGATTATGTTCAGGTCGTTGCGGAAAGCTGGACCGGTTTGGGCATCATGCGGATTCATACGGGTAGCCTTGGTGGCTGTTTCCATGATTAGAGGGTGCAAAATGCTGAATGGTAGTCCGTGTTCCGAAAGAATATTGTGGGCTATAGTATAAAGCGCGTTCGGAAAGTTACAGGCAAAAACGGCAGCAAGATGGAGTATTTTCCTTTCGGCAGAAGATATTTCGCGTATGTCGCTGGTGAGCAATGTTGCGATATTTTTCAAAAAATCAAGTGTTGCTGTATCGGAGGCTTCGAGGCATACGGGTACGTGCGAAAAAGTAGTACGGCTGGTAGCACTGAATGTTTGCAGCGGATAAAGAATTCCGTAATGAGGACTTACCTGTGCCAGTATTTCCATCCCAATGGTTCCTGCAGTGTGTACAATAATCCCTGACGGAAAATTTACACTGTGTGCCAAAGCCGGAAGGGCATCGTCGGTAACGGAAATTATATAAAGATAATCGCCGTCAGTTATATTGCCAAGCTGTGAAACTGCCTGTGCCTGTACTTTTTTTGCCAGCTTTGCGGCATGGGCAGGAGTGGGACTGTACACCTGATGTATCCTGGTTCCTTTACGAAAAAGAGTTGTGGCGAGGCGTGTAGCCATTTTCCCCGAACCGATGACGATACAATTTTTCATACGTAAAATTTACCCGGCTAAAGTACGTATTTTGGCTAAATGTGAAAAAAGAGGATAGGTATGGGAAATAAAAATAAGAAGAAACCCTGAGGGTTTAAATAGATAATAACCTAATAACGATTCCAGCTACTCATTTCTTCAATGGGCTTACGGATTTTCTTCCGTGTAGGCGATTCGGAATAACCGAGGGAAATAAGCAACGGAACGCGTTTATTCCTGGCGACATGTAACAGCGTCTTGACTTTCTTTTCGTCGAACCATCCGATAATGCAGGTTCCGAGGCCTAAATCGGTTGCCTGCAGGCAGAACTGATTTACCGCTATGCCAATGTCGAGCAAGCGAAACTCTTTGTTCTTTATTACGCTGCCAACCGTTGATAAAATATTCTGCTTCTCCAGCACTACGGCAACTATTACCGGCGCTTCGTGTGTAAACTTGTTCATGCCGAGACTTGCCGAGCAGCCGGCAATTTGTTCCTTCAATTCCGGGTTATCTACAACCACAAATTTCCAGGGTTGCGAGTTGTTTGCCGATGGAGCTAATTGTGTCGTTTCGATACATTGTTGTATTTTCTCCTTTTCAACCGGCTTATCTGAATATTTTCTGTCGCTTTGGCGATGTTTTACCAATTCCGAGAATTCCATATTTTTTGTATTTTAATTACGTATAAAGTCTTTTATCAAATGATATAAAAGACAGGATATTTTGCTTGCAAATGTACGATTATCTGCTGAGGTGAAAATAAGAAAAAACCCTCAAGGTTTTCAAAACTTTGAGGGTTTATAATATGATGTGCGGCTTGCCCCGATAAAAATCGGGATACTGTTTTGTGCGTTGGTAATTTCCTATTATCTTGTCTTTTTGTAGCAAATTATTCGCAATATTTAAGTTATCAGTATACCGTTTTATTTTTTAGTGTTCTGTCGTTTCAAGATTTCCAAATGCCATTTTTGTCTGTGTTAGGTAGGGCTTTAATCTGTTTTCAGCAAGTGAAATATAATCTTTACTGATATCGTAACCAATAAATTTTCTCTGTGATTTAACTGCTGAAACAGCTGTCGTACCACTACCCATAAAAGGATCAAGAATAATATCATCGGTGAAAGAATACAACTGTATTAAGCGAAAAGGTAATTCCTCTGGAAATGGTGCAGGGTGTCCAATTCGTCTTGCACTTTCAGCATTCATTGTCCATATGGATTTTGTCCATTCCATGAATTGTTCTTTAGTTATAGTATTCTTTTTCCCATTCGCAATTCTATTGTAATCACCTTTTGAAAAAATTAAAATATATTCATGAACGTCACGGAGTATTGGATTTGCGGCACTTTGCCAACTACCCCATGCAGTAGAAGGGCTTGCACTTGCTGCCTTATTCCAAATAACTTCGCCCCTCATATTATAACCTATTTCTAACATCATCTGAGAAATATAGTCTGAAAGAGGAATGTAAGGTTTGCGGCCAAGATTAGCGACATTAATACAAGCGCGTCCGCCGTTCACAAGCACACGATAAGTTTCTTTGAAAGAATTTTCAAGTAACTGCAAATATTCTTTTAGTGAAAGGTCGTCATCATAAACTTTTGAAACATTGTAAGGCGGTGATGTAATCATTAAATGAATAGAGTTGTTAGGAATCTCTTTCATATTCTCTGCCGTACCGAGAATAATCTCATTCACTAATTCATCTGGCAATTTTTTCTCTGTTTTATCAACTAGTTTTTGTTCTTCAAGAGTTGAATATAATTTAGAATTATAAAATTTTGAACTGTCGTGATTAATTCTACCACTTGTTCCAAAATCACTTGTTTCTGTCCCTTTATTTCTGTTCATCTTAGCTTCTAATTAATGACAAAAATTTTTCTGCTCTTGCTACATCATTAGCTTCTTTACTTGCAATAGATATTATTTTTCCCAAATCAGTTTTAGATATCATTGATGAGAAATAATTTATATCATTTTCTACAAGTTCTTTACAAAGTTGTAAAATTGTATCTGTTGTTTGTATTGTTTGAAAACCATTTTTTGGTGTTATTTTAACAAAATCACTTTCTGTTGGTTTAGGATTAAGTGACCAGAAACCTTGAATAACTCCCGAAGTTTTTAGAAAGTCAACCTTTTTGATATAACTGTCTGTGATAGGACTATTGCCTAATATGATTATTGGAATTTTTGTAGAGGCTATTCCCGAAACTCTTATATTAATTGATTTTCCAATTGCTTTTAACATTGAATCGGAACGAAGTAATGCAGGAGTTCCCTTGTGCTGCTTGTAATCGCCAACAAAATTTAGCTTATCAGTGTGAGTGAATTTGTAATTTGAAACAACACTCATTTTTATTTCGAATAGTATTTTAATATTTTCGGCTTGTTGATTTACACTATTTGTAGTGCAGAAAGCAAGGTCTGCACTTGATGCTCTCGGAAGGGACAATTCGTCGCAAACCACACTGTTTACAGCAAAAAGTCCTAATTCTCTTGCTATGGGCTCAAAAAGTGTTTTACACCACTTTTCTGTAAATTGACCGATAAGTGAATTTCGGCTTTGTAATGTCTGTCCTTCTGCTTCTGCCCCTTTTGGAACATAGGCGTAATAGCCTCCTTGTAAATTGTAAAAGAGTTGTTCGGGAGAAGCAAAGTTTTTAAGTGCTTCAGCGAAAAATTGTATTTCTGTGTCGTTGTTCCAGAGAGCCATAATTAAAGTTTAAAATTTTTACAAAAGTAGGTATTATTAACTGTTTTGTTTTTATTCTTTCCTGTGTTTTAGTTCAGAAGTTTTGAGTTAGCACTGCCTTTTTTTTAGTTTTTAGCGGTTATTGTTAACTCGTTTATCCCCCCGAAATTTTCAGTAGCGTACATCCATTTTTAATGAATACCCCTGAAAAATCCCGGTTTATATGCAAAAGTAAATCAATTCTGTTAAAAAGATCATCATATAGCAGTTTATTTTTAAACTTTATATGTCCGACAGGCCTGGAACCCCGACAAAAGTATGATTCCGCCATTATGATGATGCTTTCCGCCATTACGATAATAGCTTCCGTCGTTACGATAATAGCTTCCGCCGTTACGATAATGGCTTCCGCCATTATAATGATGGCTTCCGCCACCGGAAACGCTCGTTGTAATGCTGCCGGACGATGGCGTAACGATTGTTTTTAAAAGATAAAACCAGATAACGTTTTCCCGACTATCGCCGGTAGTCATCCTGATATGTTTTTTAAAAAAAATTATCTGATAATTTTCAATTTCAGCTTGCTTTTTTGAAATAAATATTTTATACCTTTGCGAATAACAATAAAGTAATAACTTTTCTAAATCAAAAAAACTATGGAAAAAGCTGATGAAATAAAACCGGACTATCAGATTCCAGCAGATGAAATGTTATTGGAATCGCAGACCAAGCTCAATCTTTTTAAGGAAGACGAAGCGCTGTTTATTGAAAAAGTTCCCGACCTGAAACCTCCTTTTGCTGCCGATTGGCAGGACGCCATCAATCTGGGAAAACAGGCAATAAAGGATGATGACTTTCTGGATGTGCAGCAGGAAATGACCGATGCCGTAGAAACCTATATGACCGAAGGACGTAACGGCTTACAGACACTTTATTTTTATGTGGAACGTGCTTTTCCGGGCAACAAGGTTGTGGATGGCTTTTTCGGGCACGACCGCTACGAGAAAGCCCGCAAATCGCCCTTGCTCATGTTCGATTTGCTGGTAAAGGCATATAAGGCAGCCAACGACCCCAAATACCATAGCAAGCTGATAGAAAAAGGGCTGAAACCGGAAAACATCGAAGCCTTAAACACTACTTCCGGTACATTGTACCAAAAATACCAGGAACGTGATAAATACATCAGCGACAGGATATACGTTACCCAGGAACGCATCCGCCTGTTTAATAAAGTATGGGCATTTGCAGTAAGTGTGAGCGAGGCTTCCAAAATTGTTTTCCAGGATAACTATGCCAAGCTGCAACAATACCTGCTGTACGACAGCAAAAAAACGGAGAATGGAGAAGAACCCGTACCGAATACTCCGATAGAAACTCAATAAAAAAGCCACCGCGACTTGTTTCGCCCTTGCGTTGTGAATCATCCATATAAACAATTTAAAGAATTAAAAAAGGCGGGGATGTGGCGTATGTTTATTCAAATTCTAACGGGTTACAAAAAAATAAACCTGTCAGGTTTTTGAAAACCTGTCAGGTTGTAAATAAAAACTTCGCTATGTTCCGGGCAGAATTACAAATTCCGCTCAGCAGGGGAAATAAGTTTGCTTATATTTTATAATAAACTCCTTCGCCGTCAATAGATCCGCTTACGGTACCACCAGTCCCGTTAGAGTTGATATTAATCGTTATTTGCATGTTGATAGTTTTATCATAGCTGGGTCCCGTTACCCGGAAACCACCGCCTATTACCATATTGGATGTAGTTCCAAAAGTAATGCCACCTGGTTGTAAGGTAAACGTTCCTGCCAGCGAAATATAAGGGGCACCGTTCACAACGTATATCTCACCGTTCGACTTAAAGGCATAATCGTTAATTGTTTCCGTTAATCCAATCAGCATAGTACCACCTAAAATGCTGTTGGTTTGGTCGTCAAGGTTCATTGTGCCGGTAACACTTCCCAACACATGAATATTGCCGCCTTCAATACTCGAAACTGTATTGTCCACGGGTATATTTATTGGATAGTATTCTTTTAATGCCTTTGTTTGAGTGTTCCACATCATACCAGCCTTAAATATTTCTTCAACAAAGGCTTTTTTATCGAAAGAAGAATCTGCTTTATCTTTCTTACAACTGAAAATTGGAATTAATCCAACAATGCAAAATAATACGAATAATTTTTTCATTTTATTGCCGTCAGTGATTAAAGTGCTGACTCCGCACTTTTGTTTTTATTTTGATTATTAAAGTTATTTCGTGTGTGTGCTTTATAAAAGTGCCAAAAGTATAAATATTTTTATAAAAGCAAAACAACGGGTCTGTTTTTCCAGATATAAATCTGTCAGGCTTTTGAAAACCTGACAGGTTGTAACATTTTATTAATATAAAAAACCCTCAAGGTTTTTAAAACCCTCAGGGTTTTTCATTGCAATCGTAATTTTTTTTATTCTATCGCCTTATGGTTATAAATGATATAACCAAAACTGAATATGAGTGACAGGGGTTTGGTACTGTTTTCGTACCAGTTCAGGCTGATGCTTAGTGGACCTAACGGGCTGTTATATACTAATGCAGAGGAACCTAACAAATGACGCGCATCCCATTTTTTCCCCAGTACAGCAGAATACCCGTTGCCGGCTTTCAATATTTCCTGGTAAGGCTGAAAAACATATCCTTCGAGGCGGAAGTTGATGTTTTTATACAAACGATAAATTTGTTTGATACCAAGACCCGCAAATATAAATGCACGATATTTGGGGATAAAAAATGTCTTGCTTTCAGGAAATGGCTGGAATGCGGGAGAAGCAAGTAGGCTTGATGTATAATTGTTGAAAAGAGACTGGCTACTGTACACCAATTCGCTATAAAACCCTAATTTTACAAACCCGAGTTCTTTAAAATAATTATCATATTTTAACCTGAACAGAAAATAATCATGGAATTTTCCCATCCTTTGCAGTGAGGAATCTGAAGTAGAACCCGGTCTGAATTTTTCATCTCCCGAAACATAATTTAAACTGATTGAAAAGAGGGAGCCGTTGCGCGCAAACTGTTTTTCGGTAATTGTATTCAGTTCGAGGAGTGCCTGCGAAGTAAAAAAATTGAAGATAGTCCTGTCTGCGGTGTCTTCACGTAAAAAAATGTTATTTTGGTAATAGTCATTTTTTATGTCGCCGTAAGCAGCGCTGAATGCTATTTTCCCCTTGTGTGTTAATGGAATTCCTGCTCCCAGATGAATATGGTTTTCATTTTGGATGAGGTATGAAGGCGTTTTGTCCTCAAAAAAATAGGTAGAAGTTTTAAAATAGTCCCATTGGCTGAAAGTAATATCTCCCTCAATAAAATAGGGTTGTTTTGAAGGAAATTCCACCTTAGTTTTTATCTGGGCAGAACTGTAAAACCTTCCTATGTAGGAATTGGCTAAAATGGTGGTGGCAAAACGGCTCAGGTATTTGTATTTTAGCTCAAGAAATGCCTCGTTCACAGCGCTTGACGAAAAATGTCCTCCGTATTGCAGGTGAAACATTTTTTCTTTTTGCACATCCATCTGCATTGTAAAATACCGCGAAACCGGATTGTATATCAAAGAAGGGAAGATATAGTTGATTTTGTCATCAGCAAGAAGCCTGAAGTACTCTTCCTTTAATTCTTCCAGGCTTCTTTTCTGCGATTTATGCAATAACTGTTTTTGTACATACACTTCCTGGGTAGAATTCAGTCCGGTAAACTGGAGGTTGTCAATTATTAGCGGAGGCTTTTTTTCGTTGAAGGCTAACCGCTTGATGAATCTTTCTTCCGGTGAAACATAGTCGGTTACAAATTTGCGTATTTCAGGAATTTTTTGCAGTGCCGCAACATATCCGCTGTCAATAAACGCTACTGTATTGCTAAAATCAATAACGTCAACAGTTTTCAGCTTGGGTTCTATCAGTATGCCGTTACCACAAATCACGTTATATTGGGTCTTTTCCATGAGCATTGACTGTATTTGAGAAATAACATCGTCATCCCTGGGCGGACCGTAGTTTGAAGCTGCTTTGCTGCCAATAATAATATCGGGATAAAAATCATCATAAAGTATCTGTGATGGAAAGTTATTGTACATACCTCCATCGAAAAGCAATTTCCCTTCAATACGTATAGGCTTGAAATAAAACGGGAAGGTCATTGAAGCACGAATGGCTTTCCCGATGTCGCCTGAACGAAAAACCACCTCTTTATTTTGCGATACGTCAGATGCAACGCAACGAAACGGTATCATTAAACTGTCAAAATTGTACCGGGAAGCAGCACTTGCCTGGGAAAAAATTTCGAGAAAGGCAAAATCCATGTTAACAGGCGATACAAGATTAGTAGGTAAACGCGTAGTTAAAGTAGAATCAATATCAAACTGAATGTTGAACCACGAAGCGTTGGGCTCAGGTTTTTTGAAATAATAAGTATAACGACTGTCGATTTTTCCTCTTAACCAATTAGGAAATTCCTCGGAGGTTACTATTCTTTCAATTTCGGTAGGAGAATAGCCACTTGCGTACAACCCGCCAATAACGGCGCCCATGGATGTACCTGAAATATAATCAATGGGTATTCCATTGTCCTCCAATGCTTTTAATACACCAATGTGGGTAACTCCTTTAGCTCCTCCTCCGCTTAATACCACACCCACTTTTTGTGCCTCTGCAGAGAATATCAACCAGAAAAAAATAAAAACAGTAAAGTATTTCTTTTTCATGGCAGACAAAGATTTATTGTGTTGAAAGGCTTATAAAAGAAACAGTAAAAATAAAAAATCTATTGTTCTTTTATTTAAATTTTATCCAAAGCTTGTTCCAAATCGGAAACAAGGTCGTTAATATCTTCAATTCCACACGAAAATCTTACTAATCCATCGGTAATTCCGGCTTTTATTCTTGCATCGTAACTCATTTTTGAATGTGTCATGGATGCTGGATGCTGAATCAGGGTTTCTACACCGCCCAATGATACGGCGAGTATGGCAATGTGTACATTGTTCATCAGAATTTTACCGGCTTCAAGTCCACCCTTAAGCTCAAAACTTATCATAGCACCCGGTCCGTTCATTTGTTTTTTTGCAAGTTCATATTGAGGATGGGAAGGCAAACCGGGATATTTTACCCATTCAACTTTCGGGTGTTTTTCAAGATAGTTTGCTATCTGTTGTGCATTCCATTGAGCTCTGTCCATACGGATTCCCAGTGTTTTTACACCCCTGTGTACCAAAAATGCCTGGTGTGGGTCCATATTGCATCCCATGTTAATCATTATGTTACGTAGCTTATTGTACAGATTTTTTTCCTTTGCTACTATCATTCCGCCTACGATATCTGCATGTCCGTTAATAAATTTTGTCATCGAGTGTAGTACAATGTCGATACCAAAGTCTAAAGGACGTTGCAGATAAGGGCTGCAAAATGTATTGTCAACGCAGGTTATAATTCCATGTTGTTTCGCTAATTGCACACAAGCTTGTAAATCAGTTATCGCCATGGTGGGATTGGCGGGTGTTTCTATGTACAATAAACGGGTTTCAGGAAGAATGGCTTTTTTAATATTTTCAATATCAGATGTTTCAATAAATGTTGATTTCACTCCAAAACGCGACCAGTGTTGTTCCATTACTACCCGTGAGGGTCCGTAAACGGCAGCAGAGCCAATTATATGGTCTCCCTGGTTTAGTACTGACATGTAAACTGTATTAACGGCAGCCATTCCCGAACTAACGGCTATACCGCGGTATCCGTTTTCGAGCTCTGCTACTAAATTTTCCAGTGCATGTATAGTGGGATTACCCAACCTTGTGTAAATATAGCCATCACTTTCGCCTGAAAAGCATTTGGCGCCGTGGTCGGCATCGTTGAAAATAAATGTAGAAGTTTGATAAATAGGTACAGTGGCACTTCCGAGTGCGTCCTGGTGGTTACCCCCATGGATAAGTTTTGAATTGAATCCCAGATTTTTTTCTTTCATGGTGTTATTTTTTGTGATAGCTACGACAATTTACCTTGTTTGAAAAATTACTTCCAAATGGTTAAAAAATAAAATGTAGCTTAATTGAATAGTTGTTTACTTTATTTATCTCTTATTACTCTGATATCTACTATTATGTCTTCGCGAAGATGCCTTTTTACCGTACAAAGGCTTGCAGTACTGATAAGTGCAGAATCGTATTTGTCAGGAAAGGCAGCTGGTACGTGAATACTTATATTAATTTTTTCGACAAGTTTTTGAATAGGGTTGTATTCAGCATCTTGCATAAGATACATCTTTTCAGTGGCAATGCCTCTCTGGTCGCAAAACGATTTGATGAAAATGCCGGCACAGGTGCCTAAAGAGGTTAAAAATACTTCAAAAGGAGAGGGTGCACTACCTTCGCCTCCCACTGAAAGCGGTTGGTCGGTTTTTACGACTAATCCGTTAATTTCTGCATTTACTTTTTTTCCACCTTCAAAATTTATTTTTATTGACATATGTTAAAATGTTATTAGTTATTTTGTTTTTTTTAGATTTATTCCATAGGATTTAAAAATAGATTTTCTGGAAACACTTCTGAAAATACCTTTCTTTATATCTTTTACTTCTTCTATTGTGTAGAAAATGTGAGGGGAATACATATTAATAAGAGAAACAATATGTGGAATATCTTTTCTTTTGATAATTGAAAATATTATCTTTACCGGTCCTTTACTTCCTTGGGCATCTACTAAGGTAAGCCCGTAGTTATGTTCGCTAAGCTGTTGTACAAGTTCTTCGTAATGGGTCCCGGTAATCAAACGGATGATTACATTTCCTATAGATATTTTTTCCTCGAGAATAATTCCTATGAAATTTCCCATGGCAAAACCGGCTCCATAGGCTATGTAGCATAATACATTATCAAGATGTTTCATGATTTGGCTTACGGCAACCAACCAGATTATTACTTCGAAAAAACCCAGAAAAGGAGCTATAAATTTATAGCCTTTCGAAAGAAAAATCAAACGAAGGGTGCCAATACTTTGGTCGGCTATGCGGGAAAGGAAAATCAATAGCGGCAGAATAACCCACGTAAATATTTCATTATCATTAAATCCTAAAAAAACTTGTTCCATCTTTTTTATGTCATTAAACGACATGCAAACTTACGATTTTTTTTACTTCCCAAATTTGCAGCTTTAAATCAATAACACTCGACGAAAACAAACTGGTAAAGTTAAAATTGTAAGAAAAATTCTTGTCTCCCGGCAAGAAGTCTTAAAGGCGAAGTTACTCGGAATATTGGAGTTACATTATTAACTTCTTTTAAAACCGTTTATACTTGAATTAATATTTTATTATTAGGTAATTTGTAAAATAGGATGTTTTTTGTAAAATTATAAAAACTCTGGAATAGAAAAACGCTTGTACTTATCGTTTTTGTACTTTTGAAAATATTTCCGACGGAATGCAGTTAATATAATTTAAAACAGAAATTAGTTAATAATTAAAACTTTGGAACAACATAACTTATGATAAAAAAATTGATTTTGTGTGCTTTCCTGTTGACGATTTGCACTTTTTTTGTTAACGCACAGCGTATTAAAGGTGCACTTACCGGGGGGGTCAATATTTCGCAGGTGGATGGCGACGAGGTGTATGGATACAGAAAATGGGGAATTAATGCCGGTCCCTCAGCGATTGTCCCTCTTAGTGAAAAATGGTCAATTGGAATTGAACTTCTTTATAACCAAAAGGGAAGCTATCAGAAAAGACAATCATTTGACTCAACTTTTGTTATAAGTGGTACTGACACCACATGGATTACCGGGCAATATAAATTACGGCTCAATTATGCAGAAGTCCCCATTATGGCTTACTATACTGATAAAAAAATAATTACAGTAGGAACTGGATTTTCATGGGGCAGGCTGGTAGGTGTAAAAGAATGGGAGCATGGTAAGTTAAATGAAAACACTGACCTTAATGGTCCTTATGATAAAGATGATTTTTGCTGGCTTGCAGATATTCGTTTTCGCGTTTATAAAAAACTCCATTTCAATGTTCGCTATGCTTATTCTATTAATAAAATACGAACACGTACCTTTGAATCTACTGATCAGTCAAGGCAAT
>Ga0265297_10002828_pt1 | contig 33538 bp, 30 predicted proteins | sample Munlanlwell13791_FD_192502 | JGI IMG/M metagenome (GOLD analysis project Ga0265297, IMG submission 192502) | Leachate microbial communities from a municipal landfill in Southern Ontario, Canada - Leachate well 137-91 | ecosystem: Engineered > Solid waste > Landfill > Unclassified | place...
CATCATCAGGAAGCCGATGGTGTCCATGCCGAGGTTACGCGCCGCCTCGATGTGCTGCTTCGAGACGTCCGCCTCGGTGCAGTGGGTGGCGATGCGGACCGAGCGGACGCCCAGCGAATAGGCGTGCTTCAGTTCTTCCACGGTGCCGATGCCGGGCAGCAGCAGGGTGGTCAGCGTCGCCTTCTTCACGACGTCGGCGACCGCCTCGATCCACTCCCAGTCGGTGTGGCGGCCGAAGCCGTAGTTGAAGGTGCCGCCGTTCAAGCCGTCGCCATGGGCGATCTCGATGGCGTCGACGCCGGCTTCGTCCAGGGCCTTGGCGATCGCCTGGACATGGGACAGGCCATACTGGTGACGAATGGCATGCATCCCGTCGCGCAGGGTGACGTCCTGGATGTAGAGCTTGGTCTTGGTGGGGTCGAGCGTAGCCATCACGCGACTTCCTTCAGCATCTTGCGGGTGGCGATCTTCTCGGCGGTGCGCATCCCGGCCGAGGTCATGATGTCGAGATTGCCGGCATAGGCGGGCAGGTAATGCGCCGCGCCCTCGACCTCGAGGAAGACCGAGGTCTTGATGCCCTCGAAGGTGCCGTGACCGGGGATATGCACCGGGTTGTTCGAGCCGAAATGCTCGAACTGCAATTCCTGCTTCAGGCGATAGCCGGGGACATAGGCCTGCACCCGCTCGATCTGTTCCTTCACCGCCTTGGTGATGGTCGCCTCGTCGGCGCCGGACGACAGGGTGAAGACCGTGTCGCGCATGATCATCGGCGGCTCGGCCGGGTTCAGGATGATGATGGCGCGGCCGCGGGCGGCGCCGCCCACCTGCTCGATGCCGTGGCGCGTCGTCTCGGTGAATTCGTCGATATTGGCGCGCGTGCCGGGGCCGGCCGACTTCGACGAGATCGAGGCGACGATCTCGGCGTAATGCACCTTGGCGACCGAAGAGACGGCGGCGACGATCGGGATCGTGGCCTGGCCGCCGCAGGTGACCATGTTCACGTTCTGCGCGTCGAGGTGGACGTCGCCGTTCACCACCGGGATGACATAGGGGCCGATGGCGGCCGGCGTCAGGTCGACCATGACCTTGCCCGCGGCCTTGCAGATGTCGTTGTGACGCTTGTGCGCGCCGGCCGAAGTGGCGTCGAAGACGATGCCGATCTCGGGCCATACCGGCAGCTTCTGCAAGCCGTCGATGCCCTCGTGGGTGATCGCGACACCCATCCGCTCGGCCCGCTTCAGGCCGTCGGATTCGGGATCGATGCCGACGAAGGCACCCATCTCGAGGACTTTGGAATAACGCATGATCTTGATCATCAGGTCGGTGCCGATATTGCCCGAGCCGATGATCGCGACCTTGATCTTCTCGCTCATCTGTTTCCTCCCGAACGTCGTGCCCGACCCGGCGGGCCGCGGCGACGAAGGGATGATTAGGCAGGAGCGCGGCGATGGGCAATTTACGCGCCGCCCGTCTGCTCATATTATGAGAAGATGGATTCTACCCCCGAGAACGGCTCCCAGGCCGTCGACCGTGCCCTCGCCCTCTTCGCGCTGGTCCTGAAGGACCGCGGACGCAGCTCCCTGGCCGTCCTGGCCGCGCGCCTCGACCTGCCGCTCTCGACCGCGCACCGGATGGTCGCAGCCTTCGTCCGCCAGGGCCTCTTGATGCGCGGCGCGCGCGGCCATTATGTCGCCGGCATGGCCCTGGTCGAGGCGGTGCCGGACCGCCGCAGCGCCCTGATCCAGGCCTCCCGCCCCCTGCTCCGCCGCCTCGCCCGGGCGGAGAAGCGCACCGCCCATCTCGGCATCCTTGAGGCCGACATGGTGACCTATCTGGTGAAGGAACAGGGCGGCGGGCCACCCGTCTTCACGCGCGAGATGATGCAGCTCGAAGCCTATTGCACGGGAATCGGCAAGGTCCTGCTGGCCGGGCTCGACGCACCGTTGCGCGAGCGCTATCTGGCCGCCGGCCCCTTCGTGCCCCTGACGCCGACGACGCTGACCGACCCGGCGGCACTGCGTGCCGAACTGGCCGCGGTGGCGCGCCAGGGCCATGCCGTGGACGATGCCGAAATGGCCGAGAACGTGCGTTGCCTGGCGGTGCCGGTGCATGACGGTACGGGACGGGTGATCGCCGCCATCTCGCTCTCCCGTACCGGCGGGGAAGCGAGCGGGAGCGACGATGCCGCCCCCCTGCTCGCCGCCATGACCGACTGCGTCGCCGGGATCGAGGCCAGGCTCTACGGTTTCGCGGCGGCGCGCCGGCCGTCCTGACTCATCACCCGCTGGCGGTAGCGCTGGGGCGTTTCGCCCAGATGGCGCTTGAAGACGATCGAGAAATGGCTCTGGCTGGCGAAGCCGACCTGGTCGGCCAATTCGGCGAGCTGGGTCCGCGTCGTCTGCAGCAGTTCGCAGGCCCGCTTGATCCGCCGGCTGGTGATATAGGCATGGGGCGTCATGCCGAATTCGCTGCGGAAGAAGCGGAAGACATAGGACGGGCTGACCGCGAAAAGGCGGGCGATCTCGTCGATCTCGATCGTGCGGTCCAGGTTCTGGTCGACGAATTCGAAAAGGGTGGAGCGGCGCAGCGACTGCTGGCCGTTCGACGGCTGCTGTAACGGTGCGCGGCGCAGCGCCTTCGCTTCGAGATGGCTGCACAGGGCTTCGATCAGCGTCTCGACATGCCTTTCGGCGACCTGATCTGCGCCCCCTTCCAGCTCGTCGATGATGGCGAGGCCGAGGCCGAGCGAGAGCGGGTCCGGCACCGCGAAACGCAGGTCCGCCATCAGCGCCTCCCCGGCACCGGGGGACAGCACATTCGCCTTGGGCACGAACTGGACGGTGAGCATGTCGAGCTCGCCGTCGATCCGCCAGACGATGCGCTGGTCGGCCGGGATGAACTGGGTCGAACCCGGGGCCGCGTCGCGCTCCGACCAGCGGTCGCCCTCGCGGTAGCGCGCGCCCGCCTTGCCCCCCAGCAGCACCACCACAGTCGGATGGCGCAGCGGCTGCATATCCAAGATGCCGACATGCCGGCGCCAGTGGCCGATCTTCATCGGCCTGTCGCCGGCGATCTCGTAACTCGATTCAGGGTCGATGCCGATCAGTTCCCGCGTATAGGCAAAATCCTGGCGAAAAACGTCCAGCATGCCCTTCCCCCCAATGTCCCCGGGCAGTCTTTGCGCCGCCGCAGTACCGCAAGATACGGGAAAGAAAGGCCGCTCGCCAGAAATATGAAAAACTCGGTTCAGCCCTATGAAAGATGGCAGCCGGTCTTCGCTGTTATCCATTCAAAAAAGAAGGCGGAGGAGAGAACGACCGGCCGGCCGACGCGGCAAACGCGCGGAACCGTGAGGTCACCCCGATAGCGACGGAGCGGGAGCGGATCCCGATGCGAAACGGCAGCCCGGCCATGTCGTGGCCCGCCGCGGCGCCATGCTCCATCGACCATCGGTAGAACCAATACAATTACAACAATCAAAGAGCGAGGGAGAGGGAGCGGGAATGAAGGGGATCACGGCATTTGCGGCAGGGTTGGTCATCGCAGCGGCGGGCGTAGGCCTCGCGCAGGCAAAGGTGCCCCAGGCGGAGGCGGACCGTCTGGGCAGGGACCTGACCATGACCGGGGCGATCAAGGCAGGGAATGCCGACGGTTCCATCCCGGCCTATGACGGCGGCGTCACCTCGCCCCCCGCAGGCTATACGCCGGGCATGCACCCGCCGAGCCCCTTCCCCTCCGACCAGATCAAATTCACCATCACGGGCAAGAACGTCGATCAATATGCGGCCAAGCTGACGGCCGGCCAGATCGCCATGCTGAAGCTCTATCCGAGCTACAAGATGAACGTCTACCAGACCCGGCGATCCTGCGCCCTGCCGGAACGGGTCTACGAGGCGACCAAGAAGAACGCCGCCACCGCGACCATGACCGACGACCAGAACGGCCTGAACGACGCCATCCTGGGTGTGCCCTTCCCGATTCCGAAGTCCGGCGTCGAGGCGATCTGGAACCACCGGCTGCGCTACCGCGGCTTCAAGTTCCGGCGCTATTTCGGCGGCGCCGCGGTCAACCGCGACGGCAGCTTCCTGCTCTACAAGACGCAGGACGAGGGCATCATCCACTATTCGGGTCCCGGCCTTTCCCAGATCGGCGACGTTTCGGATATCAAGCAGCTCAACAATATCGCGATTTCCTACCTGAACATCACGACTGCGCCAACCAGGCTCGCCGGCTCGATCATCCTGGTGCTGGACACCATCAACGCCAAGGAACTGCCGCGCCAGGCCTGGCAGTACAACCCGGGCACCAGGCGCGTGCTGCGCGCGCCCGAGCTCGCCTATGACAACCCGCTGATCAACTCGGACGGTCTCGCCACCACCGACCAGTTCGACATGTACAACGGGGCGACCGACCGCTACACCTTCGAGCTGAAGCCGACGGCCGAAAAATACATCGGCTACAACGCCTATGATCTGATGTCGGACAAGCATTCCTACAAGGAGCTGCTGACCGCCAGCCACCTCAATCCCGACCTGCAACGCTATGAGTTGCACCGGGTCTGGGTCGTCGACGCCAAGCTGAAGGACGGCATGCGCCACGTCTACGGCCGCCGCACCTTCTACCTCGACGAGGACAGCTGGAACCTGGTCGCCGCCGACCTCTACGACGGCCGCGGCCAGCTCTGGCGTAACCAGGAAGGTCCGCTGGTCAACTATTACGACATTCCGCTCTGCTCCTCGGTGACCGAGGTCACCTACGATCTGCAGTCCGGCCGCTATGTCGTGTTCGGCCTCAAGGGCGAAGAGAAGATGCTCGACTGGAACGTCAAGGATGTCGATCCCTCGATGTTCACGCCGGATGCCATCCGCCGCCTGGGGACGCGCTGAGCGCACACGAACGGGGGGACACCATGAGGAAGTTCAAGTTCGGAGGGCGGTCCGCCGCCCTCCTGACGGCGGCCTGCGCGCTCGGCGTCTCGGCCACCGCCCTCGCCTACGACTTCGAGATCGGTGAGGAGGTAACGGGTTCGGTCATCATGTCGCTGTCGACCGGCGCCCAGGTGCGCATGGCCGACCGCGACCCGCGCAACTACGGCTATTATTACGGCGGCGGCCTGATTTCCGCCGGCAACGACGACGGCAACCTGAACTTCGACAAATACGACCTGATCAGCCAGATCAGCAACGCCAAGGCCGAACTGTCGCTGAAGTGGCGGAACTACTCTATCTATGTGCGCGGCGCCGCCTTCTTCGATTCGGTCGCCGCCGAAAACCACCTGGCCGATTTCCAGGAACAGAACCGCGTCTATACCAGCGGCCGCTACCAGCCCAGCGCCAAAGAGAAGGCGGAATGGGGCGTCGACCTGCTCGACGCCTATATCAAGGCCAACTACGACGTCGGCGGCATGACGCTGACGCTCTCGGCCGGCAACCAGATCCTGAACTGGGGCGAGGCGCTGTTCACCATCAACGGCATCTCGGTGATCAATCCGATCGACGCCGCCAAGATCCGCGTCCCCGGCGCCGAGCTGAAGGACGCCCTGATCCCGGTGCCCCTGATCGACGCCAGCCTGCAGATCACAGACACGCTCTCGGTCGAAGCCTTCTACCAGCTCGCCTTCAAGCCCTTCAAGCTGGACGCCTGCGGCAGCTTCTTCTCCTTCACCGACAACTTCTGCGACGGCGTCGAATATTCCTCGAGCTTCACCGATCCGATGGACTCTCGGAGTTACACGACCGGCACCGGCCTGACCCCGACCGACTTCGACGACCCGAACCGGCAGATGATCGCGGTCAATGCCCCGATCACCACGAAGGACAAGGAGAACAATCACGATTGGGGCGTGTCGCTGCGCTATTTCTCGCCCGAGCTGAACAATACCGAGTTCCAGCTCTACTACGCGAATTACACCTCGCGCCTGCCCTCGCTCTATGCCACAGGGCCGAGGCAATATGCCGCCGGCACCGGCCAGGCCAACCTGGCCGCCCTGCCGGTGCCGCTGGTCCAGGGGCTTCTGGACCAGCTCGGCATCGACCAGCTCAATAGCCTGACCTCGGCCCTGTCCAGCCTGCTCGGCGGGCCGATCACCGATCTCGCGGGCGCCCTGACCAACCCGATCAGCGGTGCCCTGATCGATCCGTCCTTCGGTACCTCGCCGCGCTCGACGGTGCTGACCAACCTCGAGAACAGCGACCTCTACCTCTATTACCCGACCGATCTGCAGATGCTCGGCTTCGCCTTCAACACGACCTATGATCCGCTCTCGGTCGCGATCAATGCCGAAGTCAGCTACAAGCACGACGTGCCGATCTGGATCTCGGAACCGGCCTTCCTGGTGGCGCTCTACGACGCCGCCGGTGGCGTGCCGATCGACCAGGCCGCCCGGGCCAAGACGCCGATCTGCATCACCCCGGCCCTCTGTGTGCCCAACCCCCAGATCGCACCGCAGGTCGAGACGGGCTTCACGCCGAGCGTCAACAGCTACGATCCCGGCAACGTCGTCCGCCTCGACGAGCGCCACGACGTCTGGCAGGCGGCGGTGCGCTTCATGAAGATCCTGGGTGGCACCGATTGGGTTACCCGAGTGCTGGGCGCCAACCAGCTCTTCGCCCTGGTCGAGTTCGGCGCCCTCTATGTCGACCTGAACGACGGCACGCAATATGCCGCCTATGGCCAGAACGGCTTCAGCGGCTTCCAGACCCGGCCGCTCAATGTCGGCGGCCTGCAGGTCACCGGGCCGATCGACGCGACCAGCCTCGGCGACTATTTCCCGGCGACCTGGAAGAAGCCGACCAAATGGTCCGGCGGCGTGCAGGGCCTGGTCTTCTGGGATTACCCGAACGTGCTCGACGGCGTCACCATGACGCCCTCGATCGGCTTCGCCCACGGCCTGTTCGGCTCGACGCCGGCACCGACTCCCGGTTTCACCAAGAGCGTGACCTCGCTCAACTTCGCGGTGAAGTTCGACTACCTCGAGCATTGGTCGATGAGCGTGAACTACTTCAAGAGCTTCGGTGGCGGCGGTGGCGGCGGCGGTTCGCGCAACCCCTATATCGACCGCGACTTCGTCGGCCTCAACGTGACCTATTCGTTCTGATCACGAACCCGCACATCCGAGCCCCCACCTTCGGACGTGCCGCCTGCCCCGGCCCGGTGCCTGCACCAGGCCGGGGCGATCTTTTTGAGGGGCCTTTTTCAGGGGGGCGCCGGACCGTTGCCGCCGGGCCGGGAATACTGCTTTACTCTACATCGAGTCTTTGTGGGCCGGGGGAACACCAGGTGACGACGACAACGAGGCCGCGACAAAGACGGTCCCAACTGACACGCGACAAGGTGGCCAGCGTCGCCCTCGACCTGTTCAACAGCCACGGCTACACGCCGGTCACCACCAATTGGATTGCGGAAGCCTGCGGCGTCTCGACCGGCAGCCTCTACTACCATTTCCGCAATCGCGAAGACGTTCTCTGGCATCTGTTCCAGCATGTCGACGCGCTGGTGCGACCGCTCTTCGTGACGCCCGATTTCGCCGAGACAGGCATGGACCTGCTGCACCGCCAGCTCTCGGAAGTGGCGCCCATCCTGTGCGACTACCGCTTCTTCTTCCCCGACCAGAGCGCCATCCTGCGCCGCGACGCCCGGGTGGCGGACGCTTTCGCCGCGCTGCACGCCGATTGCGTCGCCGCCATGGACCGCCAGCTCGCCGCGACCCTGCGCCCCGCCGGCCCGGCCGCGCCGGACACGCTGGCGCTGGCGCGCAGCATCTGGATCCTGGTTACGGGCTGGGTCACCTATCTCTACATGCGGCGCGAGCCGGTCACGCCGGAGACGGTGGCCGGCGTGGCCCCCCTGATCGCCGGGCTGCTCGCCCCCTATGTCCCGGCCTGAGGCGCGGCTTGCACCGGCCGGCCGGCGGGCGCACAGTCGCCATACGGGCGGAACGCGACGCAAGGGAGGACAGACCGTGGTGGAGGCCCAGCCCCCCCGCATGACCGGCCTGGAGCCGCCCTCGCCCTTCGAGGCGGAGGGCGAGCGCGCCTGGATCGACGTCATCCGCAAGATGGACGAGACCTATGCCGATCTCGTCGCGCAGCAGGTCGAACTCGAGCGCAAGAACACCGAACTCGAGGAAGCCCAAGCCTTCATCGCCGGCGTGATGGCGGCGATGACCGACGTCCTCGTGGTCTGCGACCTGGCCGGACGGATCGAACAGGTGAACACCGCGGCCGAGCGGGCGCTGGGTCGGCGCACCGCCACACTCGCCGGCAGTGGTTTGGCCGACCTGGTCGAACCGCGCTCGCGACCGGCGGTCGAGATGCTGCTCGCGGCAGCGTTCCGGCACGAGCGCCTGTCGGACTTGGAACTGACGCTCTCCGGCCACGACGGCCCCTTCCCCGTCGCGGTCAATTCCTCGCTCCGCTACAACCAGCGGGGAAGGGCGATCGGCCTCGTCCTGGTCGGACGCCCTCTGGGCGAGCTCCGCCGCGCCTACCGCGACCTCGCCGCCGCCCACGAGCGCCTGAAGGAAGCCCAGCAGCAGCTGGTACATTCGGAAAAGATGGCCTCGCTCGGCCGCCTGGTCGCTGGCGTCGCCCACGAGCTGAACAACCCGATCTCCTTCGTCTATGGCAATGCCCACGCGTTGCGCCGCCACGCCGAACGGCTGATCGCCTATCTGACTGCGCTCCATGCCGGAAAGCCGGCGGCGGAGCTGGCAGCGCTCCGGGCCGAACTTCGCATCGACCATGCCCTGGCCGACCTGCCCGGCACGCTGGACGGCATCGGCGAAGGGGCGGAACGGGTGCGTGACATCGTGGCCGAACTGCGCCGCTTCGCCTCGGCCCAAAGGGGACCGAGCGCCCCTTTCGACCTCGGCCCCGTGCTGCGCGCCGCTGTCGCCTGGGTCGCCAAGGCCCAGATGCCGGGTCTCGAGACGGCGTTCGAATTCGAAGACGGGCTGACCGCCTTCGGTCAGGCCGGGCATGTCCACCAGGTGGTGATGAACCTGGTGCAGAACGCGATCGACGCCATGGCGGGCCGGCCCCAGCCGCGCCTGGTACTCGCCGGGCGGCATGAGGGTGATTTCGTCGTGGTCACCGTCGCCGATAACGGGCCGGGCATCCCACCCGACCTGCTGGCCCGCATCTTCGATCCCTTCTTCACCACGAAACCGATCGGCAAGGGCACCGGCCTCGGCCTTTCGATCAGCGACCGGCTGATCACCGACATGGGCGGCAGCCTTTCGGCCGACAATGCGCCGGAGGGCGGCGCCCGCTTCACCCTGCGCCTGCCCGCGGCAGAGAAGGTCGCATCGTGACCCGGCGCCTTTCGGTCCTCTGGTTGCAGTCGGGCGGCTGCGGCGGCTGTACCATGTCGCTTCTCTGCGCCGAGGCGCCGGATTTCTTCGCCACGTTGGAAGGCGCTGGTATCGACCTCCTGTGGCATCCGACCCTGTCGGAGGAGACGGGGGCGGAAGCCCTCGACCTCCTCGACGCCATCGTCGCGGGGACACGCCCGCTCGACGTCCTCTGCCTCGAGGGTTCGGTGCTGCGCGGGCCGAACGGCACCGGGCGCTTCCACATGCTGGCCGGTACCGGCCGGGCGACCGCGGAATGGCTGCGCCTGCTGGCGGCCAGGGCGCACCATGTCGTCGCCGTCGGCAGTTGTGCGGCCTTCGGCGGCATCACCGCGGGCGGCGCCAATCCGGCCGACGCCTGCGGCCTGCAATACGACGGGCGCCAGAAGGGCGGCCTGCTGGGCGCCGATTTCACCGCCGAAGGCGGGCTTCCCGTGATCAATATCGCCGGCTGCCCGACCCACCCCAATTGGGTGACCGAGACCTTGATGCTGCTCGCGGCCGAAGCCCTGGCGCATGGCGACCTCGACCATCTCCAGCGTCCCCGCTTCTATGCCGACCATCTGGTGCATCACGGCTGCACGCGGAACGAATATTACGAATACAAGGCGAGCGCCGAGAAACCCTCCGACCTCGGCTGCATGATGGAACATATGGGGTGTCTCGGGACCCAGGCCCACGCCGACTGCAACACCCGCCTCTGGAATGGCGAAGGCTCCTGCACGCGGGGCGGCTATGCCTGCATCAACTGCACGGCGCCCGAATTCGAGGAACCGGGGCATCCCTTCGCCGAGACGCCGAAATTCGCCGGGATCCCGATCGGCCTGCCGACCGACATGCCCAAGGCCTGGTTCGTCGCCCTGTCGTCGCTCGCCAAGGCGGCGACACCGGAACGGGTCCGCCGCAACGCCGCGACCGACCATATCGCCGTGCCACCCACGATCCACCAGCCTCGCAGGCGCTAGACCCGATGGAGGAAAAGCGCCTGATCGTCGGCCCCTTCAACCGGGTCGAGGGGGATCTCGAAGTCCAGCTCGAGGTGGCGGACGGCCGGGTCACCGCGGCCTATGTGAATTCGCCCTTGTTCCGCGGCTTCGAGCGCATCCTCGAAGGCCGCGACCCGATGGACGCCCTGGTCATAGCGCCGCGGATCTGCGGCATCTGTTCGGTCTCGCAATCCCATGCCGCGGCCCGGGCGCTGGCCGCCGCGGCGGGTGTCTCGGCTCCGCCGAACGGCGTGCTGGCGACCGACCTCATGCTGGCGGCGGAGAATGTCGGCGACCACCTGACCCATTTCAACGTCTTCTTCATGCCCGACTTCGCCCGTCCCGCCTATGCGGCACGACCCTGGTTCCAGACCGTTGAGGCGCGCTTCAAGGCGGGCCGCGGCACCGCACTGCGCCAAGCGGTGGAAGCGCGGTCCGGACTGTTCCACCTGTTCGGCATCCTGGCCGGCAAATGGCCGCATACGCTGACGATCCAGCCGGGCGGCGTGGCGCGTGCCCTGGACGCCAGGGACAAGGTACGCATCCTCGCCCAAGTCGGCGCCTTCCGCCGCTATCTCGAGACGACGCTCTTCGCGGCATCATTGGAACAGGTTGCGTCGCTCGGCTCCATCGCCGAGCTCGCGGCGTTTCGCGCGGCCGGCCGGGGCGGCGACTTCCGCCTGTTCCTGGAGATCGCCGAAGACCTCGGCCTCGATCGCCTCGGCCGGGCTTACGACCGTTTCCTTTCCTACGGCGCCTATGGCGGCGAGACGCCTCTCTATCGCCCGGGCACGCTCGCGGGCGGCATGCTCGCCGGCTTCTCGCCGGACGACATCGCGGAAGACCACACCAATGCCCGCATGACCGGGCGGGGCCACCGCCACCATCCCTTCGAGGGCAGCACCCTGCCCGATCCGTCGGACGAGACGGGTTACACCTGGTGCAAGGCGCCACGCCTCGCGGGCCTGCCCTACGAATGCGGCGCGCTGGCGCGCCAGGCGGTGGACGGCCAGGGTCTCGCTCGCGAGCTCGCGCTCACCCGGGGCGGCACGGTGGCGAGCCGGGTGATCGGCCGCCTGGTCGAAACGGCCCGCACGGTGATCGCCATGGAGACCTGGGTGAAGGCGATCGATCCCGCCGGCGACTGGTACTGCCGCGCCCCCCTGCCCGACCGGGCCCGCGCCTTCGGCCTGACCGAGGCGGCGCGCGGCGCCCTCGGCCATTGGCTGACCATCGACGAAGGGCGGATCGCGGCCTATCAGATCATCGCCCCGACGACCTGGAATTTCTCGCCGCGCGACAGCGACGGCGTGCCCGGCCCCCTGGAAGCCGCCCTGGTCGGCACCCCGGTCGAACCGGGCGAGCGGGTGCCGCTGGCGGTCCAGCATGTGGTGCGTTCCTTCGACCCCTGCATGGTCTGCACGGTCCACTGATGGGCTTGCGGCTGACCATCGCGGGCCTGGTGCAGGGAGTCGGCTTCCGCCCCTTCGTCTGGCGCCTGGCGCGGCGCTTCGGTGTGACCGGCAAGGTCTGGAACGACGGCAACCGCGTGCTGGTCGAAGCCTTCGGGCCCGAGGAGGCGCTGGCCCGCTTCGCCGCCGCGCTCGAGGCGGAGCCGCCACCGCTGGCCCGGATCGAGACCATCGAGCGCGAAGACTTGGCCGGCGACGCCACCGAATTCCGCATCGTCGAGAGCGAACAGGGCGCCGTCCGCGTCGGCATCGTCGCCGACATCGCGACCTGCCCCGCCTGCTTGGCCGAGATCCGCGATCCCGGCGCCCGGCGCTATCGCTACGCCTTCGCCAATTGCACCGATTGCGGTCCGCGCTTCTCGATCGTGCGCGGCCTGCCCTACGACCGCAGCCGCACCACCATGGCGGCATTCCCGATGTGCCCCGCCTGCCGGGCGGAATATGACGACCCGGCCGACCGCCGCTTCCACGCCCAACCCATCGCCTGCGCTGCCTGCGGCCCCCGGGCCTGGCTCGAAGCGATGGACGGAGGCGTCGCACCGGGCGATGCCGTCACGGCCGCCGCAGACCTGCTGAAGGCCGGCGGCATCGTCGCGGTCAAGGGCATCGGCGGCTTCCACCTCGCGGTCGATGCCGGCGACGAGGCGGCGGTGGCCGAGCTTCGCCGGCGCAAGCACCGGCCGGCGAAGCCCCTCGCCCTGATGGTCGCCGATCTCGCCATGGCGCGGGAGATCGCCATAGTCGACGACACGGCTGCCGCATGGCTGGGCCATCCTTCAGCGCCCATCGTGCTGCTGCCGGACCTGGGGCGCGTGGCGCCCTCGGTGGCACCGGGCCAGGCGGTGCTGGGGGTCATGCTGGCCTCGACGCCGCTGCACCACCTGCTGCTCGAAGCCGTGGGCCGGCCCCTGGTGATGACCAGCGGCAACCGTTCGAGCGAGCCGCAGATCCATGAGGATGCGGCGGCGCGAACCGGCCTCGCCGGCATCGCCGATGCCCTGCTGATGCACGACCGGGCGATCGCCCGCCGGCTGGACGATTCCGTGCTGCGCGTCGTCTCCGGCGCGCCGCGCGTGATCCGCCGGGGCCGCGGTTTCGCCCCCGTGCCCCTGCCGGGACCGGCGGATTTCGCCGAAGCGCCGCCGGTGCTGGCACTGGGCGGCGAACTCAAGACCGCGATCTGCCTGAGCCAGGGCCGCAACTTCCTGCTCTCCCACCATCTGGGCGATCTCGAAGAGCCGGCGACAGAAGACGCCTTCGAGACGGCGCTGGCCGATTATGCCGCCCTCTTCGCCCATCGCCCGACGGCGATCGCGATCGACGGCCATGGCGACTATCGCTCCAGCCGGTTGGGCCGGGCGCTGGCGCAGCGGGACGGATTGCCGCTGCTCACCGTGCAGCATCACCACGCCCATATCGCCGCCGCCCTGGCCGAGAACCAATGGCCGCGCGCGGCCGGCCCGGTGATCGGCATCGCCTTGGACGGCCTCGGCCTCGGCGCGGACGGCACGCTCTGGGGCGGGGAGATCCTGCTCGCCGACTATCGCGGGGCGGAGCGGCTGGCCCGCCTGCGGCCCACGGCCCTGCCCGGCGGTGCGGCCGCCATGCGCGAGCCCTGGCGCGTGCTGACCGCCCATCTGGCCGCCGCCTTCGGGGCCGAGGCGCCGGCGCTGATCGAGCGCCTCGGCTACGGCACTGGCAAGCCCGTGACCACGATCCTGGCCATGATCGAAAAGGGCATGAACGCCCCCCTGGCCAGCTCGACCGGGCGGCTGTTCGATGCCGCGGCCTGCCTGCTCGGCCTCGCTCCCGGGGCCATGAGCTTCGAGGGCGAGGCGGCCATGGCGCTGGAAGCGATCGCCGAGGATGCCGAAGCCTATCCGGATGCCTTCGGCACGGGCGCCGATCTCGACCCCACCCCGCTCTGGCGCGCCCTGCTGGCCGATCGCGCGGCCGGGGTCGCGGCGGGCACGATCGCCGGGCGCTTCCATGCCAGCGTGGCCGAAGGCTTCGCCGGCCGCGCCGTGGCGGCGGCCAAGGCGCGGGACATCGGTGCCGTGGCCCTTTCCGGCGGCGTGTTCCAGAACGCCCGCCTACTGGCCGAGACGATCGCCCGGATCGAGCAAGCCGGCCTCCGCCCCCTCGCCCCTTCGCTGGTACCGGCCAATGACGGCGGCCTCGCCCTCGGCCAGGCGGCCGTCGCCGCCGCCCGCCTGCTGGACGGGCGGTAAGCGACTTTCCGCCGCGGCCCGCAGGGGCAAAGCGCCTTACCGGCCCTGCCACCACAGCGATCGGAAAAGCCGAGGCTTTCCGCGCTTCGGCGAAGTTGGCACGGGACTTGCGCTTAATGCCCCACCAATAATGGGAGGGCGGCCAGTCATGGCTAAGCTTGAGACTTTCTATGAAGTGATGCGCCGGCAGGGGATCACCCGTCGCTCGTTCATCAAATATTGCTCGCTGACGGCGGCGGCGCTGGGCCTCGGCCCGGAATTCGCGCCGCGCATCGCCCATGCCATGGAAACCAAGCCGCGCACCCCGGTGCTGTGGCTGCATGGCCTGGAATGCACCTGCTGTTCCGAGAGCTTCATCCGTTCGGCCCACCCCCTGGCCAAGGATGTCGTGCTCTCGATGATCTCGCTCGACTATGACGACACGCTGATGGCCTCCGCCGGCCACCAGGCCGAAGCCATCCTCGAAGAGACGATCAAGAACTACGACGGCAACTTCATCCTGGCCGTCGAAGGCAACCCGCCCCTCAACGAAGACGGCATGTATTGCATCGTCGGCGGCAAGCCCTTCGTCGAGCAGCTCCGCCATGTCGCCTCCCACGCCAAGGCGGTGATCTCCTGGGGCGCCTGCGCTTCCTTCGGCTGCGTCCAGGCGGCCCGCCCGAACCCGACGCGGGCGACCCCGGTGCATCAAGTGATCACCGACAAGCCGATCATCAAGGTGCCCGGCTGCCCGCCCATCGCCGAAGTGATGACCGCCGTGATCACCTACATGCTGACCTTCGACAGGATCCCCGAGCTCGACCGCCAGGGCCGGCCGAAGATGTTCTACAGCCAGCGCATTCACGACAAATGCTATCGCCGGCCGCATTTCGACGCCGGCCAGTTCGTCGAGCATTTCGACGACGAAGGCGCCCGTAAGGGTTACTGCCTGTACAAGATGGGCTGCAAGGGCCCGACCACCTACAACGCCTGCTCGACCATCCGCTGGAACGAAGGCACTTCCTTCCCGATCCAGGCCGGCCACGGCTGCATCGGCTGCTCGGAGGAAGGCTTCTGGGACAAGGGTTCCTGGTATGCCCGCCTGACCGACATTCCGCAATTCGGCGTCGAAGAGAACGCCGATGTCATCGGCACCACCGTCGCCGGCGCCGCAGGTGTTGCGATCGCCGCCCACGCCGCCGTCAGCGCCCTGAAGCGCGCCCAGCACAAGGGTGAATGAACATGGGTATCATCCAGACCCCCAACGGCTTCGCCCTCGACAATACGGGCAAGCGCGTCGTCGTCGATCCGGTCACCCGCATCGAAGGCCATATGCGCTGCGAGGTGAATCTCGACGCCAACAATGTGATCCGCAACGCGGTTTCGACCGGCACCATGTGGCGCGGCCTCGAAGTGATCCTGAAAGGTCGCGACCCGCGTGACGCCTGGGCCTTCGTCGAGCGCATCTGCGGCGTCTGCACCGGCTGCCATGCCCTGACCTCGGTCCGCGCGGTCGAAGACGCGCTCGGCATCGTGATTCCCAGGAACGCGCATTTCCTGCGCGAGATCATGGCCAAGACGCTGCAGGTCCATGACCACATCGTGCATTTCTACCACCTGCATGCACTCGACTGGGTCAATCCGGTCAACGCCCTGAAGGCGGATCCGAAGGCGACCTCGGAACTGCAGCAGATGGTCGGGCCGCACCACCCGAACTCCAGCCCCGGCTATTTCCGCGACATCCAGAACCGCCTGAAGAAATTCGTGGAATCGGGCCAGCTCGGCATCTTCAAGAACGGCTATTGGGACAATCCGGCCTACAAGCTGCCGCCGGAAGCCGACCTGATGGCGGTCACCCACTATCTGGAGGCGCTCGACCTTCAGAAGAACATCGTGAAGATCCATACCGTGCTGGGCGGCAAGAACCCGCACCCGAACTACATGGTGGGCGGCGTTCCCTGCGCCATCAACATGGAAGGCAACATGTCGGCGGGTGCGCCCCTGAACATGGAGCGCCTGAACTTCATCCGCGCCCGCATCCAGGAAGCGGCCGATTTCATCGACAACGTCTATCTGCCGGACGTTCTCGGCATCGCCAGCTTCTACAAGACCTGGCTCTACGGCGGCGGGCTCTCGGCCACCAACGTGCTCGACTACGGCGATTACGAAGCCGTGCCGGGCGACAAGAAGACCGACCGCCTGCCGGGCGGCGTCATCCTGGACGGCAAGTGGGACGAGATCCATCCCATCGACCCGCGCGATCCCACCCAGGTCCAGGAATTCGTCGCCCATTCCTGGTACACCTATGGTGACGACAACAACAAGGGCCTGCACCCCTGGGACGGCGTCACCGAGCCGCATTACGAGCTGGGCGCCAAGGCGGTCGGCACCAGGACCGACATCAAGCAGCTCGACGAATCCGCGAAATATTCGTGGATCAAGTCGCCGCGCTGGAAGGGCCATGCCTGCGAGGTGGGCCCGCTCGCCCGCTACATCCTCGCCTATGCCCATGGCGTCGACTATGTGAAGGGCCAGGTGGACGACTCGCTCGGCCGCTTCAACGCGCTGGCCGGCACCAACCTGACGGCCAAGCAGGCCCTGCCCTCGACCATCGGCCGGACGCTGGCCCGGGCGCTCGAGGCGCAATATGCCGCCAAGATGATGATCGACGACTGGAACAGCGTGATCGCCAACATCAAGGCCGGCGACCTCGCCACCGCCAACGTCGAGAAATGGGATCCGAAGACCTGGCCGTCGGAAGCCAAGGGCGTCGGCACCGTGGCGGCGCCGCGCGGCGGCCTCGGCCACTGGATCAAGATCAAGGACGGCAAGATCGAGAACTACCAATGCGTCGTGCCGACCACCTGGAACGGCAGCCCGCGCGATCCCGCCGGCAACATCGGGGCCTTCGAGGCCTCGCTGATGAACACGCCGATGGAACGCCCGGAGGAACCGGTCGAGATCCTGCGCACCCTGCACAGCTTCGACCCCTGCCTCGCCTGCTCGACCCACGTCATGTCGCCGGAAGGCGAGGAACTGGCGCGGGTACAGGTCCGCTGACGCCGCAACGGGAGGAACGGACATGAGCATCGAAACAAGGGTGCCGCCGACAAAGATCACGGCGATCTATGTCTACGAGGCGCCGGTGCGCCTGTGGCACTGGATCAATGCCGCCGCGATCCTGACGCTCTGCGTCACCGGCTATCTGATCGGCTCGCCCCTGCCGACACTCTCGGGCGAGGCGAGCGACCACTTCCTGTTGGGTTACATCCGCTTCACCCATTTCGCTGCGGCCTATGTCTTCGCGGTCGGCTTCCTCGTCCGGATCTACTGGGCGATCGTCGGCAACGAGCATGCCCGGCAGTTGTTCCGCTTCCCCTTCTGGCAGAAGGCCTATTGGAAGGGCCTGATCCAGGAGGCGCGGTGGTACGCCTTCCTGGAACCGCGGCCGCGCAAATATGTCGGCCACAACCCACTGGCCCAGCTCGCCATGTTCTGGTTCATGACGATCGGCATCACCTTCATGATCGTGACCGGCTTCGCCCTCTATTCCGAAGGCGCCGGTCCCGACAGCTGGCAGGCCGCCCTGTTCGGCTGGGTGATCCCGCTCTTCGGCCAGAGCATGGACGTGCATACCTGGCACCACATGGGCATGTGGGCGATCATCTTCTTCGTGATGATCCACGTCTATGCCGCGATCCGGGAAGACATCATGTCCCGCCAGTCGATGGTCTCGACCATGATTTCGGGCGTCCGCACCTTCAAGGACGACGATCCGGACTGACATCCCCGCGGCAGGTGATGCCGACAACTCCAGGGGCGCGACGCCACTCGCGCCCCTCTTTTTTTGGCGATAGAGCCACGGCCGGATTTGGAATTCTTCTTTCCACTTCCAGGCCGATTCGGAAGACTCCCTTCCAAAATTCGTCGGCCACGATCGGAAAAGCCGGCGGCTTTCCGCCGCAGCGACATGTTGGCACGCATCCTGCACCTGTTCAGGAACCCGGCAGGGAGACCGGCAACCGGGCGTCAATAGTCCGGACAGGGAGGAACAAGCGTGGCGAAGATCGAGAGGATCCTCGTCCTCGGCATCGGCAACCTTTTGTGGGCCGACGAGGGCTTCGGCGTCCGCGCCGTGGAGGCGCTGGACCGCGACTGGAAGCTGCCTGACCAGGTGACGGTCATGGACGGCGGCACCCAGGGGCTCTACCTGCTGCCCTATCTCGAACAGGCCGACGCGCTGATCATCCTCGACGCCATCGACTACGGGCTGGAGCCCGGCAGCTTCCGCACGCTGCGCGGCGGCGATGTTCCGGCCTTCCTGGGCGCCCACAAGATGAGCCTGCACCAGACCGGCTTCCAGGACGTGCTGGCGACCGCCCAGCTCATGGGATACTGCCCCGAGGTGCTGATCCTGATCGGCGTCCAGCCCGAGTGCCTGGAGGATTACGGCGGCGGCCTGACGCCCGTCGTGGCGTCCCGGATCGCCCCCGCGGTCGACGCCGTGATCACCATCCTGCGCGAGGAATTCGGCCTCGAAGCGACCGCGCGGGACGGCACGGCCGACGAAGCCCTGATCGACCCCCGCGTCTCGCGCGAGGCCTATGAAGCCGGCCGTCCCTCGGCCGAGGAGGCCTGCCGCATCGGCGACGCCCGCGTGCTCGCCCGCCGGGTGTCCTGACCATGTGTATCGCCGAACCCCGCCTGATCCTCTCCGTCGAGGGCATCGTCGGCCACACGGCCGAAGGGCCGGTCGACCTCTCGCTGACGCCGGAGGCGGCGGCGGGCGACTGGGTCCTGGTCTTCCTGGGCGCCGCGCGCCAGCGGATCGAGGCCGAGGAAGCGGCAAGGGTCGCCGACGCCCTGGCCGGCCTCAAGGCGGTGATGACGGGGACGCCGGCCGACCTCGACCTTCTGTTCGCCGATCTCGCCGACCGCGAGCCGAGCCTTCCCCCCCATCTCGAGGCGGCCCGCGCCGCCGGTCTTCGCGAGGCATGACATGGCTGAACCCTTGCCACCCCTGGTCACCCGGCTGACGGCCGAACTGGGCTATCCCATGATCGATCCCGCCACCGCCTCGCTGCCCGCCGAGACGGGCGGCGAATGGCTGATCTTCCTGCCCGGCCATGGCCAGAAACACCTCGAGACCGCCGACATCGCGATCATCCTGCCCGAACTCCTGGCCGCCTTCCGCGGCCGGTTGAAGGCGGCCGTGGCCGATGCCGCGCTGGAAAAGAGCCTGCGCCAGCAGCTCGACGGCATTCCGCTGCCCGCCCTCGTCGTGGTGCGCGGCCACGAGCTGCTGGGCGCCATCCCCCGCGTGCTCGACTGGCACGAATATCTCGACACCATCACCACCATGATCGACGGCAAGCCCGCCGCCGCCGTCCTGCAGTGAGGCCGACATGAGCACACTCTTCGGAATGACCCGCCCGCCCGTCGGCTATGGTCCCGGCAGCCAGCCTTCCGAGGCCGGCGAGGACGACCTGGAATTCCTGCCCATGCCGACGGACATGAAGGTCTATGCCCCCCATCTGCCCGAGGTCGAGGACCCCACGAGGGTCGCGGCCGGGCTCCAACTGCTGGACCGTCTGTGCATCGGCTTGGACGGCTGGCGGGCGGACGCGCCCTTCACCCTGTCGCTCGACCGCCTGAACGAGGCCGACCGAGCCCTGATCGACGAAGCGCTGGGCGAAGGCGAAGTCTCCGCCGTGGTCGCCCTGGAAGGCGAGCGGATCGAGATCCAGGAAGCCACGCTGGCCGGAGTCTGGCGCCTGCGCCGCCATCTTTCCGGCGGCAAGCGCGAAGAATCGGTCGAAGTGGGCGCCTTCCCGCGCGCCGCGGTCGAGCGCGCCTTCCCGGCGAGCGACCTCGACATCGCCGCCCGCGCCGCCGTACCGCCCGCCGGCGTCATGAACGCCGCCCCCGTGCTGTTCGAGCTGCAGGAGCGGGCGCGCGGCTACCGCCCGGGCGACGCGCCCCATGTCGTCAATCTGAGCCTGCTGCCCCTGTCGCCGGAAGACGGCGCCTTCCTGGCCGAGGTGCTGGGCCAGGGCGCCACCACCATTCTCTCGCGCGGCTACGGCAACTGCCGGATCACGTCGACCAACCTGCCCCATGTCTGGTGGGTGCGCTTCTACAATTCGACCGACATGCTGATCCTCGATACGCTGGAGGTCACCGACGTGCCCCAGGTCGCCTGCGCCGCGGCGGAGGACATCGCCGACAGCGCCGTCCGCCTGGCCGACATCCTGACCGCGATCCGCTGAGGCGACGGCGATGGAACAGGCCCGCTTCGAAGGCTCCTATCTCGGCGACAACCGCCGCATTCCGCCGACCGCGCGCATGGAATGCAAGATCTGCTGGCACGTCTACGACCCGGCGGAAGGCTGCGAGACCTGGCAGGTGCCGGCCGGCACGCCCTTCACCGCCCTGCCGTCCGAATGGCGCTGCCCGTCCTGCGACGGCGAGCGGGCCCAGTTCATGGTGCTCGACTCGGGCGCCGCCCCGACCGAAGCCGATGCCGTCGCCCCCCTGGCGGCCCGGCTGGAAGGCGCCTTCCGCCAGATCGCGGCCAAGGACATGGCCGGCGTGCCGGTGGTCAACAAGGCGCTCGGCGTCCAGGCCGTCGGCTTTCGCGCCCATGGCGAGAGGGCGCTGGGCGTCCTGATCACGCCCTGGTTCATGAACCTGGTCCTGCTGCCGCTCGACGACGGGCTTGTGGCGCCGGTGGTGGGCAGCAAGCGGCTGGTCGACTTCCCCTCCGGCCGCTACGAATTCGTCCAGGGCCACGACGACCGGCTAGGCCCCTGGGAGGGTTGCTCCCTGTTCTCGCCCATGTTCGAGTTCAAGGCCATGGCGGACGCGGTCGAGGTGGCGGAGGCCGTGATGGTCTCGCTCTTCGATCCCGAGATCCGCGAGGACGGCGCGCCGACCGGCGAAATCCGCCGCCGCCGCGAAGCCGAGATCGCCGCCGCCGAGGCCCCCCTGCGCGAGGCGCCTTCGCCCGAAGCGGTGGCCGCCGAAGCGCCGGCCGCCCCCTCGCGCCGCGCCCTCTTCACCGGGGGGACGACGCCGTGAGTTTGGGCGGGGCGCATCTGACCATCACCCTCGGGGTCGAGGAGGGCCGGGTCGTTCCCGCGCTCGACCTCGCCCCTGGGGCCGATGCGACCCGCCTGTTCTTCGGCCGCGCGCCCGCCGACGTGGCGCGCCTGGTGCCGTTGATCTTCAACCTCTGCGGGGCTGCCCAGGGCCGCGCCGCCCGCGCCGCCCTGGGCCTGCCCCCGGCGGAAGGCGATGCACCGGCCCTGCATCTCGAACATGTGCGCGACCATGCGCTGTGCCTCGCCCGGGCCTGGCCGGCCGCCTTCGCGCTGCCCGCCGATGCCGATTGCCTGCGCCTGGCCGCCGGCCTCGCCAGTGGCGACGGCGCGGCGCAGTCCGGCCTGCTCCGCCATCTGGTGGGCCAGGCCGGCGATCTCGGCCAGATCGGGGTCAAGGCGCTGGTGCGCCTGCTCGAGGCGGGCGAGACTCCGCTCTTCCGCCTGCTCGCCCTGGCGCGCCGTCGCCTCCGCCCTGACTGGGGCCGCATCGAATTGCCGGCACCGAGCCCGGCCGACCTGACCGCCCGGCTGACCGGCCGGGCCGCGCCCCTCCGCGAGGCGAGCTGTCTCGAGCCGCTGCGCCCGCTGCCCCTGATGGCCGAGATCGAGGAAGCCGAGGGCCGTTCCCTCTTCCTCCGCATGATGGGCCGGGTGCTCGACCTGCTCCGCCATCTCGACCCCGCCGGGCCGACCGTGCCGGGCTGGAGCCCGGGGCGCGGCATCGGCATCGCCCAGGCGGTGCGCGGCCCCCTCGGCCACCGGGCCGTGCTGGCCGACGGCGCGGTCGAACGCTACCGGGTGGTGACGCCGACCGATTGGAACCTGGCCCCGGGCGGCGCCCTGGCGCAGGCCTTGTCGAAGCTCCCGGTCGGGGACATGCTGTCGGTCACGGCAAGGCTCGTCGTCTCCTGCATCAACCCTTGCGTGCCGACGGTGCTGGTCGCCGGGGGCAGAAAGGTCGATCTCCATGCATGAGATGGCGCTATGCGAGAGCGTGCTGGCGGCGATCGAGGATTCGGCGAAGGCCAATGATTTCGCGAAAGTGACCAAGGTGCGGCTGGAAATCGGCCGTTTCGCCGGGGTCGAGGTGGAGGCGTTGCGTTTCGGCTTCGATGTGGTGACCAGGGGCTCGCTGTGCGACGGCGCCGAGCTGATCGTCCTGCCCGTGCCCGGCAGCGCCTGGTGTTTCGATTGCAGCGAGACGGTCCCGCTCGAAGACCGGCTCGACCCCTGCCCCGTCTGCGGCGGCATTCGCCTGCAGCCGACCGGCGGCACCGAGATGAGAATCAAGGACCTGGAGGTGGAATGATGTGCAACGTGTGCGGCTGCGCCGGGGGCGGCGCCACCCTGGAAACCGATCACGGCCACCATCGCCACGGCCATGATCACGATCACCACCATCACGACCACGGGCATGATCACGACCACGGGCACCAACACGCCCATGATCACGATCACCCCCACGACCACGACCACGACCACGATCATGCGCATGACCATGGCCCGGGCGGCGTGATCGACTACGGCACCGGCCCGGCCCGCGCCCATGTGCCGGGCCTCAGCCAGTCCCGCATGATCGAGATCGAGCGCGGCATCCTGGCCAAGAACGACGAATTCGCCGAGACGAACCGAGCTCGCTTCGCCGAGAGCTGCCTCTTCGCCGTCAATCTTCTGTCCAGCCCCGGCGCCGGCAAGACCACGCTCCTGGTCGAAACCCTGAAGGCGCTTTCGGGCAAGATCGCCGCCGCGGTGATCGAGGGCGACCAGCAGACCAGCAACGATGCCGACCGCATCCGGGCGACCGGCGCCCCGGCGATCCAGATCAACACCGGCAAGGGTTGCCACCTGGACGCCCAGATGGTCGGCCGCGGCGTCGACGCCCTGAAGCCCAAGGCGGGCGGCCTCTTGCTGATCGAGAATGTCGGCAACCTGGTCTGCCCGGCAGGCTTCGACCTGGGCGAGGCGCAGCGCGTCACCCTCGTCTCGGTCACCGAGGGCGAGGACAAGCCGCTGAAATATCCGGACGCCTTCACCTTCGCCGACCTGGTGCTGGTGACCAAGACCGACCTCGCGCCCCATCTCGATTTCGACCTCGAGCTCCTGAAGCGCAACATCGCGCGGATCAACCCCTCGGCCGAGGTGGTCTGCCTGTCGTCGAAGAGCCGCGAGGGTTTCGATGCCTGGCTCGCCTGGCTCGCCAAGGCCCGGGCAGACTGGATCGAAGACTTGGCGCGCGAAGCCGAAGCCAGGGCGGCCCAGCTCCGCCGCAGCCTGACCCAGGGCCTTTCGGCATGAGCCTCGGCGCACGCAGCAACCGCCCAACCGTCCTGGTGGTCGACGACGAGCCCCGCTCGGTCGAGGTGATCGCCCGCGTGCTGCACGAGGATTTCGAGGTACTGACTGCCGGTTCCGCGGCGGAAGCCTTGCAGATCCTGGAGAACGAATGGGTCCAGGTCGTGATGAGCGACCAACGGATGCCGGAGATGACCGGGGTCGAACTGCTGACCCGCGTGCGCGAACGCTGGCCCGACGTGATCCGCATCCTGGTCACCGGCTACAGCGATCCCGAAGACATGATCGCCGCCATCAACGACGCCGGTATCTACGAGTTCATCGCCAAACCCTGGCACCCGGACCAACTCGTCCTGGCGATCCGGAACGGCGCCCGCCTGTTCCAGCTCCAGCGCGAGCACGATCGCCTGTCGATCGAAATGAAGCTGCTCGGCCCGACCGCCGAAGGCCGCATCTCGGCCCAGCGGGAAAGAGTCCGCCGCGGCTTTCATTTCGACAGCCTGGTGCGTACCCCCGGCAGCCCGCTCGACAAACTGTGCCGCCTGGCCGGCCAGGTCGCCACCTTCGACGTGCCGGTCCTGGTCCTGGGCGAGACCGGCACCGGCAAGGAGCTGCTGGCGCGCGCCATCCACTATGGCTCGCTCCGCGCCGACCAACCCTTCCAGGCGGAAAATTGCGGCGCCATCCCGGACGAACTCCTCGAAAGCGAACTCTTCGGTCACAAGAAGGGCGCCTTCACCGGCGCCGTCGCCAACCGCATGGGCCTCCTGGAACAGGCGGACGGCGGCACCGTGTTCCTGGACGAGATCGGCGACGTCTCGCCCGCCTTCCAGGTGAAGCTGCTGCGCTTCCTCCAGGAAGGCGAGATCCGCCCGGTCGGCTCCAACGAGGCGCGGCAGGTCAATGTCCGCGTCATCGCCGCGACCCACCGCGACCTCGCGGCCGAAGTGAAGGCCGGGCGTTTCCGCCAGGACCTCTATTACCGCCTGAGTTCCATGGTGCTGACCCTGCCGCCGCTGCGCGAGCGCCGGGGCGACATCCGCCTGCTGGCCGAGAGCATCCTGGCCCAGCTCTGCGCTGCCCACGGCAAGAAGGTGAAGGGCTTCACCGACGAGGCGATTTCCTGCCTCGAAGCCTACGACTGGCCGGGCAACGTGCGCGAGTTGCAGAACGAGGTGACCCGCCTGCTGATCCTGGCCGACAAGGACTGGCTGGGACCGGAGCTTCTGTCGTCCGGCGTGCGCGGCGGGGCGGCCGAGGCGAAGACCGGCTTCGGCCCGATCTCGCTTACCGCCGACATCCAGAACGGCCCGCTCAAGGACCGGGTCGAGAAGCTCGAAGCCGCGATCCTGCTCGAAACCCTGCTCCGCTTCCAATGGAACAAGAGCCGGGCGGCGGAGGAACTGGGCCTGTCGCGCGTCGGTCTGCGCGCCAAGCTGGAACGCTACGGCATCGTGCCCGGCGCACTCTCGAACCGGCGCCATTGAGGTATTCATCATGTGTCACGGCATTCCCGGCCAGATCGTCGCCATCGAGGACGCCGAGGCCATGCTGGCCACGGTCGACGTCTCGGGCGTGAAGCGCCGCGTCGACCTCACCTGCGTCGCCCCCGAGGCGGAGAGCCTGGACGCCCTGATCGGCCGCTGGGTCCTGGTCCATGTCGGCTTCGCCATGTCGGTGATCGACGAGGCCGAGGCTGAAGCGACATTGGCCCTGCTGGCCGAACTCGGCGAGCTCGAGGCGGAACAGGAAGCGCTCCGCACCGGGACCGTGGCATGAGCGCCAACGGCGACATTCTCGCCGCCCTCTATCCCGCGGCCCGGCCGCGCGGGTCGAGCGACCTCGCCGCCTCGATTTCGCGGAAACTGGCCGATCACCTCGCCGTCGCGGAAACCTTCTTCGCCGCCGAGGCGGAGAATGTCCAGCGCGCGGCGCGCCTGCTCGCCGATTGCTTCGCCGGGGGCGGCCGCCTGCTCACCATGGGCAACGGCGGTTCCTCCACCGATGCCGCCCATCTGGCGATCGAATTCCAGCACCCGATCACCACCGGCCGCCCGGCCCTGCCGGCGATCAACCTGACCGCCGACGTCGCCCTGGTGACCGCGGTCGGTAACGATGCCGGTTTCGAGAATATCTTCGTGCGACCCCTGATCGCCCATGGCCGCAAGGGCGACGTGCTGGCCGGCTTCTCGACCAGCGGCAATTCGAAGAACCTGCTGCGTGCCTTCGAGAAGGCGAAGACGATGGGCATCGTGACGCTCGGCTTCGCCGGGGGCGACGGCGGTGCCATGGCGGCGCCCGGCGCCCTCGACCTCTGCCTCACCGTGAAGACCCCCTCGGTCCACCGCGTGCAGGAGGTTCACCTGCTCACCTATCACATCCTGTGGGACCTCACCTGTACCCTGCTGGCGGAGGCTGCGGCACCATGAAATTCAGCGACGAATTCCGCAACGGCGAGATCGCCAAGGGCCTGGTCGCCCGCATCGCCACCCTGCTGGATGCCTGCGGCGCGACGGTCGAAAAGCCGCTTCGCTTCATGGAAGTCTGCGGCGGGCACACCCATGCGATCTTCCGCCACGGCCTGGCCGACATGCTGCCCAGAAGTCTCGAATTCCTCCACGGTCCGGGCTGCCCGGTCTGCGTGCTGCCCATGGGGCGGGTCGACGACTGCGTCGCCATCGCCGAACAGAAGGGCGTGATCTTCACCACCTTCGGTGACGCCATGCGTGTCCCCGGCTCGAAGAAGAGCCTGTTGCAGGCCAAGGCCGATGGCGCCGACGTGCGCATGGTCTATTCGCCGCTCGACGCCCTCGAAATCGCCCGCAAGAACCCGGATCGGCAGGTGGTCTTCTTCGGCCTCGGCTTCGAGACCACCATGCCGGCGACCGCCTTGACCGTGCTCCGCGCGGCCAAGGAGGGGATCGCCAATTTCTCCCTCTTCTGCAACCACATCACCATCATCCCGACCATCCGCGCCGTGCTGGATTCGCCCGACATGGCGGTCGACGGTTTCATCGGCCCCGGCCATGTCAGCATGGTGATCGGCACCAAGCCCTATCGCTTCATCGCCGAACATTACCGCCGCCCCCTGGTGGTCACCGGCTTCGAGCCGCTCGACGTCCTGCAGGCGATCTGGATGCTCTTGAGGCAGATCCACGAGGGACGGGTCGAGATCGAAAGCCAATATGCCCGGATCGTGCCGGAGGACGGCAATCGCGCCGCCCTCCAGGCGATCGCCGAAGTGTTCGAACTGCGCGACTTCTTCGAATGGCGCGGCCTCGGCTCGATCGAGCATTCGGGCGTGAAGATGCGCGAGAAATACGCAGCCTTCGACGCCGAGCGGAAATTCGCCATCGGCCAGGTCACCATCGCCGATCCCAGCGCCTGCCAGTGCGGCGAAGTGCTGAAGGGTGCGATCAAGCCCTGGGACTGCAAGATTTTCGGCACCGCCTGCACGCCGTCCACGCCGGTCGGCGCGCTCATGGTGTCGTCGGAAGGCGCCTGCGCCGCCTATTACCAATATGGCGGCCTGCGCAAGGGGGCAGCATGACCATGCAACCGATGCCGCGGCCGCGCCGCCAGCTCCAGGTCGACCGCGTGACGCTGGCCCATGGCGGCGGCGGCACCGCCATGCGCGACCTGGTCGAAGACGTCTTCGTCTCCGCCTTTTCGGCGAGCGAGGCGGCCCTGGAGGACCAGGCCCGCATCTCCCTGGCCGATCTCGCGACGAGCGGCGACCGCCTCGCCTTTACGACCGACGGCTTCGTGGTCGATCCCCTGTTCTTCCCGGGCGGCGATATCGGCAAGCTCGCGGTCTATGGCACGGTGAACGACCTCGCGGTGGGCGGTGCCATCCCGCGCCTGCTGTCCTGCGCCGTGGTGATCGAGGAGGGCATGGCGATCGAGACGCTGCGCCGGATCGCCCGCTCCATGGCCGCGGCGGCGGCGGAAGCCGGCGTCGCCATCGTCACCGGCGATACCAAGGTGGTTCCGCACGGAGCCTGCGACAAGATCTTCATCACCACGAGCGGGGTCGGCGTGGTGCGCCACGGCATCGAGGTCGGCATCGGCCGGGCCAGGCCGGGCGACGTCATCCTGGTCAACGGCTTGCTCGGCGACCATGGCGCCGCGATCCTGAACGCGCGCGGCGATCTCGCCCTGGACAGCCCGGTGGAGAGCGACTGCGCCTCCCTCGCCGGCCTGATCGCGGATCTTCTCGGGGCCGCCCCCGGCACCCGCATGATGCGGGACGCCACCCGTGGCGGCCTCGCCGCGGTGCTGAACGAATTGGCCGAAGCCTCCAACGTCGGCATCACCGTCCGCGAGACCGACGTGCCGCTGCGCCCCGCCGTGCGCGGCTTCTGCGAGATCCTGGGGCTCGACCCGCTCTATCTCGCCAACGAGGGCAAGCTGGTCGCCGTTGTGCCGCCGGAACAGGCGGCAGCGGCGCTGGCCGCCCTGCGTGCCCACCCGCTCGGCACCGAGTCCTGCGCCATCGGCACGGTGACCGAGGGCAAGGTCGGCCGCGTGATCATGGAGACCGCCTTCGGCGGCCACCGTATCGTCGACATGCTGGTGGGCGACCAATTGCCCCGCATCTGCTGACAGAGCCGCCTGCGGCACCCCGCCGCAGGCGGCAGGCCCGACGCCGTGCTCTCGGCGGTTTTCGGCCGTATTAAGTTTTTCTGAAAAAACGTGTCACCATTTTAAAATTCCCTGACAGTCCTCCGTCCCCCAAGCTCGTCCCTGGATCCCGACACCGGCCACGCCGAAACGAGTCGGAACGGGATGGGAGGACAGAAGATGACTGCGCTGCAGACCGACCGTCAGGTCTCGCTCGACCAATTCCTGGCCCGCCATGCGGCCGGCGACACGCCCGAAGCGGCGGCGGTCGCGGCCACCGTCGCCGCCCTCGCCAGCGCCGGCATCGAACTCGCCGGCCTGGTCGCCCGCGGGCCGCTGGCCGGCGCCATGGGCGCGCTGCGCTGCGACGAGCGTTTCGGCGACAGCCAGAAGGAACTCGATTTCCGCGCGCACCAGATCGTGACGGAGTGCCTGCGCAAGACCCCGGTCGCCGCCCTCGGTTCCGAGGAAGCGGACGAGGCGGAGGTGCTGAACCCCGGCGCCCCCCTGGTGGTCGCCGTCGACCCGCTCGACGGTTCTTCGAACATCGAGACCAATTCGACCATCGGCACGATCTTCTCGATCTATCCGGCCGGCGAACTCTCGGCCGAGGCGGCCCTGCTGCAACCCGGGCGGTGCCAGTTCGCCGCCGGCCTGATCCTCTATGGCCCGCAGTGCGGCCTGGTGCTGAGCCTCGGCCAGGGCACCCATGCCTTCACCCTTGATCCCGAAACGCGCGAATTCCGCCTGACCCGGCCGGACATCACGGTGCCGGTCCGGGCCCGCGAATATGCCATCAACGGCTCCAACCAGCGCCACTGGCCGGACGCCATCCGCCGCTATGTCGACGATTGCCTGGCCGGGACGGAAGGGCCGCGCGGCTGCGACTTCAACACCCGCTGGGTCGCCTCCATGGTCGCCGACGCCTTCCGCATCATGGTCCGGGGCGGCATCTATCTCTACCCGGGCGATGCCCGCCCCGGCTATCGCCAGGGCCGGCTGCGGTTGGTCTATGAAGCCAATGCGGTCGCCCTCCTGCTCGAACAGGCAGGCGGTGCCGCCACCGACGGCACCGACCGCATCCTCGATCTGATGCCCACCAGCCTGCATCAGCGCACCCCCCTGGTGTTCGGCTCGGCGGACGAGGTCGCCCGGGTCGCCCGCTACATGACCGACGCCTTCAGCGGCGGCGAGGATTCGCCGCTGTTCGGCAAGCGCAGCCTGTTCCGCGCCTGAGCGGCAGCCGGAGAGTTTCGATGTCAGTCCTTCATCCCATCATCTCCGTGACCGGTTCGTCCGGCGCCGGCACGACCTCGGTCCGCCGCACCTTCGAGCAGATCTTCCGGCGGGAGGGGATCGCCGCCGCCTTCATCGAGGGCGACGCCTTCCACCGCTACGACCGCCTGGCCATGCGCCGCGAGATGGCCGCTGCCGCCGCCGCCGGCAACCCTAACTTCAGCCACTTCGGCCCCGAAGCCAATCTCCTGCAGGAACTCGAAGCCGTCTTCGCCAGCTATGGCGAGACCGGCGGCGGCCAGACCCGCCACTATATCCACGATGCCGAAGAAGCGGCCGTCTACGGCGGCGAGCCCGGCACCTTCACCGATTGGGAAGCCTTCCCCGAACCGACCGACCTTCTGTTCTACGAGGGCCTGCACGGCGCCGTGATCGGCGAGGGTGTGAACCTCGTCCGTTACGCCGACCTGAAGATCGGCGTCGTGCCCGTGATCAACCTCGAATGGATTCAGAAGATCCACCGCGACCGCGCCGCCCGCGGTTACTCCACCGAGGCGGTGATGGACACGATCCTGCGCCGGATGCCGGACTATGTGCATTACATCTGCCCGCAGTTCGCCGAGACCGACATCAATTTCCAGCGCGTGCCGACGGTCGACACCTCGAACCCCTTCATCGCCCGCTGGATCCCGACGCCGGACGAATCGATGGTCGTCATCCGCTTCAAGAGCCCGCGTGGCATCGACTTCCCCTATCTGCTCTCGATGATCGCGGGAAGCTTCATGTCCCGCGCCAATTCGATCGTCATCCCGGGTAACAAGCTCGACCTCGCCATGCAACTGATCCTGACCCCGATGATCCTGCAACTGATGCAGCGCAAGAGGAGGGCTTCATGAACCTGGCCGCACCCGTGTTCGAGGCGAAGGTCGACGTCGCCCAGATGGCGAACGCCATCCGCGTGCTCGCCATGGATGCCGTGGAACAGGCCAAGTCAGGCCATCCCGGGATGCCCATGGGCATGGCCGACGTGGCCACCGTGCTGTTCACCCGCTTCATGAAGTTCGATCCCGACGCGCCGGACTGGGCGGACAGGGACCGTTTCGTGCTCTCGGCCGGCCACGGCTCCATGCTGCTCTATGCAATCCTGCATCTGACCGGCTATCCCGACATGACGGTCGAGGAATTGCGCCGCTTCCGCCAGTGGGGCGCCCTGACCGCCGGCCATCCCGAATACGGCCATACGCCGGGCGTGGAGACCACCACCGGCCCGCTCGGCGCCGGCATCGCCACCGCGGTCGGCATGGCGCTCGCCGAAGAGATGCAGGCGGCCCGCTTCGGCCGTGACCTGGTCGATCACCATACCTATGTGATCGCCGGCGACGGCTGCCTGATGGAGGGGATCAGCCACGAGGCGGTCTCCCTCGCCGGGCATCTGGGCCTGCGGCGCCTGATCGTGCTGTTCGACGACAACGGCATTTCGATCGACGGGCCGCTGACGCTCGCCTGTTCCGACGACCAATGCGCCCGCTTCGCCGCGAGCGGCTGGCACGTTCAGCGGATCGACGGCCACGACCCCGCGGCGATCGAAGCCGCGATCGAGGCCGCCAGGGCGAGCGACCGCCCCTCCCTCATCGCCTGTCGCACCGTCATCGGCCGTGGCGCTCCCACCAAGGCCGGCACGGCGGCCACCCACGGCGCGCCCCTCGGCGCCGACGAGGTGGCCGCCACACGCAAAGCGCTCGGCTGGACCGCGGCCCCCTTCGAGGTCCCGCCGGCGATCCGTGCCGCCTGGTCGTGGCCCGCCGAACGGGGCCGCGCCGCCCGCCGCGCCTGGCGCCAGCGCCTGGAGCAGGCCCCGGCGGCGGTGCAAGAAGCCCTGACGCGGGACCGCGACCATCTGGTCCCCGCCTCGGCCATCGCGGCGCTCGAGGCGATCCGCGCCGATTTTCTCGCTGCCAAGCCCAATCTGGCGACCCGCCAGGCGTCGCAGAAGGTGCTGCAGCAGCTCCTGCCCGCCATGCCCAACCTGGTCGGCGGCTCGGCCGACCTGACCCATTCGAATCTGACCCATGGCACCGGCCAGGTGGCGGTGAAGCCGGGCGATTTCGCCGGCAGCTACCTCCACTTCGGCATCCGCGAACACGCCATGGTCTCGGCCCTGAACGGCATCGCGCTCCATGGCGGCTTCGTGCCCTATGGCGGCACCTTCCTGGTCTTCGCCGACTATTGCCGGCCGGCGATCCGCCTTGCCGCGCTGATGGGCCTGCCCGTCGTCCTGGTGCTGACCCATGATTCGATCGGCCTCGGCGAGGATGGCCCGACCCACCAGCCGGTGGAACATCTGGCTTCGCTTCGCGCCATGCCGAACCTCCTCGTCTTCCGTCCGGCCGATGCGGTCGAGACGGCCGAAGCCTGGGCCCTGGCCGTCTCCCAGGCCCACCGGCCGAGCGCCCTCTGCCTGAGCCGCCAGGGCTTGCCCGCGCTGGCCCGGGCGGGGGCGCCGGCCGGGATCGGCGGGGCTTCCGCCCGCGGCGCCTATGTCGTGGCCGAGCCCGAGGGGCCGCGCCAGGTCACCCTGATCGCGACCGGTTCCGAGGTCGAGGTGGCGCTGGCCGCGGCACGCCTGCTGGCGGAAGACGAAATCGCCGCCGCCGTCGTCTCCGCGCCCTGTTTCGAACTCTTCCGCGAACAGCCGGAAGCCTATCGCCGCGCCGTCCTCGGCGCAGCACCGCGGATCGGTATCGAGGCGGCGGTGGAGGGCGACTGGGCGCGCTGGCTCGGCGATCGCGGCGTCTTCGTCGGCATGACCGGCTTCGGCGCCTCGGCCCCGGCGGGCGTGCTCTACCGCCAGTTCGGCATCACCGCGGAAGCGGTCGCCGATGCGGCCCGCCGCGCCATCGAGAACAACTGAGGGAGGACGGAACAGTGGTCACCAGGGTAGCGATCAACGGCTTCGGGCGCATCGGCCGCAACGTATTGCGTGCCATCGCCGAATCCGGGCGCGAGGACATCGAGGTCGTCGCCATCAACGACCTCGGCCCGGTCGAGACCAATGCCCACCTGCTGCGCTTCGATTCCGTCCAGGGCCGCTTCCCCGGCACGGTGGAGGTTTCGGGCGACGACATCGTGGTGAATGGCCGCAAGATCCGCGTCACCCGCATCCTGAAACCCGCCGAGCTGCCGCATGGCGACATGGGCGTCGACATCGCCATGGAATGCACCGGGATCTTCACGGCCCGTGCCAAGGCCGCCGCCCATCTCGAAGCCGGCGCCGGCCGCGTGCTGATCTCCGCCCCGGGCGAAGACGCCGATTTCACCGCTGTCTTCGGTGTCAACCACCAGGGCCTGAAGGCGTCCCACCGCGTGGTCTCCAACGCTTCCTGCACGACCAATTGCCTGGCCCCCGTGGCCAAGGTGCTGAACGACGCCATCGGCATCGAACGCGGCTTCATGACCACGGTGCATTCCTATACCAACGACCAGCCCTCGCTCGACCAGATGCACAAGGATCTCTATCGCGCCCGCGCCGCCGCCCTTTCGATGATCCCGACCTCGACCGGGGCAGCCAAGGCCGTCGGCCTCGTGCTGCCGGAACTGAAAGGCCGGCTGGACGGTGTATCCATCCGCGTGCCGACGCCCAATGTCTCGGTCATCGACTTCAAGTTCCAGGCGGCGAGGCCGACCACGGTGGCCGAGGTGAACGAAGCGATCCAGGCTGCGGCGTCCGGCCCGCTCTCGGGCGTGTTGGCGGTCACGGCGCTGCCCAATGTCTCGTCCGACTTCAACCACGATCCGGCGTCGAGCACCTTCGCCCTCGACCAGACCAAGGTGATGGACGGCACCCTCGTCCGCATCCTGAGCTGGTACGACAACGAATGGGGCTTCTCCAACCGCATGTGCGACACCGCCGTCGCCATGCAGCGGGCGGCGTGACCATGGGCGCCCCCGGTATCGACGGCCTGGGCCCCCTGGCCGGCCGGCGCGTGCTGTTCCGCGCCGACCTGAACGCCCCGATGCAGGGCGGCTTCGTCAGCGACGCCACCCGGCTCGAAGCCCATGCGACCTCGATCCGCGAATTGGCGCGGCGCGACGCCAAGGTGATCGTGCTGTCCCACTTCGGCCGCCCCAAGGGACGCGACGAGGGACAGAGCCTGCGGCCGGTCGCCATGGCGCTGGCCCGCGTGCTCGGCCGGCCGGTCGCCTTCGCCGAGGATTGCATCGGTCCGCTCGCCGCCGAAGCCGTCGCCGCCATGATACCCGGCGA
>Ga0265297_10002829_pt1 | contig 33537 bp, 42 predicted proteins | sample Munlanlwell13791_FD_192502 | JGI IMG/M metagenome (GOLD analysis project Ga0265297, IMG submission 192502) | Leachate microbial communities from a municipal landfill in Southern Ontario, Canada - Leachate well 137-91 | ecosystem: Engineered > Solid waste > Landfill > Unclassified | place...
CCTTTGTGCGCAAAAATCCAGTTGAAATCTTTTTTGTAGAACAATCGTTCTATATATGTTATATGAAAATTGTGGTAATATGGTAGCCAATAAGAAATGGAGGAAATATGGCTAATCCGAGAAAGCCAACTAATTTAAAATTGTTACAAGGAACATTAAAACCAAGTCGTCATAATCCTGACGAACCGCAACCTGACACTGAGATTCCAGATTGTCCCATTGAGTTGTCTCTAGTCGCCAAAAAAGAATGGATGCGAATTACTCCATTACTTGAAGAATTGGGGCTAATTGCTCAGATTAACCGTACATCCTTGGCTCAATATTGCTCTGCATACGCTCGTTGGATCAAAGCTGAACAAATGTTGATGAAACATGGTGAAGTGATAATGATTGTCAAGGATGTTCGTAGGGGTAAGATGGGTACTGGTAAATATGATAAGCCGGATTCTCCTGTTGGTGATAAGATTTATTGTGTTGCTAAGAAATCCCCTTGGTTGGATATATCGTTAAAAGCATCGCAGGAGTGTAGAAAGTTTGCTGTTTTATTTGGGATGACTCCGAGTTCAATTGGTGGTGTTACGCCAGTAGCAGAGCCTAAAAAGAAGGATAACAAGGAACAGCCGAAGGATAAGAATAGGTTTTTTAAATAGTGCTTGACTTTTGGCTGAATTAATATAATATAATTAATTATGAAAATTATCAGAATATTCCCACGCAAAACTACGATGACTCCTGATGATAGTTTGGTTGTGTTTAATCGCAAACCTTGTTTTGTGGATGAGGCAGATGAGATTCATATATCTGTTACGTTCACTGCTGATTTGCCATTGGTTGATAAATTAGTAGATAGGTGGAAATATGTCGCGCCGGTAAAAGTTGGTGGACCGGCATTAGATGATTTTGGTGATGAATTTATTCCTGGTAGATATATTAAAGTTGGTAATGTTATTACCTCTCGTGGGTGTTTCAATAATTGCTGGTTCTGCGATGCTTGGAAGCGCGAGGGCAGAACAATAAGAGAATTGCCAATTAATGATGGTTGGAATCTACTGGATAATAATATATTCGCTTGCTCAATCGACCATCAAGAAAAAGTTTACCAGATGCTATTGAGGCAGAAAGAACGTCCAAGGTTTACTGGTGGATTGGAAGCTGCAAGATTAACGAATTGGAATGCGGAATGGTTGCGAAAACTAAATTCTGAATCTATGTATTTTGCTTATGATGAACCCAAGGATTATGAACCATTGGCGCAGGCAGCTAGGCTATTGAGGGAATATGGAGTATTCAAAGGCCATGCAGTAGGTTGTTATGTATTGATTGGATATAATAAGGATAGTTTTGCTGATGCCGAGAAGAGATTGATTAATACAATGAAACTTGGGTACATGCCGCAAGCTATGCTACTGAATCGTGGTGATCACTTTGATGATTACAATAAAAAGCAATGGAGAAAGTTTCAGAGATTGTGGGCGAATAAAATTATTGTTGGTAAAAAAATGATGGAGTTAAGAAATAATCCTTGACTTTTTAATTTAGATAATATATTAAATTGTAAAAATTAAAGCAACGGAGTCTATTATGAGTAATAAATTATTATTAATAACAAAAGGATTACGATTGTATAGAGATGGTGAGCCATGTACTCACAGAGGTTGTCAAAACCATGTTTCACATCCATGTGAATGTTGTAATCGAATATCTGCCAATGGGGAGGCTTGGATTAAGGAGAAAATTGTTAAAAAATAATCCTTGACAATATATTAAATTAGATTTATTAGTGACTCGAAAGTTGAGAATCACAATGGAACCAAAAGTGAAAGACATTATTAGAAATCTCGAAGCTACTAAAATATTTAATCCCAGTGATCCTGATAATGAAATCCATTCACGATCATCCAAGCAGAAATCCAAACTACGCAATAGGCGCAGGAGTTTTTATAGTAAAGAAAATATTTACGAAAGATAATCCAAAGCAAGAAAGGTAAAATCACAATGGGCGAACAACAACGAAGATTAGCAGCAGGATTACCAAATATCCAATCACAACCACAACAAATTCCAATCGACATTAACAACGCAACCCCATTATCCTGTAAATGTGGATGCAAATTCTTTCAACCAGCGGTTGCGCTATACGCAGTTTCAGCAATTTTATCTCCTACTGGTCAGGAACTATTAGCGCAACAACCTGTGTTAGTGTGCTTGAGTTGTGGAGAACCGTTTACTGGTGAGAAGAAGGTTGTGGAGGGTTAAATTATGGAAATCATAGAAATGGTAAAATTGAAAGAAAAGGCTCAGGCTGCAATAAGGAAAATAATTAATGAATTTTCCGAGATGACTGATTTGCGTGTTGATGGGATAGTATTAACTCATCAAGAATTACCGTATGATGATGGTGATGAATATAAAAAATATGAAACGTTTGTAAGGTTGGATGTGAGGTTGTAAATTATCCGAATGTAGCTCAGTTTGGTTAGAGTACTCGGCCTGGGACCGAGGGGCCAGAGGTCCAAATCCTCTCATTCGGACCATTCAAGGATCGTCTAATAGGCAGGACAAGTGGCTTTGAATCACTAAATATAGGTTCGATCCCTGTTCCTTGAACCAGAAACAAGAAAGGATAATTTATTATGAAATATTATAATAGTGACAATGGATTAGTAATAAAAAGTTGGTGCAATAATCCTGAAGATGGTGCGTTGGGACAAGCCTACAATCTTGCAAATTTACCATTTGCTTACAAACAAATTTGTCTTATGCCGGATACTCATCAGGGATACGGAATGCCCATAGGTGGCGTGATGGCAACGATTGGTAATGTAATTCCGAACGCTGTTGGTGTTGATATTGGTTGTGGAATGTGTACCGTTAAAACTTCCATTATTGATATTACTACCAATGCGCTTAAAGCAATACTTGGGAAAATTAGAAAGGAAATTCCAGTTGGCTTTGCCCATCAATCATGTGCTCAGGATATTTCATTAATGCCTGGACTTGGTGAAGGATTGTCGATTGTTGATAGAGAATTTTTTTCAGCTCGTAAACAGCTTGGAACCCTTGGTGGCGGTAATCATTTCATTGAAATTCAAAAAGGTAATGATGGACATATCTGGATTATGTTACATTCAGGTAGTCGTAATTTAGGCAAACAAGTAGCTGATTATTACAACAAAAAAGCAATTGAGCTTAACGAAAAATATTTCAGTCGTGTGCCGAAAGAGTGGCAACTTGCGTTTTTGCCATTAGATAGTGAAGAAGGACAAGATTATTTGAATGAAATGCAATATTGTGTTGACTTTGCGCTGTACAATCGTACACTGATGATGGATCGGATAGTGGAAATATTTAACAATGAACTTAACATTCCACAATGCCAAGTTTCGTTTATCAATATCGCCCATAACTATGCTCGCATGGAAAACCATTTCGACAAGAATGTATTAGTCCATCGGAAAGGTGCTACATCTGCTCGTGAAGGCGAGATTGGTATTATCCCAGGGTCACAGGGTACTTCAAGCTATATCGTCAAAGGAAAAGGTAATCTTGAAAGTTTTATGTCATGTTCTCATGGTGCTGGTCGTGCGATGGGCAGAAAAGAAGCAGAGCGAACCTTAGATTTAGAAACTGAACAAAAGAGACTTGACGATCTTGGAGTTTTGCATTCCGTTCGTAGTGTCCATGATCTTGACGAAGCTGCTGGTGCTTATAAAGATATTGAAATTTGTATGGAAGAACAAAAAGACCTTGTTGAGATTTTGGTAAAACTTAAACCGTTGGCGGTCGTGAAAGGATAATAAGCAAATGGACGAATTAAAAATTAACCAGGAAGTTAGTAAATTGCTGACTCATTTAAAGTCTCAGGATTTAAAGCCGGAAGAGAAGATTGCAATCTTACATTCAACCATAGTAATTATCGAACAGGTGAGGATTCAGCAATTGGTGTTGGAATCATTAATGCGATCTTTTATGCCGGATAGAAAAACGATTAATTAAAAATGGAAAATAAATAGTGCCTAAGAAAAAATCAACTACTCCAGTTAAGCAATCTACTGACCGTGCTACTCAATATGCTATAGATATTGTTGAGAAGCGAGTTGTAGCAGGCCCATTCGTGCGTGGTGCTTGCCAGCGTCATCTTAACGATCTAGAACACGCATGGGAACGTGGATTGTTTTATGATCCCAGGGTGGCGGAACATGATATAGATTTTTTTGAAGAAATATTATGTTTAAATGGTGACGAATACGAAGGTAAGAAATTCTTATTATTATCATGGGAGGATTTTATAGTAGGTAGTCTTGGTGGTTGGCGGAAAATTCCTGAAAATATTTCTAAGGTTAATCTTGAAACCATAAAATCAAATATGCTTAGGCTAATTGATGGTAGTCAAGTTAAAGATATAATAATTGACAATGCAAATCGTAGATTCAATTTAGCATATATAGAAACCGCTAAAGGTCCACTAGCTTTAGATACTCCTATAGCCACAACTACTGGATGGACAACAATGGGCGATATTAAAATTGGCGATTATGTTTTTGATGACCAAGGCAAACCAACAAAAGTAATAGCAGTTAGTCCTATATTTTACAATAGAGAATGTTTTAAGGTTTGTTTTTCTGACGGTGAAGAGATCGTAGCCGATGCTGAACATAGATGGCCTACAAGGTCATATCGAGAGAAAGGAAGGATAAGATTAAAGACAACAAAGGAAATATCTGAGAGTATTGTTGCGTGGGAAGGAGTAAAAAATAAGGCAAAGAATCACCATATTTATTTGGCCCCTCCGTTAGACACTGATGAAGTAGAATTATTAATTCCTCCGTATGTGTTAGGTGTTTGGCTTGCCGATGGTGATACTGCTGGTGCTAGAATAACAATCAATTCTGCTGATACTGAGATATTGGAATATCTTACAGCAGATGGAATAGAATTTAATTGCAAGAAACATCCTGTTGCTAATTCTATTCGCATTTATTTGACTGATGGGAATGGCAGAAAATCTGTTATCGGGAAGATATTCTCTGTTGACAATAAAATATTATCGAATTTTTCATTCAGTGAATTGTCCATTGCTTCTGGATGTAGTATTGATAATATGGCATCATTTATCAAAAACAGTGGAATGTTTGAAATGATTTCTCCCCGTACTAATATTGGATATAGTGGTGGCACGATATCTTCAAGGTGGAGAATTATTGAAGGTGTTGTTGGTAATGACAATGTTAAAGACTATTCGACATCGATGTTGTTTAAGTTAAGATCACTTAAGGAAATTGGCAATAAACATATTCCTGTTCAATATATGAGATCAAGTATTGAGCAACGCTTAAGTTTGTTGAGAGGAATATTAGACTCTGATGGTTCTGTTGCTATCGGTGGTAAATGTGAAGTAACTTTTTGTAACAATCGTCTCGCTTCTGACGTAAGAGAATTATTAATATCTTTAGGGTTTAAATGTACCATAAAAGAAAGAGCAGCAAAAATTAATGGGCGAGAAGTAGGTAGGCGGTGGAGAATTGGTTTTCAGGGATATAGTACATTTTCACCTTTTAGGTTAAAAAGAAAAGTTAATCGACTATTATTACCACCACTTAAAAGTCAAAGATGTCAAAGTCGAGTAATAGAAAGTTGCGAAAAAGTTAATTCAGTGCCAGTTCGATGCATTACTGTTGATGCTGAATCTCATTTATTTTTAGCAGGTAAGTCATTGATAAAGCTGGCAAATTCGGGTAAGTCCCCACTTGCAGCGGGATTAGGAATTAAAGGTCTTGTTGCTGATGGGGTAAATAGAGCCGAATTATATGCCAGCGCGACCATGATGGACCAAGCAATGATACTTTTTCGTGATGTTATCGCATTTTACGATCAATCACCGGAACTACAATCAAGATTAAAAACATCTGGTGCTGGTGAATTTAGATGGAACCTTTCTTATCCCGCAACTAGTTCTTTTTTTCGTGTAATATCTTCAGAAAAAAGCAAATCTGGTTATCGAGTTTATATGTATATTGCCGATGAGGTTCATGAATGTAAGGATGGCGGTGCTTTAATAGGATTGTTGCGTAAGGGTTTTAAGCGTCAACCATCTCCACTCGGAATTGAAATTACAAATTCTGGATCGGATGTTTCATCATTTTGCTTCGAGCGTCACGAGATGGCTAGGAAAATATCAATGGGCGCAATGGAGAATGATTCTATATTTGCTTATGTCTGCGCTCTTGACGAAGAAGATATTAAAAATGAACACGGCGAAGAATCTGAAAGTTTTTTATATAATGAGAAGTGTTGGGTAAAGGTTAACCCATCCATAGATTATGGTTTACCAGGATACCAATATATTCGTGACCAGATAAAAGAGGCAGAGGGGATGCCTTCCCAAATGGCTACCGTTAAACGCTTAAATTTCTGCCAATGGGTTGCTGCCGACAATCCTTGGCTATCTGGTGAACTCTGGTTTGGTTGTCAGCAATCAGGAGGCATTCCAGAATCAATATTAACAGGTCGGAAATGTTGGGGTGGGTTAGACTTATCTTCTACTCAGGACTTAACTGCATTCGCATTACTATTTGAACCTGGGTACGTTGAGCAAGAGTTTATTGAAATGGAAAAGGGTAAAGGTGGGCTATGGCAACCCTGTGAACGCAAATTTGACCCATTCTGGCGATTAAAATGCTGGTTCTGGATTCCAGGCGATAATCTATTAGCAAAAGAAAACATAGATCATGTACCCTATACGGTTTGGCGTGATAAAGGATTTTTAACAGCACTTCCAGGTCGGGCAATTAATAAATCATCAGTAGTGAAGTTAATTCATGATGTGTCCAGCAAATTCGATTTACAAGGTGTGGCATTTGATAGAGCAAAAATAAAAGACATGGATGAGTTTGCCGAGAAAGCCGGAATTGAATTAACATTTGGGTCATGGAATAGAGAAAAGCGTCAATGGGATTGGGAGCCTGGTGATGGTATTAGAATGATGCCTTTCGGTCAGGAGTCTCGTTCTATGGACCCTGCAATATCTAAATTTGAGGGGATGTTGGCAAGCAAAGGTGAGATTGTAGAGAACAATCCAGCACTATTACATGATGGTAATCCGGTTTTAACGTGGTGTGCTGCGAATGCTGTGACCATTGAGGATGAGGATAAAAATCGTAAGCTCAGTAAGAAGAAATCGACTGGACGCATAGATGGCATTATTTCTTCGGTAATGGCCTGTGGGGTGGCTGAAAATAGTGATGGTGGTAAGAGTGAGTTTGATGGGAAGTCAGTTGAGGAAATTAGAAAAATGCTAAGGGGGGAAGATTGATGAGTGATATCTTTGGGCAAGATGGTAATGGCAAGAATACAGCATGGAAACTGAATGAGGAAAAGACGCTCAGGATACGCATTGAAACATTTTTACCAAATAAAGACTTATTTACAATTCCTGAAACAGCGGCGTATTTTCAAGTAAAAACTCGTACAATCTATCGTTGGATAAAAATTGGGCAACTTGAAAAAGTAAAAATCCAAGGTTCATCTCGTATTAAACGGGAATCAATTCTAAATAGTCATAATATGTCACAATAAAAGATAAATAAGCATACAAACCTTTGACATTTTTATAACATTCCCTTATTCTCGAATCGAAATATAGAACGCTTGTTCTACCTAATTAATAGGGGAAGGTTGGTGAATATTAAAGCCAAAATTATATCAATATTAAAATCAATCGTACCATCCTTGAAGCAATCAAGTCTCAAGGATTTTTTTGTATTCAGCGGTTTATTTATTTTAAGCTACGGATTGTGGTTATATTCCCCTAGTCTTGGATATTCAGTTGGTGGCTTGATATTAATGGGTTTTGGCCTGTTAATGAAGGAATAGAATGAGTATTTCCGGTAGACTACAATTACCTAGAATATCAGCAAGTGGGAACCTATCTGAATTAATTAGTCAATATCTAGGTGGTAGCAATAGTTATGCTGGCACTCAAGTTTCTGCCGATACTGCTATGAGGCAAGCCACTGTATATTCCTGTGTAAATATCCTATCTCGTGTAATGGGAATGATACCTTGTCATCTGATGCGACGTGTAGGTAAGAATAGAGAGAAAGCCGAAACGCACCGCCTATACTCACTTTTACACGACATGCCTAATGAGTGGATGACAAGCTCTGATCATTGGAAAATGGTCATGAATCATTTACTTCTTCGTGGTAATTATTTTGCAATTAAAAACCGAGGATTAAGCTTAACTAATCCAGTTCGAGAACTAATTCCATTGGCACCTGGAATTGTAACCTCAGTTGAGCAATTACCTAATTATAAATTAATTTACCATTGTCAATTTCCAGATGGCGAACAGAAAAATATCCCTGGGTCTGAAATATTCCATTTAAAAGGTATGACATCCAATGGCTATATGGGGATTACCCCTATGCAATATATGAGAGAGCCTATTGGATTCGCATTAGCTGCTGAGAAGTTTGGAGAACAATTATTTGGTAATGGAATGAATCCTGGGGCAATAATAGAAATACCAACAAATTTAAGGGACAATAAAGCGTATAGGGCAGCATTGGCGGAAGAATACCAAGGACTAGACAATTCACATCGTTTATTATTAATGGCTGAGGGTTCTAAATTTACCAAACTTTCGATATCGCCTGAAGACTCACAATTTTTGGAGTTGAGGAAATTTCAGAAAAACGAGATCGTGGACATGATGCTAGGGCATCCCTTGACTGTTATGAATTCAGGAGATAATAATCCAACGTTTGCTTCTGCTGAACAGTTCGCTATTGGTCTTGTTGTGTATTCGTTAATGCCAACGATGGTTGATATTGAAAAAACAGTTTACAAGGATTTATTGACCATTGAAGAACGCAAAACATATTATGCAAAATTTCAAGCTGCACAATTATTGCGTGGTTCATTTAAAGACCAGACTGAAGGATTTGCTACATTGATTGATAAGGAAGTATTAAACCCAAACGAGGTTCGTGATATTTTAGATATGAACGGTTATGGGCCTCAGGGCGATGTTTACAAAACGCGCACATCTACAGTTAAGGAAGAAACAAAGCCAGCGACAAAAGGAGATCAAAAATGAAACTATCATATCGTACTCAAGCCAACGCTCAGGCTATAGCAGCAATATATAATAAACCGTTAGACAAACCAGATTGGTTTAAAGTAGTTGCCGCAAAAGACAACGAAGAAGCGCAGATACTTCTATTTGATTATGTTGGATGGCCCTATAACGACCCCCGTGATCTTATTCATGCGCTTTCTGATATGGGTGATGTAACAGTTCGTATCAATTCTCCGGGCGGTGATGTGTTTGATGGCTCTGCTATCAGCAATGCTCTCGCTTCTCACAAAGGCAATGTAACCACTCGTGTTGAGGGGTTGGCTGCTTCAATAGCTTCTGTAATCGCTGTAGCCGGTAAAAAGGTACAAGCTTATGACAATACAATGCTCATGATACATAATGCTTGGACTGTTGTAGTGGGTAATCAATACGAAATGCGTGATATTGCCGATTTGCTGGAGAAGATTGACGGAAATATTCTCGATGCTTATCAAAAGAAAACTAAACTAGGCAAAAAAGAAATTTCTGAGATGATGAAAAATACAACTTGGATGACTGCTAAAGAAGCTAAGGAAAAAGGATTCGTAGATACCATAGTTGACGGTAAGTCAGTAAAGGCAGCATTTGATTTACATATGTTTAATAATGTCCCTGATGATATTATCAGCAATCGTGAATTTAGCGAAAAAGATAAAGAACGAGCCTTGCGTGATGTAGGGTTCTCTAGGAATGAGGCCAAGGCGATTATTGCGCGATGCAAAAGCCAAGGGAATGCTACTGATGAAGAAATATTAAACTTAGCGGCTCAGGCACAAGCAGACAAAGACAATCAGCGTGATGTTGAGAGTCTCCGGGCTAGCATTGAATCGTTAATATCAAAATTCAAATTTTAGGAGGAATTTTATAATGGAAGAAATTAAGAAACTTATTAATGATCTCGGTACAACTTTTGAACAGTTCAAGGTAGCCAATGACCAGAGAATCAAAGCGGTTGAAACCAAAGGTTACGCCCCTGGTGACTTGGTTGAAAAAGTTGAAAAAATCAATGCTGAACTTGACAAAATTACCGAAATCAAGGCTCAGTTAGAACGATTAGAAACCGCTGTGGCTCGTGGAGACATTGGCGGTGGTGGGTCCACAACGGAACTTGAAAAAATTAAAGCACAGCATTCCGAAGCCTTCTCCAAATGGTTTCGTAAGGGTGGTGATTCTAACCTGGCGGCTGTTCAGCAGCTTCAGGTGCAAGCTGGCTTATCAACTTTATCTGACCCCGATGGTAGTTATTTAATTACGCCCCCTGAGTTCGACAAAGCCATTGACCGTGTAGCTGGCACCATGTCGGCAATGCGGAGAATTTGTACGGTTCGAGCAATCGGCACTGATACCTACAAGAAGCTTGTTAATCAGGGCGGTTCGACTGCCGGGTGGGTTGCTGAAAAAGCGTCTCGTACTGAAACGGATACGCCGGTGCTGCGCGAAATTGCTATTAACCAGAAAGAAGTTTATGCAATGCCAGGGTGTACGCAGATCAGCCTTGATGATGCTTACTTGGATCTTGCTGCTTGGCTGGCGGATGAAGTTAGTATTGAATTTACCGAACAAGAAGGCGATGCATTTATCAACGGTAATGGTGTTGAGAAACCGCATGGCATTGGTAATTACACCATGATCGCTGATTCTTCTTATGCTTGGGGTAAAGTTGGCTATATTGCCGGTGGACATGCAAGCTTGCTCAACAATCCTGATAAGATTGAAGATATGACTTTTGCAGTGAAAGCAATGTACCTTAACGGGTCTAGCTTTTTGATGAATCGTAGCACTGTTGGCAAAATTCGCCAGTTGAAAGATGGTGACGGTAAGTCGATTTGGCAGCCTGGAATGACTTTGGGCGCTCCGAATGTTCTGTTTGGTTATCCGGTTGAACTGGACGATAATATTGCTGCGATTGGTGCCAATAAATATCCTGTGTTCTTTGGCAATTTCAAGAGAGCTTATTTGATTCTTGATCGTATGGGAATCAGGGTATTGCGCGATCCATTCACCAGCAAGGGTAATGTCCTCTTCTATACCACTAAGCGAGTTGGCGGAGGAATTATTATGTTCGAGGCCGTAAAAGCATTAAAGATTGCAACTAGTTAGGGCTGTTTTGATGAAAAAAGATGCTCAGAAATATAATAAATGTATTATTGAGGGGTGCGAAGGTCTAGGGAGAACTCGTGGTCTTTGTGCTCCTCATTATCAACGTTTTTTAAGATTGGGGGACCCTCTTGCTGGTGGAATAAGAAGATTTAAACGACCAGAAAAATGCAAAGTTGATAAATGCTCTGGAGCAGTTGTTTCTCGTGGTTTCTGCTCAAAACATTATGCTAAATTTTTGAAATATGGAGATCCTTTGTTTGAAAGTGATTGGGCAAGAAAAAAACATAAGAAAATAATTGATTCCAATGGTTACGTTCTTGTGTACGCAAAAGGTAATCCAATGGCAAATAGAGGAAAGTCGAAAGAAAGAGTCTCTGAGCATCGTTATGTAATGTCGGAGCATCTAGGTCGTCCTCTTTTTGAAAATGAGAATGTTCATCATAAAAATGGCGACAAAACTGATAATTGTATTGAAAATCTTGAACTATGGGTTGTTGTACAGCCAAAAGGCCAACGACCCATAGACCTGATTCAATACGCAAGAGAAATTTTAACACGATACGAGAAAGATGAAGATAAGTTTTCAATTATGTATCGTGAAGTTATTAAACCAAAATTAAAATTAGTTAATTCAATTTAGGAGGATCACATGAAAGATTTATATAGTAAAGTAACTTTGGTTCAGGCTGTTGCTCCGGTTAATGTTTTGGATGCAACTACCCCTACGACCGTGGAAATCGACCTTAAAGGTTATAATTCAGCGTTAATCGAAATCAGCAATGGCGCAAAGGTTATTGGAGATACTGGCACCATTGATGTGACTTTAACCCATGCTGATGATGATGGCACTGGCGTTGCAGGGTCATACGCTGCCGTCGCCGCAGCAGATGTACTGGGAGTAACGCCTACTGCTGGTGTTATTTTTACTCTCGCTACTGCTGCCCAAGTTGCGGCTGTTACCAAGGTCGGTTATGTTGGCGGTAAGAGATTTATTAAGGCAGCGGTTACGGAAACCGGAAGTAATGCAACTGGTACTATCATGTCGATTACTATTATTAAAGGTAATCCTGAGAACGCACCGGCTGCGTAATTTATTAACCCGATCCCTTAAGTGGGTACTCTCCTGCATCTTAATCCGGGGTGCAGGAGGGGCAACCAATCGGATATTAGGAGGATTTAAAAATGTCTTATGTGCCTAAAGTTTATCGTGACAAAAATGGCGACAGAATGGTAGTTGCTGCCGGTGGTGAGATAATTTGTGAGCCAGGCGCATTGTTACAAATGGGTAATCCTACTGGTGCTGCTGATTATGTGGTAGACTTAAATGTGTCGGCTACCGGCTCTGGATCATTAGCGGAACCATTTTCGACAATTGCTGAAGCTATCACAGCATCTAATACTTCTATCGGTCTTACCGCAAATCGGTGGTGGGCACGGCGTAATCGTATTTTTGTAATGGGTGATGGCATCACGGAATCGTTAACCGTACTTCCCGAAAAATGCGATATTATAGGAATGGGTTCTGATTTATATCCATTCCCACGAATCATTGGGGCGCACACAATCGCATTGGCTAAGGTTGCTTGCAGGTTTATCAATATAGGTTTTCAAGCCACTGGGACAGGTGATTTGTTCGTAGCTCCTGCCGGATGTCATGGATTATCCTTTCTTGATTGTGTAGCAACCCCGGCTACTGCTGGCAACACCAAGGCTTTTGAAATTACCGATAGTGCGCATGTTCGTATTCAAGGAACAAAAATCATTACATCTGCTGGCGCTATTTCAACTTCAATTTTTGCAGTTGGTATTTCTATTGAAGGAACAGCTTCTATCCATGATTTCAGCATTTCCGATAATCCAATGATTTTTGCCACTGCTGGAGTTGCTGTTGCAAATGGTACTGCGCAGGGTAGCGATATTTCTCGTAATACAATTCGTGCTGTTGGTGGACTGTGCATCAATGATGATTCTGACGATGTAGCTTGTATTGACAATCGGCTTATCAGTTCCAACGGTGGATTGGTTGAGGCTCAGATTTGCGATTGGAATCCTCTGCTTGCCGTTGGCAATACAGTCACAACTGATTCTGCCAGAAATGCAGCAATTCCGACTATTATTGTATTAACTTCATAGTATAAATTTATCATTGTGGTAGTGCTTATTCGGGCTACTACAATGATAAATCATTCAAGTTAATTAAGGGGCTGTTATGAAGAAAATAAAACCAGAAAATAAAGTAATTGCTGATAACGAAAGTATTGAAATTGATGAAAATGTTGAACCTGTCAATGTTGAATTAATTGTTACGGAAAATATCAGCAATGTGGTGGTAGAGCATAATAAGCAATGGCGTGTTAAAATGGGCATCCAGGAGGAATAGATAATGACAGTCAATGCTGTAGGTGCAAATAATAATAAATTTATTGGACATTCATCTGATGAAAAACCAATGGATGTCTCGGAAGGTGCTGAACTCCATATTATCGACACAGGGGAAGAATACATTTTCCATAACAATATGTGGGTACAGGACTTAAGAAAAATCAATGCTATTAAAATGGCGGCGATTTAAACATAAAATAAATTAAATTACAAGGAGGATGTATTATGTACGGAAAGACACGAGTAGGAATTGGATTACCTCCGATTGTTGATGATGAAGGAATTATGCTGGTAAAAAACGGTGGTGGTAAATATGCCGATGCAGCGATTAATGGTAGATTGTTTATGGCTGCTAATCAGACTCCAGTGGCAACAAGTACTACCCTCAACACTACCTTTACCGGACTTGGACTTTGCAATCCCACTGGTTCCGGCAAACTTCTTATTGTCCACGAATTTGGATGGGCATTAGATCAAGCTGCCGCAGGCGATGCTGTTCTTGCACTAGCTACCACTACGGATTCAGGCTTTGAAACCGATATTACCATTCGTTGTGCAAGATTTGGATACGCTACGAGTGTGGCCTATGCTGATGCTGGCGCAACGATCATCGCCCCTGTTATTATCAAAGTTCTTGGCTCTATCGGTACCAACGCTACCACGGCGCTTACCCATAATGGCCTGATTGATTTGGGCGGTAGTATTGTACTTGCTGCCGGTCGCGCATTGGTGACTGATACCACGTTGGCAACTGGTGCAACTTCTATTCAGTTCAGTTTCATGTGGGAAGAAATTGATGCCGCATAGGAATTAAAATTTACGGAGAGGGGTAGTTTATATATCCCTCTCCTCAAATTGGTAAATGACAATGATTTCAGTTGGAATAAAATTCATAGACGAAAATGGACTCCATCAAGAATTTAAAAATATTGATGGTAAACCTCGCGTATCTGCAATGCCATACTTATATGATATTGCGCAAGGGTTTATTCCTGGTCATACTTCATTTGCTAAATTAGGATTCAATGGTGATGTTGGAACTTCTGAAGAAGACATATGGGGAATTGGCGGGACTTATGTATTCCCAGTTTCTGCGCAGCAAATGGAAGTTGTTTCAAATAGTGTAGAGGATGATATATTAACTGCTGGAGCAGTAGCTGGCACGGGTGTGCATAAAGTTAAAATAAGTTACCTTGACAATGATTACGTTGAGCAAACCGAAGAAATAACGTTGAATGGAACGGCGGCAGTATTGACTGTAGCTACAAATATATTCAGAGTAAATGCGATTCGTGCATCCGCTACTGGCACAGGGTTGAAGGCAGCGGGATTGATTACCATTCGTAACAAAACAGATCATACCACAGTATATAGATCAATAGCCGCAGGGAACACCCGTGGTCGTGAAATGATTTATACAATCTCGCGTGGTAAAACACTTTATATTACAAGTATTGCTGTAAGCTCAGGATATTCAACTACTGGCAAAAATGTCAGGTGGACAGCGAGGGCAAACTTAGACGATGTTAATATGACTATCCTTCCTATAGGATTATTTATGCCATATTTTGAAGTCCAAACACAAGATTCTGCATTCCATCGTGATTTTGAGATACCTTTAAAAGTTCCCGCTACAGTTGATTTAAAATTAAGCGCAATAAGTGATGGCGCAAATTCCGTATGCATGGCTGCAATTAGAGGTTGGACTGAAATCTGATTTTAATGGCGCAAGATTTATTGCCTAAAAAATAATCCACGGAGGCTAACTGAAATGCATGATAACTATAACGAAGATAACTACGAGTCACGAGAGAATAAAGTAGCAATAACCTACCAAGTAGCATTCGGAATATTGGTTACGATAATTTTAATCATCGCTGGCGCATCGTTAAGTGAAACTCGTGGCGATATTAAGGATGTCAAAAAGGCTAATGCAGAAGTTTGTGATCGAATAACTGTATTGGAAACGGCAAATAGGATACAATTTGAAGCAATAAGGCAATGGAGGGAGGAAGTAAAGATAGGAATGGTAAAAATAGAAAATAAGATTGATGCTCATGAGCAAAGGACGCAAGCATTAAGAGTAAAAAGGAGTTCCAATGCTGACAATAATTAAATTTGTCATTAAAATAATAATTGAATCTGTGTTATTGATAATATCATTATTTACAGGTTTGGTTATTGGCTTATTTGCAGGATTAATTATTGGATACACAGCTTGGAGTAGAGGAGTAGATAAGTTTAATAACATTGTAAGCATTAAAGGAAACGAGAATGAATCCTTGTAGCTTATTTTTTGAATATTGTTATCAAGTAAATAAATGGTGGTTGGAAACATTATTTGAGGTTAAGGCACTTCGTAATTGTCATAATATAAATGTTGTGCGAATTGATTTAATAGAAAAAGCATTAAGGTCTGAGGGGATTTTATAATGGCAAGTCGTGATCCTAAATTATTAGTACCTTCCTTATATAGTTTGTATCTTGAATTTGATAAGCAAATGAAAGCTTCTGGCGTGAATTATATTATAACTTGTACAACTCGTACTCAATCTGACCAAGACAATCTCTATGCGCAGGGCCGCACTAAGCCAGGGCTAATAGTAACGTGGACACGAAAATCAAAACATATTGATGGTAAGGCATTTGATATAGCAATTATAAAAGATGGTAAAATTTCATGGGCTACTGCTGATTATCAATTAGCTGGTGAAATTGGTAGAGGAATTGGATTAGATTGGGGTGGATCGTGGGCTAAAAATAAAGATGCTCCTCATTTTCAATTAAGGGAGAAATAAAATGAGTGAATTTTTAACTGAACTCAATACACGATTAAAAAATGATGATAAAGTTTGGGTAATGTGTTCACCGTTAATATACAAAAGTGATCTTATGGGTACAATAGAAGTTCCCGTTGGATTTGAAAGTGATTTTGCATCTGTCCCTCGTTTACCTATTATTTATTCTTTATTTGGTGATAGGGCGCATAGGGAAGCTGTTCTTCATGATTACCTATATCGGATTGATTCTAAGCCATATGCCACATATTCGCAAGCAAATGAGGTATTTTATGAAGCGATGGAGCTTCGTGGCAAATCATGGATTGTTAGGCATTGCATGTGGGCTGGTGTTGTGTTAGGTGGATGGACAGCATATCATAAATTGAAAGTTGGTGATTGTTTATGAACATTCTATCAAATGATTGGATAAACAACTTCCTTACTGAATATTCAATATTGATATACGCAATCCCATATGTAATTTATAAAATTTTAAAGGTGATTGCGATTTTAAACCCCAATGTTTCAACTGATCAAATTAAGGATTTATTTAAATGGCGAAAACGAGAAGATTGGCGATAATCAACGAAACCAAAAGATTAAAACGACAAAAACGTAAATTTAAAAAGAGGAAATAATATGGATGCAGTGTTATTCACGGCCCCGATTTTAGAACCAGTCACTCTTGTTGAACAGAAAATACACAGCAAAATTGACAGTGAAACTTTCGACGGTAATCTAACAATTACTCAGTCACTTGCATTTGGTTCTCACATAGTAGCCGATAATTATACAACTCATATTGGCACAGGCATCGATGTCCTCGGTAAGCAGGCTATTGTTGAATTACATTGTGGAACCAATGGTGCTACCGGAACCAATGATACTCGCATTGAAGAGTCTGATCAATTAGCAACTGGCTACACTGCGTGGGCTACGGGGGCTTTTACTCAGGTCACTACCTCGAATGATAATTCTGATTATAAAAAACAATATACAGGAACCAAGCGATATATTCGCACGGCATCGAAAGTTTTATTAGCTGCTTGCGAATTTGGAACTTCAATTTTAGTTAATGCCGCCACTACCCCTGAAGATGATTTATTGACTTCATTTATACAAACCAGCAGGGAAATTGTTGAAAATGAAATTCGTAGAGCATTAATAACTCAAACCTGGGATTTGTATTTACAAGGATTCCCGACAAAGAATTATATTAAACTTCCATTCGGCAATCTGCAAACTGTAACCTCTATTAAATATAAAGATACCGCTGGCACCGAAACCACAATGGTAGCTGGTACTGATTATTTGGTAGAAACTAACGGAACCAAATGTGGCAGGATTGTATTACCTGATAGCGTGACATGGCCTACTGATAGCCTATATCCATCCAATCCAATCACAATCAGATTTGTATGTGGCTGGACTACAGCAGCATTAGTTCCGGCAGCAATTAAAACTGCGATGAAAATGATCTGTGATGATTTATATAACAATAGAGAGGCTCAAGCATTGGTTGGTAATTTAGCTCAGGATTATCGCATTAATAAAGTAGTCGCCAAGATGTTATTCAATCAAACTCTCTGGGAGGAATTATAATTGCGAACTCGCACTGGCCAGAGAAATAAATTAATAACATTGTGCAAGCCGACTAAAACTTTCGATGCTGCTGGTACTGCTGTTTCTACGTACACAGATTTAACGCCACAAGTTTATGCTAAAATTAGTACATCACGGTCAGATGAGGCTATACAGGCTATGGCGGTTAGCGGATCAGCGATTCACAATGTAAATATCAGATACCGTACCGATGTCAGAGGTAATTGGAGAATCAAGTTCGGCAATAAAATATTCTCTATTATAGGCCCACCTATTGATATTGATATGGCGCATAAAGAACTTGATATTAAATGTAAAGAGGTTGTATAAATAACTATGGAAAACTCAGAAAACTTCATTGCCTCTATTAACAACAAACTCTCAACATCCGCCCTATATTCCGATGTAGGTGGTCGTGTATTTTGGGATGAAGCAGATGACTTAACCACTCCATATGTAGTCCTACGCTTACCCGCTGAATCACCTGATAAAACCTTCACAGAAGATAATTCCGATGGTGTGTTGCAAGTCTCTATGTTCTCCTCAATTTCAGCAGGTGTATCGGAAATCGCAACCATGCACAAGCACTGTCTACAATTATTTGATGAATGTAGTTTAACGATTCCTCCCACTGGCACCGTAACTGATAAATTAATCTGGATGCGAAGGTCAAGTTTTGTATCAATGACTGAGCCTAATCAAACTATAGAAGGTGGCATTGGAATCAGACATTGGGCGCAGGATTTTGATTATTTAACAAGTAAGGTTTAAGAAAGGAATGCAATGATTGAGTCAGCAATTGTGGATTCCAACAAAAGAAAAGTTTGTAAAATAGCGAATTGGAATTATATGTATATTCCATTATCGAAAGAAGAAAAATTGATATTCGCGGATGATGTATCCAATATCAAAAACCCATGTTGGCGAATTTATAAGAAAGGAAAATAACTTGGAAATCAAAAAGCTATCAGAAATCACAAAGAAAGAATGGGTAAGATTTAATTGGATTGAGGTAGATGCTGTTGATGGTGAGCGTATAATGGGCAAAGGGTTGCAACGTACGCCAGAAGAGGCAATGGGCGCTGTAATGCAGTGGGAGGAAACAGAAGAATATTTCGATAATGATGAAAAAGAAAGCGAAGGTGAATAGTGGTCAGCATAATTATCCCTGTTTACAACCAACATAAAGTAACCAAAGAATGCTTAAAATCAATTGTTGAAAATACAACAGGTGATTATGAAATTATAATTATTGATAATGGGTCTAACCCATCAGTACCTTTTGATATTGGTTTTGTTGATAATATCAAATGTTATCCATTTACTATCCGCAACGAAACCAATCTTGGATTTCCCTTAGCCATAAATCAAGGCATTCGAGAATCGAAAGGTGATGTAATAATTCTCCTCAATAATGATGTTATCGTCACACCTAATTGGACATTTCAATTATTAAACCTCCTTGATAAATATGATATTGTTGGCCCAATGACTAATTATTGTGCCGGTAAACAACAAATTACAATTCCCTGCTATAATAATGAATATGAATTAAATATTGAAGCTGAAAAGTTTGCTATCAAAAATGCTGGACAATCCGAAGAAGTTAACTGGGTGATTGGATTCTGTATGGCGTTTAAACGGTCGTTATACGATGAGATTGGCCCATTCGATGAAAGTCTATGGCCTTGTAGTGGTGAGGAGTTGGATTTCTGTTTACGCGCTCGATCCAAGGGATATAGAATTGCGATTGCCAAGGATGTTTACGTGCATCATGCGGGATCAATCACATTCAAAGCAATGCAGGATTCTGGCGAAGTAAATTACGACACAATCTGTCGTCGTAACAATAAACACGTTACTGATCGTTGGGGAGAATTTTGGACAAAACAATCAATTACAGAAAGGATAACAAAATGAAAACTGATAAAGTAAAAATGACATTAGGTGATAAGGAAATTGTGGGAACTGGTAGATTTTCAATCGGAACTGAAATTATGGAGGCCCAGGAAATCGGCAAATTAAACGAGATTGAGCAATTTATTCTCGAAGCTGGCTCTGATCACCTACCAACATTCGGAGGACGTTTTGAAGGTGGAATTCAGTGCCAACAGATATCCGACGAGCTGGCTCCGTGTATAAAAACAATTTTAGATTCCGGTGAGCCAATTAATAACTATCTCGAAATTGGTGCTGCCGCCGGTGGGTCAGCTTATATCATCCATCACTATTTCAATCCTAGAACGATCGTTCTAATAGACGATAATCAGCATCCAAAAGCTCATATACGTCCCTATATTCTCCGCGATATTCCTCATGAGGAAATTATAGGCAATAGCCATAATCAATCGACAATAGTAAGCCTGCGGCGCTTAGGGGTATTATTTGATGCTATTCTTATTGATGGTGATCATTTATATGATGGTGCTAAGATGGACGTTGAAAATTATTATGACTTTCTTCGTCCTGGTGGATTTTTGATTTTTCATGATAGCCAGATTGGGCAAGAACCGTATGGTTGTAAGCTTGTGGCCGAAGAGACGAAGCAGGATATTGATAGGTGGACACTGGTTGACGAATACATTTCAAAAACAGGTAAAGTTTGTGGAATCTGTCTGTTTAGAAAGGTTGAGGAATAATGAAAATAAGTAATTTTCACTTAGCTATAGGCATCCCTTGTGATTTCCCCCATATACCGTCAAGTTTCTTTTATTCATTTGTAATGATGGATAAGCCTAGCTTTACGTTCATACATGCTGATAATGGTCCGATAGATACATTAAGAAATGATATAGTCCAAAAGGCGTTAGAAGTGGGAGCAACTTCTTTGCTTATGATGGATGTGGATCAAATTTATCCGGTAGATTGTATAGCAAAACTCTTGGCACATAAGCTACCTGTTGTGGGTGGCAAGATTTCAAGGCGATATCCACCTTTTGATCCCATAATGTTGGAAATAACAGAAAATGGTTATGAGTCTATTGCTAATTATAAGCAGGGAACTTTGTTATCCGTAGATGCAACTGGTACTGGATGCATCCTATACGATATGGAAGTATTTAGAAAACTACCTGCTCCATGGTTCAGATTTCAGAAAAATCCAGAAAATGGATTAACGATTGGAGAAGACATTGGATTCTGTCAAGATTTAAAGGCTGCTGGATATGATATTTACGTAGACACTTCCGTGGAAATAGGACATTTATCAACAATGGTCATAACGGAAACAACACATAAGTTATATAAGGCAATGAAAAGTACCCAAGCAAAAGAATCATTGTCTATCGACAAGCCGGGAGATATTTAGTGATATCTGATGATGGTAAAAAAATTGCACAAATTATCATAAGATGTCTCAAAATGATGATTAAGATGCTTGAGATTTTAATAAAAGAGAAGTAATGTAAAAGCGAAATAGTCGTCAATATGTCCCGCTTGATACACATTTAGGCCGCACATATTGGTGAGTCAGCCGCACCGTAATGGTCCCGTTGATATTATTTAACAATAATGTCTACGGGATTTATTATTCTCCCTAGACGACTTTAAAGGAGGATAAAATTATGGCAGACAGGGCGGCGGCATTAAGCGGTGCATTCATGAAGGTGACGTTAGGCGCAACGTCGAAAATCTTAGGTGCTGGTAAATTTTCATTATCCGGTGTCACCCGTAAAACAGTAGACATATCTGAGTTTGGCGTGGATATGGATATTTTTGAGTTCGCTAGTGCGGATGGCGGTACTATTTCATTGACTGATGTAACTCTGGATATTACCGATCCTCAACAGACCACTCTCCAGAATTGTGTATTAAACAAAACCAAACTCATTAATTCTACAACCTCTGGCCCTCGTTTCTGGATCGATTCTACCAGTTATTACACCATTGGTACTAGTGGGGAAATTTTAATGACCAGCGCCGGTAAGGTTGATGCAGACAGAAATGGTGTGGCGAAGACCAGTTTTGAGGGCAAGATCAGTGGTGCCGCAATGTATCTGGTGTAATTAATAACCATTAGACAGATAGTTAATTCTATCAGAAAGCATAGGCCGATTAATGTTAGTATTTGATTTAAAGAATGCAGGCTCAGGTGAGTGGTTTCCTTTTTTTGGGTCAGAGATTAAACCTGATGGAGATGTTGTTTATTTCGATCCCGAACCTAATACTGGAAAGATGCAATTGCGTGTTGCTGATTCTGATGTAATGGATAAAATCCAGAAAGAAACTCGCACTAAAAAGGTCGAGCATGTTCCCAATCCAAAGTCTCGTGGAATGGAGCGGATCGAGTATTTCGACCAAACACCTGAGCAGGCTAAGTTAGAGCGTGAATTGATTTGGGACCATGCGATTGAGAATTGGGAAGACAAGGCACCTTTTCTTAATGCCGATGGTAGTCCTATCGAGCGCACTATTGAGAATAAGTTGAAGTTAATGGCTATTCCAGTTTGCGCTCGTTTTGTTGGACGTTCATTGCAGCTAATTCAAGGTGCCGCCAAAGACATCAAGGAAGCAGCAGTAAAAAACTAATAGACTGGGTGCGGGTTGAGAGTATTCAATCTGCATCCAGGGTTACTCTCAATGATGGCACTGTAATTTCCAAATGTGATGAGTGCCGACAGGTTTGGAAAGAGCGTAATGAACGTGGGGTTGCCGGTCAACCAATTTGCGATACTGGTGAATTCTGTGAAGCCTATCCGGTAACATTGCTACCACAGAACTCAATACCAGCAAACATATATCAACGCATCAAGGGTCAGGTGATATTCTATTTTAATGGCGAAGTTGATAAGGAATACGATCTGAATCATGTAGCTCTCTGGAATATGATCGACCACTGGCCAGAACACATTAGTAATAAGTTTGAGATTTTTGATTTAGTTTTACATTGCTATCACACATTCTTAAGGGAGCGCCAGGACGATGGCATTTAGACCAAAGACATTAATCTACTGGCATCCTGAACAGGCAACGAAAATAGCTACTGAATTGGCGGTGGTGAGGATGAACGCTGCCGCTGATTTATTAGCTAATAAAGTCCGATCTAATTTAAAAACAATAATCGCTAAGAATGGTAATCAGCACATAAGCCGTCCCGAATATAAACATAAGTTTGTAAATGGTAAATGGGTGGATGTTCAAGGCCCTTGGTGGACAGCCCGTACCGCTGGAGAATTACTATATTCTGTCCGTGTAGTCAAAAACGCAAACCAACAAGTTAATCGTGATGTTTGGGTAATGGTAGGCCAGAAGAAAGCCTATTACGCTGCTATGTTTGAATACGCTACTAAGTCTGGTCGTGGTGAACCTTTTTGGCGACCGGCTATAAAATCAAGTAGGCAGAAAATGATATCTGTTTTCGAGCGGGGTGTATAATGTCTGAAGGCGGAACTAAAGCTGGTTCAATGGTTTTTGAGATGGACTTGGATAGAACCAAGCTAGAAAAAGGTCTTCAGGATGAGTTATCTGCCACTAAGAAAACTGTTGATTCAATGGAGTCAGCTTGGAGAGCTTTAGGCACAAAATCAGATGAATATTTTGCAAGCACAAGAACAAAGGCAATTCAGGGTTATGAATATATTGCCAAGGCTGGTACTGCCTCAGCGGAACAAATAGCTCGTGCTGCTTATTTAGGTGCTGCTAAAATAGATGCAATAAATCAGAAACAATTTGGTTCTTATGTAAATTATTATCAGGGATTAATCGCGCAAGCCGAAGCATCTAATGTAGCCAGAAACAATGCCAATGCTCAATACTGGATGACTAAGATCACCCAAGACAAAGCAATGCTGAATGCTGAAATAGCTGCTTACGAAGAAAATGCAATGCGTAAAAAGGTTATTCAAGATAAACTTAATGCTGATAATGCCCAATGGTGGATGCAAAGAATAACCCAAGCCAAAGTGATGGGCAGATTAGAAGTTGAAGCCTATGAGGAAAACGCTTTAAGAAAAAAGGCAATACAGGATAAGCAAAATTTAGAAAATTCCGATTGGTGGATGAATCGTATTAATCGCAATCGCGCCATGCTGCATACTGAATCAGAAGCATGGGCAGAGAATGCGGCGAGGAATAAGACTATTCAAAATAAAGCTGCGCAAGATGCCTTAGTTCCATGGCAGACTTTAAACATTAGATCAACTGCGGCCATTAAAAATCAGATGGAATTAACTACTGCTGCGGCTACCCAACTCCAAGCTCAGCATGTCAAAGGTTCCCAGGATTGGTTGAATATAGAAAAAGCTAAAAATGATCAGTTAAAACATCTTAATAAAGAAATGGTTATGGATCATGATATGTCGATGGCGGCGATGACTAGGATGCTGTTGAGGTTTTACGCTGCTTATTATGTTGTATCAACAGGAATACAGTATATTGGTTCGATTTTAATGTCCGGCATCAAATCCATAGATGATATGAAAATATCAGCAGTCGCCGTTGCCGCACAGATAACATCAATGCAAGGTTCGACGGAGAATATCTCTGAAAATTATAAAACTAATCTTGAATACGCAAAAGCATTAGTTCCTGTTTTAATGCAAATTGACGCTCTGTCTCTTGCTAATTTATCTGAAATTCAAAGAATGAATATGTCGATGACTAATCAAGGTGTCATTTTAGATATTAATAAACAAAAACAAATCGAAGCATTTACTGCGCTGACCAATGCGGTTGCCATTTATACTCAAGGTCAGGATAAGGAAAAGCAAGCCGCGCAGGAAATGCGTTCTTTATTTTCCGGCCAAGTTCGTGCTGGTGACATGGTTGCCATGCAGATGGATGCTATGATTAAGAAACAGGGTGAATACAAAGGTGGGTTGAAGGAATTAGTTAAAGAAGGTAAGGCACACGGTGATACGCTAGAACGTATGTTACCTTATTTAACTGGCATTGTGGCTGCTTCCGGTGACTTACAGATGACTTGGAGTGCTGTTAGTTCATCAATGGAAACCGCTTGGGTTATTATCCAGCGTGGGTTATTTAAGGACATATATAAAGATTTGACTAAACAAGGTAGTGATTTAGCTCAATACCTAAAAGACAATGCTGACGATATTGTCGAGCAGGTTCAAGTAATCAAGGATGCTTTAAAATTCGCAACATTAGCTGCAATTGGATTTTCTGTTGCAATGGCGCTAATAGCCGCTGAAGCTGCCTTCCCTGCTGCTATGGCGGCTATAGGGTCCGCTGTACATTGGTTGGCTATACAGTTATATGATGGAACATTAATGGCGACAATTTGGGGATCAACTACATCCGCCGCCGTGAATGCAGTTACTTTTTCTTTTAAAAATTTATTTATGGTAGTTTCTGCTGGATTTGCCGGTTACATGATTGGCGGATGGCTGAATCAATTTGAGACAGTGCGACAGTTCGGAGTCGCAATGGTTTATGGCTTAATTGACGCTTGGGAGGCTTTGGTTTACCATTTAAAAGTCGGATGGCAAGTTATTAAGGGAATAATGCCGGGAACTGATGGTGCAGCAGCTAAGGCTAATATTGAGGCATTGAAAAAACAATATGATGAAGAGAAGAAGGTTCGTGATCAATACGCCCAAGAACAATTTAATGATGTAACCGACGCAGCAATAAAGCTAGCTAAAGAAAAAAAGAAAATTGAAACTCCCGATCCCAAAAATATTCAGACTAATGTATTGAAGGATTCTGTAAAAGATTATCAAGAAGCATTGCGATCTAAAATGCAGGCCGATAAAGCGTATTATGATGAACAGATCAAAACAGCGGAACAATCTGCTAAATTGGCTCAACGCGCCGGTCAGGATGAATTTAAAACTATCAAAGATTTATATAATTCAAAAGAAAATGCGTTAAATGATTACATGGAAATTCAATATAAAAATGCTGAAAAACAAGTACAATTAGAAGCTCAAGCAGCAGCAATTTCTAAAGATGGAATTGCCAAGAGATTTGATTATGCCAAAGTATTGCAAGCTAAATATAATGAAATTTATGCAAAATACAATAAGGAATGGGCCAAGAACGAAGGTGATCGTGCGATAGCCAATGAAGATGCTGCCAATAAAAGCATTGAAGTAATGGCTAATTTATATAAAACAATTTCTGGTTATTCCGATGAGGCAATTTCTTATCAAATAAAATTGTTAGAAAAAAAATATATTCAAGAAGGTAGATTTTCTCAAGGATCATTAGCCTTGGCCATAGCACTTAAAGTTGAAGAAGATAGGCTATGGCAAGAACAGAGTAATGCCTATGCCGATTTTTATTCAAAAATACAGGGATACGAAGAAGAATATAGAGAAAATAAATTAGATTGGATAGACCGGGAAGAAGAACGACTTGCTAAATTCTATGATGATGATTTGGCTGCGGCTAAGTGGGCTGCTGATGAAAAAGGGAAACTTGAATATGAATTATTTAAAAAGAAAACAGATTATGTTTCTCAGGGATTTGGAGATTTAAGTTCTGCCTTCTCTGGAATATCTAAATTATACGCCACTGGATCAGAAGACGCTAAAAAATGGCAAGCTGCATCCGATGCAATGTTGATAGCTCAGAAGGCAGTAGCAGTCGTCCAAGCTGTTGGTGCTATTGCTACTCAAGGGTTAGGAGACCCTTATACTGCTTTTGTCCGTGTGGCGGCAATGGCGGCAGCAATGGGCGCATTGTTGGCTACAATTGGAGAAACAGTTGGTGGTTCGACAAGCTCCGCAAGCATCCAATCCTATCAATTTTCTGATAACGTATTAGGTGCAGAAGCAGGGACAGGTTCGGAGTCAATCCAGAAATCATGGGAGCTCATGCAGGACACCTATGACATGGAATACCACGAACTGCGTGGCATCTACGACGAAATGAAAGACCTGAACGCCAACATCACGGGGCTGGTGACCTCGCTTGTTAGAACAGGGGGTGTGTCTTATGCGGCTATCGCAACGGGTGATTTTAAATCAAGCACCGCCCAGTTTATCGAAGATAAATTTGACAATCTTGTCGGCTTAATCACTGACCCTGCCCGTGCAATGGGATTAGGCTTTCTTGATCCGCTGGGGAAATGGCTGTCCGGCGTTGTCGGCGGCTGGGTTTCATCTGCATGGAACTCGATATTCGGCGGGGACATGACAAGAAATATCACAGGACAAGGGATTCAGTTATCAATACCTGCCGTGTCCGCCATGCTATCAGGGGCAAACGTCGGGGCAAGTTCATATACCTCAGTTTACGAACATACAGACGGCGGCTGGTTTAAGTCTGATTCTGATAGTTATTACACAGTATATGGGGCGGTGAGTGAGCAAGTATCTAATCTGTTCTCATTAGTATTCAGAGATTTAAGCGGTGCTTTGGTTGAATTATCAGAAGGGTTGGGTCAGGACGTAACGGCGGCTATGAGATACTCTTTTGGTCAGGTAACAATTAATCTTCAGGGAATGAGCGCCGAACAGATTAACACGACAATACAAGAATATTTATCCGCCGTGTCTGATGCTGCCGTATCAACCCTGTTCGGTTCTATTATTGCTCAGTATCAGGAATTAGGTGAAGGCTTGATGGAAACCGCCGTGCGCTTAATGGTGGACAAGGAAATCGTGCTGGAAGTGCTGGCGCAGACCAACCAGGCCTATTCAGGTTCCACGGCCAATGCCATTGCGCTATCTGAAGCACTTATCCATCTGGCCGGAGATCTGGAAACCCTGACGGACATTGCCTCTACCTATTACGACAAGTTCTTCACTGATGCCGAGAAACAGGCTGATTTATACTCAAATTTAAGCATAGCAATGGCCGATATGAATTTAGCATTACCTGATAGTCGTGAAGCCTATCGCGCAATCGTTGAAGGGTTAGATTTAACAACTTTAGCCGGTCAATCCGCCTATTTCTCTTTAATGGCAATGGCTGAAGGCGCAGATACATATTACACTACTCTTGAAGACGTTGCTGAAGATGCGGCTAATGCTACTGCCGATTTAGTGAATGAGTTAAAATCACTATCAACTACAATAGCTGAATGGTTGGCAAGCTTGGGAATTTCAAATTTAAACCCTGTGCTTTCTGAGCAATCGTATAAAAATCAATACACATCATTATTGGCAGCAGCAAAATCTCCCAGCGCTGGCACCGATGCTATTAATGATTACTTGAACTACGCGACTACGTTCTTGACCTATCAAAAATCATTCGGAACCAGTGGGAGTTATCAGGCTATTTATGATGCGGTGGTTGCTGACGTAATGGCTATACAGGCTATTAACACAGCAGCATTAGCCTCATATGCTTCTGGAACTTCTTATGTACCGGAAACAGGATTATATCAATTACACCAAGGTGAGATAGTATCTCGTAAATCTGATTCAGTGTCACGTTTAGGGCAGGAAATTGGTAAATACATAATCGAAAGTAATGGCGGCAGTAATGGTGGAGATATTCATGTAAGCGTACAAATAGATGGAAAAGAAATTGGAAATGTGGTAGCTAAACAAACCAAGACGAACTCAGATTTGCAGAAATCCATAAGGAGTTTGAATTAAATGTCTTCCTCAGAATTATACGATTTTTTATCAATAATAACAGAACAATATGATTACACTCTGGCTATTAAAGCTCAAGGTGCTATCACGGAAGAAGGCTATAAAAACCAAGTCGTTCACCTTGCCGATGATAATAGCGAAGAAAGAATCACCTTGTCTCCTAATTCAATATTTTATGTATCGTGGAACTGGACACAATTAACTGAATCTAACTCAGGCACTATTTTTGATCTTTACCATGATCCCTTAAAGGCCAATGGAATAGCTAGAAGTTTTAAGTGGACTGGTCATGATGGACATACTTATGTGGTGAGATTTGATTGTAAACTATCTCGATCTGGTAACGCTTTAAGTCGATGGGGGTTGCCAGGAATTAGATTAAGAGTATTAGGGAGAATTGCTGACTAATGCTAACTTTATCCACAACTCAAGCTACTATGGTCGCTTTGGAATCCAAAATAGTAAAATGGGTATTTTATATTTATGATAAAAATGGTGTTGGGTATTCCTTTGTAACTGAACCTATGGGTGGTGCAGCTTGGGCAACTGGTATTACATGGGATTCCGGTATTACATGGGATGATGGAAATAATTTATCAAATATTATTTTAACTGATTTTGGTGGGATTACACTAAATCGAAACTTAGCTGAAAACACTATAATCGCACCTTCTGAAGTTACCTTCACAATTTCTAACCAAGATAGCGTTTTAGACTTTTTAGATTTCAAGGGCGGCACTGTTCAAATTGATTTATATATTTCAGATGGTTCTAGTGATATTAAAATCACTGGTTGGAAATTTAGAATCAAAACAGCAAATCCAGGTTATCAGAATTTAAAAATTACAGCTCAAGATTTTTTACAATATTATTTAACTGGCTATTATCCTAATACTCGTTTGCCAGAAGATATATTTCCTTCAGATCGTACCTATTCCTCTGATGGGCTATGTGTGCCAGTGCCATTTGGAACAGCATATATTCCACTCAGGGATGTTTTTATTAGTAGCTATGGTGGATTTATAATGCTTGGCGATCCTTTGTTGACCTATACAATATCTGCTATTCGATCCCCTCGTGAATGGGGATTGAAGACTGAATATTTAAGTACATCATATACGTTTACGCAATCTACTAAAGCTGATGCCGATAGTGTGAATTGGAGAGTATTTCAAGCAATTATAGCTGACTCTGATAATAATGGGACTGCTGATGCTGCTGGATTTTGGGGTACTCCAGGTGGGAATATTCTTGATCCTCCGGTTAAATTTACCAGATCAGATACAGCAACTATGACTAATCCAGCAGATGTAATTGCTTTTGTACTAAAGGATTTTGGGATTCCTGTTGCTTATATTGATGAATCAGTTAGCTTTGCCGCAGCACATACAATTTTTGACGCATGGGGATTGACGTTTAATGGCGCTTTCTGGTACAAGCAAGATAGGGAAAAAGTTTTAGCCAGTTTGTTGAATCAGTGTCATGCTTATCTTAGTGTTGGCGAGAAAATTGAATTACATATATTATCCAAAACCAGTCGCAAGACAATTACGGGCGCAGAAGTATTAAGAACATCGGATCAAGGAGAAGGGTCGTTTTCGTATTCTGATATTGTTAATACTGATTTATCTGATAGTGGATATGTTTCGTGGCAGACAGCAGATGAATCCCAAGATCAGTTTATCAAAACTCTTGTAGCCGTTGATGCCGTTGCCAATGTTATATCAAGTGATGTGTTAGAAGTTCCTTTTGTGCAGGATTCTGAGGATATTAAACGAATTGGAATACTGCATTATGAGCGTAAATATCTAAAAGAGGCAGAAGCTTCATTTACTGCTAAGGGAACTTGTTTAGCACTGCAACCAGACGATGTGATTACTTTCAATGCTGATAATTACGGTGGAACTTATACTGTTAATATTGACTCAGTTAAAATTAACAAAGATTTATCGATGGATATTACTACTTCTAAATACAGTTCAGTGTTTAGAGATTGGGAAGATTTATCCGTTGTTCCTTTAGTTGTTCCTACTGACAACACAGATAATTCATGGAAACCAGTGATTAGTGGTCCCGATGATGGGGTGAATACAAATGTATTGCCAGGAAGAATTAGAATAGGCCAGACGAGCAACCACATTGTTTTAGACCCGACTGACCCGTTAAGGATTTCTTTGTTTGTCGGCGGCACTGAAAAAATAAGACTAGGCAATCTTAATCAATTCTTGACCTACGTTACTAATGCTTATGGCATTGGCATTGGTGACACTACCAAATACCTGTCTTATGATGTCGTTAATGGTTTGAAAATCAAGGGAAGCATCACCGCCGATTCATACGCAGAACTCCGTCAGTCTTATTGCTTTACATGGGATGATTCACTTGATTCTGCCTACCCACTAGAAGTCCCCTTTAGAATCGTTTCTGAAACTCTTGCAATAGTATCAGTTAAGATTTCGTTTAAAATAATGCCATTTAGAGCTTATTCTACGGGTGCTGCAAGTGGCGGTGGGCAAACATCGAGTAGTGGTGGTGGGCAGACGACAAGTAGTGGGGGCAGTGGGAATACTAACTCGTCTGGCCCGGCAGGGGATTTTTCAAACACTGGAACAATTAATTATGGCGATGAGCGGACAACCAGTAGTGGAAATTTTAAATCTGGAACAATTTCGTCAAGTAGCGTTAATTGCGCTGGCACTACTCATTATCATACCGTAAACTGGTCTGATCTTTTATACCATGACCATGAAATACCACAACATAGACATGATTTAGATAGCGCCAGTAACGTCCATTATCATACAATAACTTTATTGGCACACACTCACACAGTATCAGACCACACTCACACAGTATCAGACCACATCCACTCTCTTGTTTTCGGGTTATACGAGGAATCAAATTCGCCAACAGTTCACTTCCACGTTGATAATGGTTCTGGTTATGGGACTGCATCATCAAGTTACACGACAGCGCAGGCAGACCTTGATATTACCTCTCAGATTTCAGGGACGGGTTGGAAGAATGTTAAATTTGAAGCAACGGCACGATGCCGATTGTCAATAATTATCGAATGCAAAGTTGATATTACAGCATAAAGAAAGGTGGAAATTAAAATGTCTGAACAGGAAGAAAAGAAAACGATAGAGATAGTTATTTCTTACACCAAAGAGACAGGTTCCGTAACAGTCAGTGGGCCACTCGAAGATAGGCTTATTTGTTTTGGCTTACTAGAAATGGCAAAGGAAGTTGTGAAAGATTTTAAGGTTACGCAGTAATAAGGAGAAATAATTATGGCCGTTGTAGTTTATAAAAAAACATCCATCACAGGAGGCACAATAAATTCTCTTGATGGGATAGACGGAAATAATCTATTTGGTGGTGAATTGGCATTGATTCATACATCTGGTAAGTTATTTTATGTTTATCAGATGAACGCTACTTCCGCGCAGACTGAAAGTTCACCATCTATCATAGCTCCAGATAATAACGCTGGTAATAAGCGGTGGGAATTGCTGGCCACAATTAACCAATCTGTTTTGCTTCCAGACACAGATAGTTCTCATAATCTTGTTTTGGATTGTGGTGAAAATTTAACCGCAGACCGGATATTGTCAATCATAACCGGGGATGCGGCGAGAACATTGACATTAACAGGCAATGCTTCAATTACCGGAACCAATACCGGCGATGAACCATCAGCAACAACATCAGTGGAAGGTGTTACCATATATTCTGGCACAACCAAAGCTTTAGCAGGGATAGATACGGCAAGTGCGATGACACCGGCAGATACTGCCGCAGCAATCGCAGTCAACACGAATCCCAAAGCCATGTCTCAGGGAGTGGCGATGACTGCTGCATCAGCCGCAGGGATACTTGTTGCCAACAATGCTAACCTAGCTTTTGGAACTGGGAATTTTACATTGGTGTGGAAGGGGAGTTTGCCGGATTGGATACCGTCACCTGCTTCATACTTAACGTCAAAAACTCAAGATGGAGCAAATAGATATGACACATATGTAAACACTGACGGTAAACCTGGAGTATTGCTTAATGGCACATACTACAGTTCAACAGTAGCTCCTAATCTTCCAAATGGCACAGTGCATGAGTTATCTTTTAGCATCGTTTATGGAACTACCGTTACGTTTTACGTTGATGGCCTGATTCTTGGTGCTTCCGTAGCTATTGCAGCACATAGTGCCACAAATACTGGTTCATTTGGTGTTTTGGGTTTTACGTCTATTAGATATGCAGGCACCGTCCACCACGCCTACACCTTCAATCGAGCCCTCACAGCAGAAGAAGTCCTTGACCTTTACAGGAATGGGATTGCCGAAGCTGATAAGTGGGGGAGCCAGACGGCGGTCTATACTTCTAACTTTAGTGCTGGGGCTGATTCGTGGACTGCATCCGCCAGAGTAGCCGTAGATGGGAATATTGATAGTATTGGTGGTCAAGACGACAATTTACGGGTAACAATGACAAATGTTGCTGGGACACATTACGCTTATCGGATTCCGGTTGTAGGGGTTGGTAAATACGAAACGGTAACATTTGATTATTATATCCCGTCAACTAATAGTAATGTGGATGGACTTCGATGTGATATAGGGATCCTCACTGGCGCAACGCAGGGCGTACTCGACACATGGACATCAGTAACACTTACGGCGGCATCCCCTATTAGCAGTGAGTTTATTTATTTTTACGCTCTTGACGGTGGTGTGCAGTCTTTTACTGATGCTGGTGGAGACGATGTATTTTACGTTAGAAATGTGAAATTCTATCAAGCAGGCGCAACCCTAGCCCTAGAGAGTGATAACGCACAACCCATTCCGGGGATGTGGTTAGATTCCTCAACTAATAATCTTCACGCAATCTATCCTGCGGCTGGCGCTTCACTAACAAGACCAAAAGATTCATTTGTAATCAGATGGGTAAACACATGGGCGGGGACGCACGAAGCACAATATCTGGGAGGTATCAATCAGGCAATGCTCCCCCCAAAGTGTTGCGTCACAAGCATTGTTGGCGTGAT